>Ga0007804_1000638_pt1 | contig 12507 bp, 8 predicted proteins | sample CryBogCBE25Aug07_FD_60367 | JGI IMG/M metagenome (GOLD analysis project Ga0007804, IMG submission 60367) | Freshwater microbial communities from Crystal Bog, Wisconsin, USA - CBE25Aug07 | ecosystem: Environmental > Aquatic > Freshwater > Lake | place: Crystal Bog, Wisconsin, USA | collected... | reverse complement strand
GATTCAAAGAAAATAACATTGAATTTATTTCAACGTAATGTTCCTATTATAGAACATACAAAATTTATGAATGAAACAGACAGAACAATTGTAGCGTTATTATGGCATGAAAATATTATCGATTTAATATCACATGCCGATAATAACGTGAGTTTCCCATTTTATTCAAGGATACTAGAAAATATATGTTATGCGGATTACATTGACAGAATTACTTTTCAAAATCAAATTTGGCAATTTAATGAGATGAGTTCTCTAATGAAAACATTTCATACAAATAAAATATATCATGATACATTTCCAATAAAGAAACCTATTGAAGAAATCCGTTTCACGAAAATTCTAACGAAATTTTCGACAGAATATAATAATTTTATGTTTATTTATAATTTGTGTCAGACATTGGACATGGAGAAAAAGGATGTTTTTTCTTTTTTTCATGAATTACGAGTTCAATATGGTAATGATTTTTATAATAATAGTGAATTTTTTGAAAAATATTTTGAAAATACGAATTTAACAAAATTAGATATGAAACGAATTTATAAATTTTTAGATAAGAATTTCCGAAAAGAAACTATTTTAGATGATTTATCGGATGATGATATGGGTTTAGGTATGGATATTGGGGATGAATAATATGTTGATTGACAGAACATTTATCCTGACTTTCAGTCAGACTTTCTAGAGGCGTTATGAAGGATAATTTTCAAAACGCGAAGTGTGGTACCGGTGCCACACACCATGTTTTATTGACAATCCTTTGTGACGAAATAGGGGGAACGTAGTTCTTCTAAAAAGCACGACTTTAGTCGTGCTTTTTAGAATGTTGTAAAAATCGCTTTGCGATTTTTACAGCACCCCCTATTTCGTCACACGAACGCGGGCATTTTATGCCCGCGCTCTAAAGGATAATAACATTATATGTAGAATGGATATAATGTTATCTAAAGAAGATGAAACAGAACAATATAATACTATTATTTCTGTAGATGAGAGACAGAACGTGGATATTGATACATTGGAAATTATCCCAGAAACAATTCCGGTTGAAATGATAAATAAAGATAAATATGGGGAAGTAGAAACTCCCATTTCTGTCATCAATGAAATGTTAGACAGATTGGATACTGAATATCAAAAAAAAAATGTAATTGTTGACACAATATTTAGTAATCCTAATTTAAGATGGTTTGAACCAGCATGTGGCAAAGGAGTTTTTATAAGGGCGATTTATATGCGATTATTAGAGGGCTTATCTGTCGCCATCCCAAGCGAAGAAGACAGAAAAACCCACATTTTACAGAAAATGTTATATATGAGTGAATTGAATACAACCAATGTCGCTATCTGTCAACAATTATTTGCACCTCAACAGATAAATATTCATTCTGGTGATACTCTTTCAATGAACATAAATGAAAAATGGAACGTCGATAAATTCGATATTATTATTGGTAATCCACCATATAATTTAGACGGTGTTAGGTCATGCACGGGAAAACGAATGACAAAACAAATCAAAACTATTTGGGCGAAATTTATTGAAACAGCATTTAAATGTTGGTTGAAACCGACAGAAGGCATTCTTGCGTTCATAACACCATTATCATGGTTGAAAAATACACATACATTGCATGATTTGATGCTTCAACAGAATATTGTTTGGCTAAAATTATGGGATAATGCACAAAGTATGTCTGTCATGAATTGTTTGATTCCAATTTCTATTTTTATTTTATTTTATCAACCACCTCGACAGAACAAGACTGAAATAAATAGTATATTGAGAAACCGCCGAATCATTTCTGTCAGTTATGTTGTATTAGACCCGCTTCTGTCAATTCCTTTAGCACACTTTAGTCTATTTGAAAAATTGAGGAATTTTATTCGGGAAACAAACACCACATTAGAAATTCATACAAAATGTGTTGAAGGTGAAGGTGATAAAATCCATTTGGAAACTATCCCACCCGAAAGAATGGATGGTTTATGGGGTATTGATACCTATACAAAAAAAGGTATTTTTGTTCGTAGAATGACAGATATACACCCACATACTTTTATGTCGAAATTGATTTTAGCCAATAAATCTGGTTTGGAAGGGGCTTTTATAGATAATATTGGTTCATTTGGATTAACCGGGAATCATAAATATTATATTTTAGGCGAAAGATTAGAAATATTAGAAGAAATGTTTCAATTTAAAATGTTACAGAACCTCTGTCATTTCATGAAATATTCGCAAGACTTTTTAGATAAAGAGATTTTCCATTTTATTCCTGATTTAAGAAAGTTTCCTCGTGAATTGACAGAAAGTGATTTTTATCGCGTAATTGGCGCTACCACGACAGAATTAGAGGCAATATTATGATGATTTTGAATGTATCCATGGCCATTTCGCCTTTATTTTCTGTAAAACATCTTGCATTTTATATTTTCTGTAAGATTGTAATCCAGTAGAACTTATCATAAAGAACAATGCTAAAACTACCAATAATAGTATTATGTATAAAGGAATCGCCGACAGATAATAGAAAAAGGCGAAGCCAGGTTCGGGCTTTCTGTCTAATTCTAAAAATTGAATTAGATATACTGAAAGAGAGGAAAGAAAATATAATATCGGGTTGTGTATTCCCCAATATTTTTGATTATCAGTCTCTGGAAATAATTGATAACAAAGAGGGATACGATAGCAATATCTTGTAATATAATAATTTGTGAAAACATCCCAGTCTGGTATTATTGAAATATCTGTCTTTAATATTTTCTGTCTAATTGGTTTTGTATACACCCTTGAACATTTAAAATGGCACGGTTAAGCGCAAAAAATAATTCAAGGTGTGGTCCTCGCTAACCTGTGTACATTTTGGGTATTACACACTCGGTAAAGTGGTATGATACATTGTTTTTCTCTACATAAATAACTTGGTCTTGCCATGTTATGTATGGCATTATAAGATATTTTGTAGATATTAGAAGCACTATTGCGGTCTCGGTTCCATGTTCCACAACCGCTCTTACAGCGTAATAGACCATGAACCAACCGTATATCTTCTTTCTTCGGTTTTGGATTTATTCTTGGAAGGAATTTCTCACAGATACCACCCTCGCACTTGGAACAACGACACGAGGTACGAAATTCATCTACCAACAATACCATATATTTGTTCTTACGGAACAAACTTCGCATTCCTACACCAATGGTAGGTTCTTTGAATTTCATGTGTTTTCGTTGTTCCCAATCTCCAATACAAATAATAACATCTTCTGGATTTCCAAATGTCTTCCTGAAATTGTTGATCATTTTTTGCTCGTTACGCTTGGCATTGATGTAACTATTGAATTTCAATTTACGGAACAATTCTCGTTGGTAAAATGAACATACTACATAGTTATAATGATTTTTTGCGGTCAAATATTCCTTGTATTTGTCTATATGTAAGGTCTTACGGTTGAATTTAGACAACTCCGTTTCATATTCATAGATGTTTTTTCCTTGCATTTTATGATGTTTCATCCGTAACAATATATTACGATATTTTTTGCTCTTAGTTTCTTTCCGTCGTTGGTCTTGAGAATACCTAAATGTCGTACTGTCTTTGGTACATCCATCTACACAATAAATTAAATCTCCTTTGTTCGGGTCAATTCCTACAATTTTCTTGGATTGGTAAGCAGTTGTATCTTTCAGTTCATCTACATACTGCTCGGTATTTTCTTTCTTTTTCATCGTAGGAACTCTTTTGCCTTCCAAATCCTTTCGTAAAAACAAAATACTCACACCGACTCCATCGGTAGAAATCATATGGTGGAACAAATAGTTGGTTTTCTGGAACAATTTGCGTTCGGTACGAAAAAAGAAATCCCATATTTTATCTTCGTTTTTCTTGAGATTTCCACCCGTCAAATACTCCCCTTTGTTACCTTGTTCTTTTCGCATCAATAAATTCACTAAAGTGGTCGTATCCAATCGTATATAATGGGGAAGAATACTACTTCGTAGTGGAAATACATTTTGTATAGATTCACCACTCGCTTCCACTTGTTTCATCATATAAAGCATACATGGTAGGTAGTCCATTGGGGAACATTTCAGGTCATACGCAATATGGTCTTTTTGGAATTTTTCTTTGGTAGGCAGAATGTGTTGTTTTTGTTGGGTAATCCATAGATGATAAAAAGATGGTGATTTGTATTCCTTATTTTCTACATTGAGTAGGTCTTCTTTGATGCTCCGCAATGTTTTATGAAGTTTGTATATTCGTCGTTCTCGTTCCGCTTTGGTTTTCCCTAGTTTTCTTATTTTCTCCATAAGATACTTTTGTTTCCATACCACATTGACATATCCTTCTACATAGTCCACATAATGAAGTTGTATATTGTTTTCGTACATAGTTTGTATGTCTTCTGTCAAATATTCCAATACATTGTTCAAATAAGTATAATCTAATTTGTCAGGTTGGGTGGTAGGTTGATAATGTTCTTGGTAAAAAGCGGTAAGTGTTTCGTACATGTGTGTGGTCGCTTCTTTTTTTGGTCTTCCTCGTTTATCTTCTTTGACATCACAAAGAATTTTCATTGTGGTGTTGATAAGGAGATGATTGACGGGAGGTAATGAAGAATGTAGTTCATAATGATGAAGCAAATAGAGTTTTAGAAATTGTAAAGTATGAATGACAATTTTGTTAGATTTCAAGACAGCATCGTTGATTTTCTTGGTATTTATTTCAGGGTTTTTAATGATACCTTTCAGAGAAGTTTTGATAGATTTGTAATAATCTGGAGGTTTTTCTTTTATGGACATTCCTATATTCTTCCTAAATATTTTTATTTCGTAGAAAATACCAATAATATATTATAGTTTTTTTCTTTAAGTTCTTTTTGTAAATGTATATTGTTGCGTTCCTACTATATCATCATTTATGCGAATATGTGAAAATTTAGAGGTAATCGCCCATTTTTTCTTGGTGATTTGTTTGATGACAGTTAAATACGGCCGCTTGTAATTGTCTGGATTACTAATAGGATTGATATGAGCAAAAGAGAACCATTTACGAATTTCAGGTATTAAATCTATGAGTTGTTGTTTCATAGTTTCATTATTATCAATCTCATGAAGCGTAATGGTATTGTTTTCTTCGGTAATTCCAATAATTTGAATAATTTTATCTATAGTATCATGTTGTTCTTTAGAATATAATTCACTTTTAAGACGCATTTTAATAGTATAATATAAATATATCTTTATATTTTTATAAAAAAAATATAAAAACGTGCAATTTTAAATGTTCAAGGGTGTAAATAACTGAATGACTACCTAAACTAAATAACAAGTAATTATGATGAAAATCTAAAGGAATATGCATAAATGGAATTACTCCTAAATAATATGCGATTTCTTTTTCTTTGTAGGCATTAAGGAAATTAGAAATGGAAGAAATATTTAGGCATTTTATTTCTGTTGACCAAATAAAATCATCTTCCAATATTAATATATTTCCTTGAATATCATTCTCTTCTGCGTGTTTGAATATCTGTAAATATGTATCTACTAAATCATATGGTGGTTGTTGTTTTTGTAAAGTCTTTTCACAATTGCGAAATCCCTTGTTAACAACAATGAATATCATATCTGTCGGTGCATAAAATTCCAATTGTTTCTGTATATTTTCCATTCTTCCATTATTTTCCAAATGTATAACGTAAGTCGCATCTATACAATCATTCATTTTACCATTTGATGAATTTTTATTAGATGGTTTGAACGGAATAAACGTGACACATTTTCTATTTTCTTCCATTTCAACAAATAAATTAAAGAACTATTATATTATTATACTATTATACTATTATTTTGATGCCATATTATAGATAATCATTATATATTCGATACATTATAATAGAAATGGAAACTAGATATAATACAGACCCTATAAGAATACAGAAAAGATTAGATGAAATCACATATTTAGGAAGATATTTATTGGATACTCCAGGACAAGGTGTATATATGCCATTTATTGAAGATCCGCGAATTAGATTACAGAAATATGGAGCAAATATTGCTACCGATAGAATAAATTTAGAAAGTGATTTATATGGTATTACTCGCCCATTAAATCGCGATAATATTGAAAGAAATAATTATAAGACCACACAAATAAATTCTTCTTTTATGCAATCATATCCTACTTATGATAAACGAATAGAAGAAACAAGAACTATCCTTCCTGCATGGACATTTAGGGATAATGAAAATAACAGAAAAGATTTTCCTTTACGCCCCCCACAACAATATTTAGAAATACCTTTTCCACAACCTTTAGATACAAAACAATGGGAACGTGATAATTTCCTTAAAAAGCAATCACGAAAATATTGAAAAGATTGCATAGAAGATGAAGATAAAACATGATATAATTATATAGTAAATATAATTATATACAATAGATGGAATTAGCCATACCAATATTAGCATTAGGTGGATTGTATATTATTAGTAATCAAAAAAAAGATGATCAGGAGAATTTCCAAAATAATGTAAATACATTACCTAATACTGATTTACCAAATCGCAATTTTCCAGATGAAAATCCTCCATATGATGTAGAAACTGATTTAACTTCCAAATTATCCAATGACAATTCATATATTGGCAAGAAGGATGGTGCATATACCGATAAATATTTTCTTCCCGATTCAAACCAGAATATTACCAGTTCTTATGCACCCTTTAATAACAGTATTTCATCAAACGATAACACCGCATCTTATTATTCGTTATCGGGACAACGTGTAGGTGCTGATTATTTTCAACATAATAATATGCAACCCTATTTTGGTTCGCATATTCGGTCACGTAATACAGACGCCAATGTAAATGAATCCACAATTGATGTAATGACTGGTGCTGGTTCACAGATTTTTTCCAAAAAAGAACAAGCACCTATGTTTGCACCGGGAGAAAATTTACAATATGCTTATGGTATGCCAAATCATACTGATTTTGTGAAATCCCGTATGAATCCTGCATTGAAAATGTCCAATGTAACACCTTTTGACCAGATACAAGTTGCACCTGGTTTAGGTTTAGGATATACTGCCGAAGGTCAAGGAGGATTTAATTCAGGAACTTTAGCACGTGATTCATGGCTTCCTAAAACTGTTGATGAATTGCGTGTAGATAATAAACCAAGAACAAGTAATATGTTATTAGGTTTAGAGGGGGCAGCCAAAAGTTATAATACAGTGATTAGTAATCGTGATATTATTGGTCGCGTAGAAAAGAATCGCGTAGATACCACATTTGAATTGGGTGCTGACAGATTATTTACTACTACTGGTATAGAAATCGGTCCCACTATTCATGCACGTCCAATTGACAGATATGTTTCACGTCCTGAAACTACTACTGCATATTCAGGTGTTGCTGGTAAAACGACAGAAGGTGTATATGTGGCAGGTGAATATATGCCATCTACCAATGCTGAATTAGGGGCATTCCCATTCTTGCCTGCTGGTGCTAGTGGAAAGAACGCACCGAATGAAGGCGAATTTGGTCGTAAATCCATGCAGAATTATATGAATAATCGTTCATTCCAACAAGAGGATTACTTTGGTGGTATCAAAACCGCTGTATCTGCTATAGTGAGTCCTGTATTAGATATATTACGTCCTACGCGCAAAGAAGATACTATTGGTAATTTACGTCCTTACCAAAATGTGAAAGCAACTGTTCCGGGCACCTATATCTATGACCCAACAGATACTCCTGTTCCTACTATACGCGAAATGACAGAAGTGAATTCACATAATGGATATATGAACAGAAATCAACGTGGTGGTGCATATGAAACTACTACTCATCAGGGGGTCATGAATCAACGTGATACCACGAATCAGTCATATTCTGGTGTAGCATCTTATACTGGTGCGAATGCACCCGTTTCATTAGAATCAGCAATGAATCAGAGAAATAATGATATTAAATCATCCACTATAGACGGATATATGGTAAAAGGTAATATGAATTTATTCAATGGGGATGTAAATCAACGCGGTAAAGAGAAAGCGGAATATTTACAGAATACTCGCACAATCGTGGGTAGTTATCCAACACAGAACGTGGGCGTTGAAAATATGGGAGCATTACAAGGTCAACAACAATTATACCAAAATATACAATTAGACAGAAATAATGGTGATGTAATGGGCGATGTATTAAATAAAAATCCTTTTGTTATTCCTTATCGCCAAGGACTATAATAATCTTCAAAAAGTGGTGCCACACACACCGCGTTTTATTGACAATCCTTACTATCGTGGACATAAAATACCCACGTTGTAAAGGATAATATATGAAGATACATGCGAATTATTATTTTATCTTATAATATGCAAAATAATAATTATTCATTTTTATGTGCAATGTGTGATTATGCACTACAATTCAAACATCCATATTCCGATTCCTCATCCATTACACCATTTTCCTTCTTTTCCGGTTCCACAGTAAATTTCTGGACCGAATGAACTGCTCTTCTTCGCAAATAATATACACCGGTTTTCAATCCTTTTGACCATGAATAAAAATGCATGGCGGTTAAATTCTGATAATTTGGTTCTTGTACCCATAAATTCAAACTCTGGGATTGGCAGATGAAAACACCACGTTCTGAACTCATTTCGATTATTTGCTTCATTGGATATTCCCATACAGTTCTATATTTTTCACACAGATGACGGGGTATAATATCTTCTAATTGTTGAACACTTCCATTATTGGCTATAATATTCTGTTTAATTTCATCATTCCATTTATCAATGGCAATTAAATCACGCATCAAATATTTATTTACCATAATAAAATCACCTGCAATTGTTCTACGACTATAAATATTACTTGTAATTGGTTCAAAACATTCATTAAATCCTAAAATTTGTGACGTAGACGCAGTAGGCATAGGTGCTAATAAAAGAGAATTACGTATTCCGAACTTCATAATATCCTGTTTAAGTGCATCCCAATCATATCTCTTGTTTGTCGGGTCATAATCCCATAAATCAAATTGTAATTTACCTTGTGACGCAGGAGAACCGGCAAATGTTTCATATGCACCTTCTGTTTTTGCTAATTCTAAAGACTCTTCTAATGCGCCATGGTATATAGTTTCGAATATATCCTTATTTAATTGTTTGGCTTCATCCGATGTAAATGAATAATTCATCATCATAAATACATCGGCTAATCCCTGAACACCTATTCCAATAGGTCGATGACGTAAATTACTCTTTCTAGTTTTTTCTGTCGGATAATAATTAATATCAATAACGCGATTCAAATTATAAGTGATAACACGCGCAATCTTATGTAACTTTTCAAAATCAAATACAGGTGGCGATTGTGTGGTATCCACAAATGTGGGTAATCCTATACTTGCTAAATTACAAACCGCGGTTTCATCTGGTGTGGAAACTTCCATTATCTCGCAACATAGATTACTTGATTTGATAGTGCCAATATTTTTCTGATTAGATTTGCGATTCACTGAATCCTTAAATAATAAATAAGGTGTTCCTGTCTCCATTTGTGCATCTAAAATTTGAAACCACAAATCACGTGCATTAATTGTTTTTCTTCCACGCTCTTTTGCTTCATATGAAGTGTATAATTCGCGGAATTCGTCACCATATACGTCGGCTAAACCAGGGCATTCATCGGGACACATTAATGTCCATTTTTCGTTATTCTTTACACGCTCCATAAATAAATCACTGACCCAAACCGCATAAAACAAATCACGTGCTTTTAATTCGTCATCACCCTGATTCTTACGCATTTGTAAAAACATTTCAATATCTAAATGCCATGTTTCCAAATAAATTGCGAAAGAACCATTGCGTTTTCCACCACCATTTTTCACTAAACCACTATGTGTTAGGAAATTATGATGTTCTTCATTATCCACTTCTATATCAATAACACGTCCATCATAATTACGTTGGAATTTATTACTCGTTACGCGACTAAATAACATCCCTCCATGTTCAATGTAATTAATTTCATCGGTAATTTGTATCATCGGATTATCAAATAATTCATGTAATTCTCGTGTGCATGGAATATATAGTGTATTTTCGGTATTTCCTACAGTTAATATACCCATTCTTAAAAATAAATAACGCAAATTTTCTAAAACTGAATATTCCATCTCTTTAATGATAATAGAATAATCACGGAAATATGCTTTTGCTAATAAGAAACCCTTTGTAAAACTCTTGACTTTATTTAATGGTAGATGTAATAGGGAAGGCAATAGACGTTTATTACCATATTCATTATGATACATGTTATAGGTGAATTTCATGCGATTATTTATTTCCCACGAAAATGTGATATAAATATCATTCTCGTTAGTCACTAAAAAAGGAATCATATTATCATGTAAATAACCTTGTATAAATTCCACCATAGAAGCCTGTGATATTTTGGATAAAGTAATATATGTAATATATGTTTCTGAATCGAATTCACCTATAGCAAATAAAATACCATAAAATTGACAATCATATTCCGAAAATTGCGCCACATCTTTTACATATTTAGGAATAGGAAATCCTACATAATCACCTTCGTGTAAATTCTTTACTTCGATGAAATCGGGTTTTATCAATCCTTTTTCTAATAGATTGCGTAAAATTTCTGTTTTATTTGCATCAGTATTGGGCATATCGCCATCAACGTGAAATGCCCATAATGGATGCATATCAGTCAATTTCATAATTTGCATGGAATGTTCAATATCAACCGAATAATAATTTCCAGTATAACAACTATCTAATACTTTACCGATTTTATACATATTACCATCATCGGCAATCACTTTATCACCTACAATGATTTCTTTAATTGTAATTGCACCACGTTTTGTATATACAATTGTTTCTGGGTCTAGACATTGATCCACATATTTAGCGGTATTATTAAATACACGAAGCATTGGAACAATACCATTCGATGTTCCATTTGTACCACGAATATGACTACCTAATGCACGAATATTATGTATATGCATCCCAATACCACCCGCATGTTTAGATATTTTAGCACAATCTGCTAATGTAGAGAAAATACCATCAATACTATCCTCTTGCATTGCAATTAGAAAACAACTTGATAATTGTGGTCTGGGTGTTCCAGCATTGAATAATGTGGGAGTTGCATGAGTAAAATATTTTTGTGACATATATTCGTAAGTTTCACGCACCTTTTCTAAATTATCACCATGAATACCAATAGAAACACGAAGCCATAAATGTTGTGGTCTTTCCACAGGAACGCGATTAATACGCATTAAATAAGAACGTTCTAATGTTTTGAATCCAAAATAATCAATTAAATAATCCCTTTGATAATCACACATTTTATCTAAAGTTTCTGCATTTTTTTTTACCACATCAATTAATGTGCGACTTACCAAAGGAGAATTTTTATCATTTTTATCTTTAAAGTTATATAATTTTGACATGACTTTGGAAAAACTACTAGATGTTGCTTTATGATAATTAGAAATCATTATTTTACCGGCTAAAATATTATAATCTGGATGAAGGGATGACATAGACGCACAAATTTCAGCGGTTAATTCATCGATTTTTATAGTAGGAATTTTATCAAATAATTGGTCGATTACTTTCATAGTTAGAGACGTGTAATTAATCGACATATTCGATTCTACACCTAATTTTCTTACTCTGCGCAATATTTTATCGAATGATACAATTTCATATTGACCATTGCGTTTCAATACATGCATTTCACCATCATTTTTCATATTCATTTTTATAATTGATGATAATATACGCTGTAATGTAATTATGTATTTAGTTATATCCGATACTTTTTATATTAATTTCATATTTATATATTTATTATCCTTTGTGAGGGCACCTCTGGAGGAACGTGTGGTTTTCTAGAGGTTATCACTATCTCCACTAATAGGTGGAACTACGTTCCCCCTATTTTGTAACAAAGGATTATCAATAGAAAGTTATCCGTTCATTCAGAGAAATGGATAGCCTTCTAGAGAATAAAAATAATAGAATGATAATATTTTATCAATACTATTTATTACATTCAAATGTTTTTAAAGAATAAAAAAAGTGGAGATTTGACATCAAATATAAAAAATACATTGGATGAGATTAATCAATCAAATGAACCCAAAAGAGGTGGATTAATTACGAAATTTACAAAATTGTTTTATAAAAAGAATGCAATACATGATATGAATCATTTTAATAAAGATATTGAATATGAAAATAAAGTAAAAAATAATTTGTATAAAATATACACAATAACACATGATTATAATGAAATTTTCGAAAAACATGCCTTTGATACAATAAAAAAAAAAGATGTTATGATTACATTAAACGAAATATTGTTTTGCTTAAAAATGATGGATATAAGTATTATAAATCTAAAAACAACTTCTATGGTGG
>Ga0007804_1000634_pt1 | contig 12535 bp, 10 predicted proteins | sample CryBogCBE25Aug07_FD_60367 | JGI IMG/M metagenome (GOLD analysis project Ga0007804, IMG submission 60367) | Freshwater microbial communities from Crystal Bog, Wisconsin, USA - CBE25Aug07 | ecosystem: Environmental > Aquatic > Freshwater > Lake | place: Crystal Bog, Wisconsin, USA | collected... | reverse complement strand
CTCCAGGGTGGTCCGAATGGAACCCACGGTGAAGTCGGCTCGATTAAACCCCTCGGCGGCGTCTTCGTCAAGCATCGATTGCGGCCGACAATCCGACCACGACTCGCGCAGTTCGCACCCGGATTCGGTACCGATCAGCACGAACTCCCAGTCGCTGATGTCGATCTCCTGCCACGTGACGTGGAAAGCGAATCGAGTGCTCGGCTCGAAGGCCGTCACCGTGGCCACCGTTGACCACGTGTCCCCGTCGTTCTCGTTTGTGCCTTCAAAGCGCGCACCAAGCTGTGGTCCGGTGGCATCATCGAGCCACTGTCCGCCAGTATTTTCTGGCGACCACGATCCCATGAGCGCGAGGTCCGAGACGAGGGCAAAGACTCGCTCGGGAGAGGCCGCAATTGTGATGTGGTCGGTCAGGTCAAAATCAGTCATGGCGCCACTGTAGGGTGCGTGGCGGCTGTCGTGCGCTCCTATGGCAGGTCTGGCGCAAGAACCGCGACAGTTACGCGTGAGGGCGTTGCTCGGTACGCGCCGAAAACACGAACACGGGAACAGCGACCGCCGTTAGCGGGCTCGAAACTTATCCCTGGTAACGCTCGCGCGAGGCGGCCAATTCGGCCAGTGCCTCGTCACGACCAACCCACTTCTCAACCTTGACCCACTTGCCCTCATCGAGGTCCTTGTAGACGGTGAAAAAGTGCTTGATACGGTCCAGCGTCGCGGCCGGCACGTCAGAGATGTCGTTGGCGTTCTTCCAGGCCGGGTCGTAGTCAGGGACGCAGATCAACTTGGCGTCCTCGCCCTTTTCGTCCGTCATGATGCACATGCCCAAAATCTTCGACTCGATCAAGCACCCGGGGAAGGTCGGGTAAGCGGTCAGTACCAGCGCGTCGAGGGGGTCACCGTCGCCGCCGAGGGTGTCGGGAATAAATCCGTATTCGGCGGGGTAGCCCATCGAAACGATGAGGTGACGGTCCAACTTGATGGTGTTGGTCTCGTGGTCGAATTCGTACTTGTTCTGACTGCCAGCCGGAATTTCGACAATGACGTTGACGGTGCTCATGGCGACTCCTCGCGAAATGGTGGCCCTTGCCACTGTGTCAAGGATAGCGACGTGGCAACACGGAAGCGCGGGAGGGGACTTCTAGACTGACCGCGTACGTCTATTGCCACTCGGAGAGTTCGATGAATCGCATTGGAGTTATTGGTTGCGGGCTCATGGGCGCCGGAATCGCCGAAGTCATCGCCCGCTCGGGCCGTACCGTCACCATTATCGAGTCGTCGTCGGACGCCGTCGACGCTGGCCGGGCCCGCATTAGTGCCTCCCTCGAACGCTCCGTGGCGAGTGGCAAGTTGGAGCCGGCCACCAGCGACGACATTCTCGCCCGCTGCAACTTTTCAGTTGAACTTGCCGCCCTCGTCGGCGTCGAGATGGTTATTGAGGCCGTTTCGGAAGACGAGGAACTCAAACTGTCGCTCTTTCGTCAGCTAGGTGAACTCCTCCCCGAACCGTCCGTCATCTTGGCCTCCAATACGTCGTCCATTCCGATTCATCGTCTCGCCGAGCACACGCTGCACCCCGAGCGCGTTATTGGCATCCACTTCTTCAACCCCGTCCCCGTCATGAAGTTGATTGAAGTGGTGGCCGGTGCTCGGACGAGTAGCGAGACCACTCGTCGGGCCCACGAACTCGCCAGCGAACTAAACAAGACCGCCATCAGCGCCCCCGATCAGGCCGGCTTCATCGTCAACTTTCTCCTGATCCCCTACCTCCTGAGCGCGATTCGCCTCTTCGAGTCGGGTGCCGCCAGCGCACAAGACATTGACACGGGCATGGTGCTGGGCTGTGGTCACCCCATGGGCCCGCTTCGCCTGGCTGACTTGATTGGACTCGACACGACCCTGTCCATTGCCGAGTTGCTCTTCGCCTCGACCGGCGAGGCCCACACCGCGCCGCCGGCCCTGCTGCGCTCGATGGTGCGTGACGGCCGCCTCGGTCGAAAGAGCGGCGAGGGATTCTTTAGTTACCCGCAGTAGCCCGCCCGAGAGGATCACATGGCCCCGTCCAGCGCTTCACGACAGTCACTAACGCTGATTCTCGTCGCGGCCATGATGTCACTCATCATGAGCCTGGGTGCTCCGCTCATCACCACGGTCTCGCTGGAGGAGCACGTGTCGCTTTCCACGGGCGAGTGGATGCTGACCATTACGTTGTTGGTCGGCGCCCTCGCCACGCCCATCATGGGGCGACTCGCCGATGGTCGTCACCAGCGACGCATCGTGCTCACCACCCTGGCCATTGTTGTGCTCGGCCTCGTCGTGGCCGCGCAGTCTCGGTCATTTACGGTGCTGCTCATTGGCCGTGGGCTCCAGGGCACCGGCCTCGGTCTGGTTCCCGTCTGCATGACTATTGCCCGCACGACGTTGCCGGCGGCGGCGGCCGAGCGAACCATTGCCACGCTCTCGATTACGGCCGCCGTTGGCGTGGGTATTGGCTACCCGATGACCAGCATCGTGGCCCAGGTTCTCTCCTTCCACGATTCGTTCTGGCTCGCGGCAGCGCTGGTGGCGGTGACGTGGTGCATCGCGGCTGTCAACTTGCCCCACTCCCACGGCAACTCGTCAGCACCCTTCGATACTGGCGGCGCCCTCAGCCTGACCGGTGGCCTGAGCTGTTTGCTGCTGCTGCTCGGCCAAGGACAGGTTTGGGGCTGGGGCTCGCGCCAGTCGCTGCTCAGCCTCACCGGCAGTCTCGTCTTGCTCGGATTTTGGTGTGTCTACGAGCTACGTCAAGCCCACCCGCTCGTTGAACTCCGCCAACTCCGCAATCGCACCATCGCCATCACCGACCTCGTCGGTGCCGTTATTTCGCTATCGATGTATCTCTTCATTCCCATCATGGTGGAGTTCATCACCATCCCCCGAGCGACGGGCTACGGGTTTGGCGCCAGCGTCCTGACGTCGGGCCTTCTCCTAGTGCCACTGTCCGCGGCAACGTTTCTGGCCAGTCGGTTCACCCCGTGGCTCACTCGATACGTCCCTCGCCGCTATTCGGTCCCGCTCGGCGCCAGCGCCTTCGCGCTCGCTTCCCTCTTCTTCACGCTCTTTCACGGCACCCTGTGGGAGCCCTTCGTGGCGTCCGGTATTGCGGGCCTCGGCGTGGGCTTGAGCTTCGCGATTATGCCCTCCTTCATCGTCGCGAGCGTGCCACCTTCGGAGGTGGGCGCCGCCCTGGGCTTCTACCAGTTGTCTCGTAACATCGGCCTGTCGGTCGGCTCCGCTCTGGCCGGTCTGGTCATTGCGCACGAGACACCACGTGGCGCGGCCTTGCCACCTCTACGCGGATTCACGCTGACGACCACGCTGGCAGTGGGCATCTTGCTCCTCGTCGCTCTGGTCTCGCTGAGTACGCTGGTGCCGCCACCCCAACCGCCGTCGCGACACACCCAGGACGTGATGACCGAGAGCGCCGAATTCAGCGCCACCGGTTTCAGCATCGAGACCGAAGGATTCGAGAACGAATGACCATCTACATCTCCACCCTGCAGTGCCACGACAAGCCGGGCATCGTCCTCGAGACGACGACCGCCATTGTCGCCCTGGGTGGCAACATTCTCGAAAACGACCAGTTCACGGACCCGGTCACGGATCACTTCGTGATGCGAACACGTTTTGTCTGCGACGTTGACGACGTTAACGCCGTGCAGGACCTGCTCTTTCGCCACCTCGAGCGATTCCGGCCCACCCTTCGCGTGCGCCGCGAAAGCGACCGGCGCCGGGCCCTAGTGATGGTGTCGAAGTATGACCACTGCCTCGCCGAGCTGCTCTACCGCCACGAGCAGGGCGACCTGGCCCTCGACATCCCGGTGATTGTTTCCAACCACCCCGATCTGGCGCCACTGGCCGCCGCCCACCGCATTCCCTTCATCCACGTGCCGGTGAGCGAGGGCACGAAGGAGGCTGCGGAGGCCACGCTGCGAAACCTGGTGGCGGAGCACCGCGTCGACGTCGTCGTGTTGGCCCGCTACATGCAGGTGCTCTCCGGCCGCTTTTGTGAGGACTTCGCCGGACGGGTGGTCAACATTCATCACTCGTTCCTGCCGGGCTTCAAGGGGGCCCGCCCCTACCACCAGGCCTACAACCGCGGGGTCAAACTCATCGGCGCGACGGCCCACTTTGTGACGCCCGAACTGGACGAAGGTCCGATTATTGATCAGGACGTCGCTCGCGTCTCCCACGCCCGCACCGCCGACGACTTCGTCGCGCTCGGTCGAGACATCGAACGGACCGTCCTCGCCCGAGCAATGACCCTCATTGCCGAAGACCGCGTCGCCCTCGTCGGGCAACGCACAGTCGTCTTTACCCAGTGACTCAGGTGACGGGGTTGCGGACCGTGAAGCGCGGGTCTCGGTGCTCGTTATTGTCCAGCACAGCCACCAGGTGCTCCACCGCGTCGTAGACGTCGACGAAGCGAACATAGAGCGGTGCGAAGCCGAAGCGCGCAATGTCGGGGGCACGGAAGTCACCGGTCACGCCACGGGCAATCATCGCCTGCACGATGCCGTAACTCTCGGGGTGACGAAGGGCGACCTGTGACCCCCGGCGAAGGTGATCGCGGGGCGTCACGATCTCAAACTGACCGGGCAACTTGGCTTCCACCAGTTCAATGAAGAGGTCCGTCAGCTCCAGGCTCTTGCGACGCAGCGCGGCCATGGTCGTGCGACCGAACACGTCGAGGGCGCCGTCGAGGGCCGCGAGGGCGAGAATCGACGGGGAGGACGTCACGAAGGAACGCATGCCCTGCGCCGCTTCGTACTCGAGTTCGAAGTCGAAGGGTCGGGCGTGGCCCAGCCAGCCGGGCAGCGGGTTCTTAATGACGTTCTGCCAGCGGGGTGCGATGTAGCCAAAGGCCGGCGCGCCGGGTCCCCCGTTGAGGTACTTGTAGCCACACCCGGCGGCAAAGTCGACATTGGCACTCGTCACGTCGAGCGGCACCGCGCCGGTCGAGTGAGCAAAGTCCCACAACATCAAGGCCCCCACCGCGTGCACCTGAGTGGTGATGCCCTCGAGGTCAAGTTGCTCGCCCGTGCGGAAGTCCACTTGGGTCAGCATCACGAGCGCGACGTCATCGTTGAGGTGGTCGACCAACGTCGTGCGATCAATGGCCTTTACCTCGATTGGCCGGGCGTAGCGCTCGGCAATGCCGTTGGCGATGTAGATGTCGGAGTGGAAATTGGCCGCATCAGTAATGATGACGTGACGATCGGGCCGAAGTTCGAGTGCCCCGCCGATCAACTTGGCCAACATGAAGGTCAGGGTGTCGGCCGCGACGACGGTGTTGGTGTCGGCACCAATGAGCGTCGCGATCTTGTCGCCCACGTAGAGCGGCATGTCCATCCAGGAAGCGGCGTTCCACGAACGAACGAGGCCCTTGGCCCACTCCTCGTCGACGACCTGGTGAACGCGGCGCTGCGCGCTGCGACAGACCGGGCCGAGCGAGTTACCGTCGAGGTAAATCTCACCGTCGGCGAGGATGAACTCTTCGCGCAAGTGCGCGAGCGCGTCGTGCTCGTCAAAGAGTCGGCAGTCATCACGGCTAATCACAGTACGGACCTCACTTCCCACAGCAGCGGATACAACCGCTGACTCAGCGTTGTTTCAAGATACGCCATTCCTTCGCTCCCGCCCGTCCCGGGGCGACGACCGATCTGTCGACCGGCCATCAGCATGTGTTGGTGGCGCCACATGGCGAGAAACTCGTCGTGGTCAATCATCAATTCGGCCACGGCGTGGAGAGCCGACGTCTCGGCGGTAGCGTGCGAGAGGTAGATGGCGCGAAGGGAGCTGAGAGGATCAGCCTCGTCCGCGCCCGTAAGAGCCTGGAGTGACCGCAAGAATCCTGAGTAGAGCGTTGGCCCTTCGCTCAGTCGCGTGAGCCAGGCCCGCGTCTCTTCACTGAAGAGCGAGAAGTGAAGCATCGAAGGCTTGCCCCCGCCGCTCAGGAATTCGATGGCGCGAAATTGGAATGACTGAAATCCCGACGCGGGATCGAGGGGATCGCGGAACTCGAGGAACCCCTCGGGGGACATGGTCTCGAGCGTGCGAAGGTGTTGTAACAGGAGCGCTTCAATACTGGCGATGCGCGTGAGGTGCCCAATCGCGTTCCAGGGCTCGGCCGCGTTGAGGGCGGCGGTCGCCCGCTCGAGCTCATCGATAATGACCTTGAACCACAACTCGTAGCTCTGGTGTACCACGATGAAGAGCAGTTCATCAGGTGCGTCCGCGGTCAGCGGCACTTGCAAGGTCAGCAAATCGTTGATGCGTAGATACGTGGAGTAGTCGGTACCAGCCATAGAGCCACCCTAGAACGCGGCCGAGAGGACGTTGGTCCTATCGGGTCAGCGGCTTGTACTTCAGGCGATGCGGGGTGTCGGCGTCGGTGCCGAGGCGCTTGTGACGGTCCGCTTCGTAGTCCGAGAAGTTTCCTTCGAACCACCGCACGACGGCGTCGCCCTCGAAGGCCAGCACGTGGGTCGCAATGCGGTCGAGGAACCAGCGGTCGTGGCTAATCACCACGGTGCAGCCGGGGAAACTCAGCAGACCGTCTTCGAGTGCCCGAAGGGTGTCGACGTCGAGGTCGTTGGTCGGTTCGTCGAGGAGCAGTACGTTGCCGCCGCTTCGCAGCACCTTGGCCAGTTGCACTCGGTTACGTTCACCACCGGAGAGCTCGCCGACCTTCTTCTGCTGGTCGGAACCCTTGAAACCAAAGCTGGCCACGTAGGCCCGCGCGTGAATCTCACGGTTACCCACCACCATGTGTTCCTGGCCACCGGAGACCTCGTCAAAGACGGTGGCCTGGGGATCAAGGTTGTCGCGCGACTGGTCGACGTAGGCGAACTGCACCGTTGAGCCGATCTGCAGGTCGCCCGAGTCCGGCGTCTCGATGCCCACCATCATTTTGAAGAGCGTCGTCTTACCAGCGCCGTTGGCCCCAATAACGCCGACGATGCCACCGGGGGGCAACATGAAGCTGAGATCTTCGATGAGGAGACGATCGTCGAAACTCTTCACCAGGTTGGTCGCGTTCACCACCGTGTCACCCAGGCGAGGACCGGCCGGGATTGCGATTTCCATCTTGTCGGCCCGACGCTCGGCCGCTTCAGCCTCGGCGACGAGTTCGTTGAAGGCATTGAGTCGAGCCTTACCCTTGCTCTGGCGAGCCTTGGGCGCCATACGAATCCACTCGAGTTCGCGCTCCAGTGCGGCCTGGCGGACCTTGTCCGACTTCTCCTCGGCGGCGAGTCGGGCCTGCTTCTGCTCCAGCCAGCCGGTGTAGTTGCCCTCGTAGGGGATGCCGTGACCGCGGTCCAGTTCAAGAATCCACGAAGCGGCATTGTCGAGGAAGTAGCGGTCGTGGGTAATCGCGACGACGGTGCCGCTGTAGTCCTGCAAGGCCCGCTCCAACCAGGCGACCGACTCAGCGTCGAGGTGGTTCGTCGGCTCGTCGAGCAGCAAAAGGTCGGGCTTCGAGAGAAGCAGGCGGCACAGCGCCACGCGGCGCTTCTCACCACCAGAGAGCGTGGTGACGTCGGCGTCGGCCGGCGGAAGGCGGAGGGCGTCCATGGCGATCTCGAGTTTGCGGTCGAGGTCCCACGCGCCGAGGGCGTCAATTCGCGTCTGGAGCGTGGCCTGCTCGGCGAGCAGGGCGTCGAAATCGGCGTCCGGGTTGGCGAATTCGGCGCAGACTTCGTTGAAGCGGGCCAGCAAGTCACGCTGTTCAGCCACGCCATCGGCCACGTTGCCAACCACGTCCTTGGTCGGGTCGAGCTGCGGCTCCTGAGGCAGGTAGCCCACCGTGAAGCCAGGGGTCAGGCGGGCCTCGCCGGTGTAGCCATCGTCGAGGCCGGCCATGATGCGCAGCAACGACGACTTACCGGAGCCGTTGGAGCCGATAACGCCGATTTTGGCGCCTGGGTAGAAGGAAAGGTTGATGCCCTTGAGGACTTCGCGGTCCGGCGGGTAGAAGCGGCGCAGATCGCGCATCGTGTAGATGTACTGAGCAGTCATCCCTCTAGTCTCCCACGTCGGAACCGTCCGAAATCAGCACGAGGGCTTTAGAGTAGGGGCATGTCAGACTCCCCCACCCCCCAGCACCGTCACGCCCCGGATTGGCTCATCCTCACGATTGCGTGTGTGGCCCAGTTCATGGTCGTGCTCGACGTCTCCATCGTTAACGTGGCCCTCCCGCACATGGGCCTCGACCTTCACATGGACCAGACCAAGGCCCAATGGATTGTCAACGCCTACGTCTTGACCTTCGCCGGTTTCCTCCTTCTTGGCGGCCGCTGCGCCGACCTCTTTGGTCGTCGCAAGGTCTACCTCGTTGGCGTGGCCGTCTTCACCCTCGCCAGCATTGGGGCCGGCGTTGCTCACAACGGCACCGAGATGATCATCGCTCGTGCCGTGCAGGGCCTCGGTGGTGCCATCTTGTCCCCCGCGACCTTGACCATCATCGTGACCACCTTCCACGGTGCTCGTATGCCCAAGGCCATTGGGGCCTGGAGCGCCGTTGCCGGTGCCGGTGGCGCCGTCGGTGGTTTGGCTGGTGGTCTCTTGACCGGCTGGGCCTCGTGGCGCTGGGTCTTCTTCGTGAATGTTCCCTTCGGCATCATCGCCACGGTCACGGCCGTCATGTACCTACAGGAGCGCCGCAACCAGGACGCCACGCAGAAGCTTGACATCACGGGCGCCTTCCTGGTGACCGGTGGCCTGACCGCCTTTATCTACGCCGTGGTCAACACCACCACCCACTCGTGGGGCTCGTCGACCACCCTGTCGTGGCTGGCCGTGGCTGCAGTCGGTCTCATCGGATTCGTGTTCTGGGAAGCGAAGGTTGCGTCGCACCCCCTAGTCGCCTTCCGCATCTTCCACTCCCGCCCATTGACCGTGGCCAACATTGTTATGTTGCTCGCCGGTGGCGCCTTCTTCTCCATGTGGTTCTTCCTGACCTACTACTTCCAGATCATCCTCGGCTACGGCCCCGTGAAGGCCGGGTTCGCCTTCTTGCCAATGGCGGTCGCGATCATCATCGGCTCGCAGGTCTCGTCGCGGTTGCTGGTCAAGACCGGTGTTCGCCCGCTGTTGCTCGTCGGCAGTGCCTTCGCCACCCTCGGTTTCTACTGGCTGTCGCTCATTGGCGTACACAGCACCTACTACGCCAACTTGCTGCCCCCGTCCTTCGTCGCTTCCTTCGCGATGGGCCTGCTCTTCGCCCCCCTCGCCACCGCCGCAACGGCCAAGGTGGACCGAAAAGACGCTGGTCTGGCCTCGGGAGTGCTGAACTCCTCGCGCCAAATTGGTGGTTCGATCTCGCTGGCCGCCCTCGGCACCGTGGCCGCCGACCGGACCGCGGCCATTCTGCGGACGAACACGATGCCCTCGATGCTCTCGACGCACGTGGCCTACGTGGACGGCTACGTCCGGGCCTTCCAGGTCGCGGGTGTCGTTACCTTCGTCGCCTTCCTGGTGTCGATCGCGTTGCCGGCCAAGGTCGGACACCACTCCTCGCACGCCGCCCCCTCGCCCGAGGCGGCTGGTGCGGCGGGCCACTAGTTCATAGTTCATCAGCCGTTCTTTTAACTACTCCCCTGACCGTGCGTCAGGGGAGTAGTCTCATCATCGACAGAGTTTTCCGGCCCGATGAGCCCCACAACGGTGTGGTCGCTGACCGTGAAAACTGGCTCAAACGGGCCATTGACATAAGGGAGAAATAATGAGGAAGTTCCAACGCCTCGCCGCCGTTGTTGGCGCATCCACGCTGGTCGTGGGTACGTTGACCGTCGGCTCAGCACTCACCGTGACGGCAGCTTCCGCCGCGGGCAAGTTCAAGGCCTGTGTCGTCATCGACACCGGTGGTGTGAAGGACAAGTCCTTCAACCAGTCCGCGTGGCAGGGTGCCCTCGACGCGCAGATGGCCGACAGCAACATCACTCCGTCCTACCTGACGTCGGCCTCGTCGGCCGACTACGCGCCGAACATCACCACGTTCGAGAACGAGGGTTGCGGCATCATCGTGACCGTCGGCTTCAACATGGACTCGGCCACCGCCGCAGCCGCTAACGCCAACACCTCGCAGAAGTTCGCGATCGTTGACGACGCGCCCGTGACCACGTCGCACAACGTCCTCGCGTTGCAGTACGCGACCAACCAGGCCGCCTTCCTCGGTGGCTACCTCGACGCCGCTACCTCGAAGACCGGTGTCGTCGCTACCTACGGTGGTATGAACTTCGGTTCGGTCGACATGTACATGAGCGGCTTCGTCGCTGGTGTTCGCTACTACGACTTGAAGAACAAGGCCAAGGTCAAGGTCCTCGGCTTCACGCCGTCGGCCGGCGCTTGCACCCTTGCCAAGTGCAATGGCACGGGTTCCTTCGCTGGTTCCTTCTCCGACCAGACTGCTGGTAAGACGCTGACCGCGGGCTTCTTCGCCCAGGGCGCAGACATTGTCTTCCCGGTTGCCGGTTCGGTGGGCCTCGGCTCCGTGGCCGCTGCCAAGCAGGCCGGTGCTGGTCACCACGTCACGTGGGTTGACTCCAACGGTTGCTTGACCGACCCGACCGACTGCAAGTGGTACAACGCCACCGTCGCCAAGGGTGTTGAGCCCTCGGTGAAGGCAGCAATCCTGGAGGCTGCTCAGGGCACCTTCAAGGGCGGCACCTACCAGGGCACGCTGGCCAACGCTGGCACGCTCCTTGAGTACAACACCACCTCGGCCTCGGCCGCGCTGAAGGCGACCCTCGCCACGTTGACCAAGGGCATCGAGAAGGGCACCATTTCGGTCAACCCGAACGCGTACCCCGCCACCCCGAAGTAAGCATTTTCCTTCGTCGCCACTGGTGACGTCGACAAAGGCCCGGGTCCATGAGGACCCGGGCCTTTGTCATGGGTAGATTAATCAGTATGCGTATTGAACTCCGAGGTGTCACGAAGCGATTCGGCACCTTCACGGCGAACGACAGTATTGATCTCGTCGTTGAGCCTGGGCAGATTCACTGTCTCCTCGGAGAGAATGGCGCGGGGAAGTCCACCCTGATGAACGTCCTCTTCGGTCTCCTCAGTGCCGACGAGGGAGAGATTCTGATTGACGGCGAGGCCGTCTCCTTCGCGAACTCGGGTGAGGCCGTCCGTCGCGGTATCGGCATGGTCCACCAGCATTTCATGCTGGTCCCCGTCTTTAGTGTGGCCGAGAACGTCGTGCTCGGCTTCGAGCCGACGAAGTCATTCAATCGTCTCGACCACCGCGCCGCGTCCGAAAGCATCCGCTCGCTTTCGACGAAGTACGGCCTTGAGGTCGCCCCCGACGCCATCGTCGAAGAGTTGCCCATTGGTCTCCAGCAGCGCGTCGAAATTCTTAAGGCGCTTAGCCACGACGCCGAGCTCCTCATCCTCGACGAGCCGACCGCCGTCTTGACCCCCCAGGAAATTGACGCCCTCATGGCGATCATGCGCTCACTCGCCGCCGACGGAAAGTCCATTCTCTTCATCACGCACAAACTCAAGGAAGTCCGGGCCGTTGCCGACGTCATCACGGTCATTCGTCAGGGCAAAGTCATTGATTCGGTGCTGCCAACGGCGAGCGAGGGCGAGTTGGCCGCGTTAATGGTTGGTCGCGACGTACACCTCACCGTGGACAAAGAGGCGTCCGTTACCGGCGAGGACGTCCTCGAACTCCGCGACGTCGTCGTTCGCGACGATCGCGGCGTCGCCGTCGTTAACGGCGTGAACCTCACCGTGCGGGCCGGCGAAATCGTTGCCCTGGCCGGCGTGCAGGGCAACGGCCAGACCGAGCTGGCCGAGGCCATAGCCGGTTTGCGCCGCGTCGAATCCGGCTCCATCACGTTGCGAGGACGCGAGATCACTAATCACTCACCCCGCGAGATTCTCGATGCCGGTCTCGGCCACGTCCCGGAAGACCGGCAGCGTGATGGCCTGGTGCTCTCGATGTCCATCGCCGACAACCTCGTGCTCAACACCCCGCGACGCGCGCCCTTCGCCAGTCGCGGCACGCGGAACCTGCGCGCCGTTCAAGAGAACGCCACCGCGCTCGTCGAGCGCTTCGACATTCGGACCCGATCCATCGACGCCACGACGGGCTCCCTCTCCGGCGGCAATCAGCAAAAGGTCATCGTGGCTCGCGAACTGTCTCGCCCCCTGAGCTGCTTCATGGCCTCCCAGCCCACGCGCGGACTCGACGTCGGCTCGATTGAGTACGTGCACCGCCAGATTGTGGCCCAGCGGACTGAGGGGCTCGGCGTGCTGATTATCTCGTCCGAGCTGGACGAAGTGGTGGCCCTCGGCGACCGCATCGCCGTTATGTTTCAGGGCCGCATCACTGGCATCGTCGACCCGACCGCCAGCCGCGAAACACTCGGCCTTTTGATGGCCGGTGCCACGGAGGACGCCAATGTCTGATACCTCGACGCGTAGCTGGAAAGAACGCTTCCTCGAGGCCAGCCCGCTGCGCCTCACCGCCTACGCC
>Ga0007804_1000630_pt1 | contig 12553 bp, 16 predicted proteins | sample CryBogCBE25Aug07_FD_60367 | JGI IMG/M metagenome (GOLD analysis project Ga0007804, IMG submission 60367) | Freshwater microbial communities from Crystal Bog, Wisconsin, USA - CBE25Aug07 | ecosystem: Environmental > Aquatic > Freshwater > Lake | place: Crystal Bog, Wisconsin, USA | collected... | reverse complement strand
ATATTAAGGAGTTATTATGGCTTTACCAAAACTTGATGTGCCAACGTATGAAATTGAGTTGCCAGTATCAAAAAAGAAAATTAAGTATCGTCCTTTTCTTGTAAAAGAACAAAAAAATCTATTGATGGCGATTGAATCGAATGAAACAATTACTATTCAACAAAATGTAAAAGATATCCTTTACAATTGTACTTTGACAGAAGGTATTGATATCGATAAGTTGCCTATTATTGATGTCGAGTTTTATTTTATCAACCTTAGAGCCAAATCTGTTGGTGAAGTGGTTGAATCTCGTTATAAGTGTAATAATATTGTCGATAACAAGGAGTGTGGCAATATTATGGAGAAAGACATTAATCTATTAGAGATTAAAGTAAAGATGGATGATAAAGTCAGTCCTGAAATCCAATTAACAAATAAAGTAGCAATTAAGATGAAGTACCCAGAATTTGGTATTGTACAAGATTCTTTAAAATTCGATGATATTAATGACATTACATTTAACATGATTGCTAATAGTATTGAATACATTTACGATGGTGAACAATTCTATTATGCACATGAAGCACAGCCAGGTGAAATGCTTGAGTTTGTAGAAGGCATGAACCAAGAACAGTTTTCTAAAGTAGAGGCATTTTTTAATTCTCTACCAAAATTAAAAGAAACAATCGAGATGGATTGTAAGAAGTGTGGTTTTCATCATAAAATAGATGTAGAAGGACTTGAAAGTTTTTTCGGTTAACATTTCGTCATGACAATTTAAAGAATTACTATAAAACGAATTTTTCGTTAATGCAGCACCATAAGTATAGCTTGACCGAACTTGAAAACATGATACCTTGGGAAAGAGATATTTACATTTCCATGTTGATTTCGTATATTGAAGAAGAAAACCAGAAAATACGGGAAAGACAGAGAAAATAGTAGATGGATTATAAACAAGCAAAAGGTATAAGAAAACAATCTTTTGGTTCCCTTTTAGCGGAACAAGAAGGTGGTTTTGGCTCGTCTATGAAATCTGCTATTGGTCAAAAGACCAAAGCAACCATGACAGGCATCAAAGAAACATTTGATCCAATGAATATGGCTCGTGCCGTTGGTGGTAAAACGGGTGCTGCCATGTACGGCAAACTATTTGGTCGTGATCAAAAATCAATGGAACACTTTGCTGGTGCCAAACCAAAAAAGAGTGTGAGTGAAACTTCTGGTGGTTTAGATGGTGGAGATTCTTCATCGGCTTCTGATGTATTAGGTTTAATATACCGTTTGATGGTGAGAGCTGAAGAAGATAAAAAGACTCAAAGAGAATTAGAACACAATAAACTCGAAGAACAAGAAAAAGAAGAAAATGACCGTAATGAGGCTTTGATTAGAGCACTCACCGGTAGAAAAGCACCATCAAGAAAACAAAAGAAGGCTGAGCGCAGAGCTGAAAAGAAAGCCGAGAAAAAAGAAGCACCTAAGCCCAAAGAAGCACCCAAAGAAAAACCTAAAGAAGCACCTAAGGTTCCAGAAAAAGTTCCATCTAAAGTAGAAACACCTAAACCTTCTGCACCAAAACCGGCTCAACCAAAAGCACCACCAACATCAACTGCTGAAAAAGTTTCAACTGGTGTTGCTTTGGGTACAGCGGCCGCCGGAGCGGCAGTTGTAGGTTATACAGGTATTAAAGCTATGATTGCTCGACATGAGGGTGCAATACCTTATCCATATAAAGATAGTAAAGGACTTTGGACAATTGGTGTAGGACATTTGATTGGTGATGGAAAAACTTTACCACCACAATATGATGCTTGGAAAAATAACGGCGGACCTTATGATAAATCAAATAATAAAACTCCTGCTCTAAGTAAAGAAGAAATGGATAAGTTATTTGAAGAAGATTTTAAAAAACACTATGATATAGCAAAAAAAGGTCCAGGTTTTAATAAAGCAAACGCTGCAGCTCAAGGAGCATTTATCGATTTGTCCTATAATATGGGCGCATGGTGGACAATTTTTAAACAAGCTGCTAAATCTGCTGAGAATGGAGATTTTGAATCTGTAGCAAAACATTTAGAAGATAGTAAATGGTATAAACAGGTAGGAAATAGAGCAAAAGAAGTTGTTGCTTTAATAAAAGATGGTGGAAAATCAAGTCCTGAAGATAAAAAAATGTCTCCGGTACCTCCATCTGATATGGGTACTAAAATTGATGCATCATCTAAAACAAATAAAAATTTAAAAGAAGAAATGAAACAAGATAATGATAAGGCGGCTATTGTACAAAATACAACGAATGTATCACAATCTTCTGGACAAGCAGCACAAACACAACAACAATCAGATGATAGAAACCCCTATTTAAAAAAGGTACAAGGGTAAATGGACTACAGACAAGCAAAAGGTATAAGAAAATCTTCATTCGGATCATTATTAGCCGAACAAGAAGGTGGCTTAGGTTCGTCACTTGGAAAAGCTATATCATTAAAAACTAAAGCTAATATAACCGGCATCAAAGAAACATTTGATCCATTAAGTATTGCTAAATTCTTAACTCTGGGATCCGATTGGGCTCCTGCAATGTTGGGTAAAATGACGGGTAGAAGTAAAAAGGATGTCGGTTATTTTTCTGGAAATAAAAGAGCTCAACAGGTTGGTGGTGGAGATACTGCAACAAAGGTAGGATCATTAAAAGAGAGCAATGAGATGCTCGATATACTCATGAAGATATACACCTTCATGCAGAAAACAATTGATGAAGAAAAAAAACGTAGAGAAGAAGAAAATAATTATAAAGAAATAAAAGATGATGATAAAAAGAAAAGGCATGATGCCTTGCTTGCCGCTATAAAAGGAATGTCCGGCGGAGAAAAAGAACAAAAAACAGCAGAAAAAGTACAAGAAGATACTGGCATGGGTCTTGGTGGAATTATTGGTTCCATATTAGATTCATTTGGTGGTGCAAAAATTGCTTTGCAAATGTTAGGTACATTAGGACCACTATTGATTAATCCTATTACTTTGGGATTACTTGCTGCGGTTGCTGTTGGTGGCTTGGCTGCTTACTTGTGGAAAAATAGTGATCCCGAAAAAGTCAAAGAAACTTTAGCCGGTGGGGGAACTTCAATGTCTGCTGGATTGGGTAGTGAAGGTCAATTACCTAGTGTTAGTGAGGAACAAGCAAATAAATCTCTAGAAGAAAAAGCTGCAGCCGTAGATAAAAAAGGATTAAAGAAAGCCACAGTACAAGAACTCGAAGCAAAGAAACAATTATTAGTTGAATATGGAAAAGCAAAAAGTCCAGAGGTTGCCGAATTAACTAAAGAAATACAATTAAGAAAAACATCAGTTGAATCTACACCAACAGAAACCAAAGTAACAACCACACAGACCAATTCTGCAGCACCGGCACCAGCAACACCTGCAGCAACTCCAGCGGAAACTACAAATCCTGGTCAAAAACTGAATGCTGTACAAGCACAAAACAATGATTTGAGTATACCAGAAAGTAAACCTGATCCTGCTTCTTTAGTGTCTAATACAGTAAATACAAATCAAGGTAAAGGACAAAATAAGTTTCCTATACCTTCTGTTAGAAATTCAGAACAAACATTCCAAAGAATGATTCTGAATAGTACAAGAGTAGTTTAACCAATAAAAAACCCACCTTTCGGTGGGTTATTCAAAACTCATAATGTAGTATAGTGACCGGTGGTATTCCCCAATCCCTACTATTCAAAGCATTTTGGAATTCTTGTCCTGAAGCAGCACAACCACTCAGGACAAGAACCATTACAAAGAGATTAATCTTCTTCAGCAAGTTTCGAGAAGTAGGATAAATCATCTTCATCCGATGTATCATCTTTAAACGGAGAATCTTCTGCCTGTTTCTTAGGAGCAGCAAACTCTTTTGCCTTAACTTGCTCTACGGTTGTGCGTGGTGCTTCACCATTCAAACCAAGAACTTTATCAAGACGCTGTTTCAAAGCATCATATGTCTTGAACTCTTTGTCACCAACCAACTCGGAGAGTGAGAAAGAATCTTTCCAAATCTTCTCCAACTTAGCATCATCTTCTGATAGTGCTGATGGTGAATCAAATTCAGACTTGTCATAATTCTGATAACCTTCTACTTTACGAATCTTCAACTTGAAGTTAGCACCTTTCCACAAATCAAATGGATTGATTGGTGTTTCATCTTCAAACTGAGGATTCATTGCTTCGGTAATCTTATCAAAGATTTTCTTACCGAACTTGAACAATTTAATCTTACCTTCGTTTTCTGGATGTTTAGGATCAGAAACGATATAAACGTTGGCGATGTAATTCAATTTACGCTTCTGTTTACGAACTACATCTTTATTGGCTTCAATGCCAGAATTCCATAATGAAGAATTATGCTCACACACAGGACATTGTTGATTCTTTGTGGTCAAACAATTATCGATTAACCAACCACCAGGTCCTTGAAATCCGTGAGAGAATACTTTAACCCACGGAAGTCCATCTTCACCATCTTTTTCTGAAGCGGGAAGAAAACGGATAGTGGCCATGCCATTACCTGCTTTGTCTACTTCTGGACGCCAGTAATTATCTGACTTTTCTGAACCTTCTGATGGGGAACTTAATGCCTCGATTGCTTTAGATAATTTGTCGAGGTTGCCTGATTGGCGCTTTAGATTTGCAAAACTCATGTACTTCTCCTTATTAACGGAATATAAACGGAATATAAACTACTATCAAATACTACTCATAATCAACTACTATATCATACTATTTAGGCTTAGTCAATATACATTTTCAAAGTTGCCAAAGTATCTGGCCAATTTTTATGAAGTATACCAATACCACCTGCTGCGGTCCATTGGTCAATTACCGATGGGGTATCATCAATAATGATTTTATCTGGTGCCGCATATTGTTGCTTTAATCTTTTACCTGGTACAAAAATAGGATTGAATGTAATTCCTTTTGATTGTAACCAAACCATCTTCTGTTTCGAAATGGTATCATATCTTTTTTCATTTGCTGTAGAAGAAAGAATCTGTGTAGGTACTTGTGCCTTACGGAGAAACTCAATACCAGACCAAGCACCATCCATCATATCCAATGTAGCAAAGTTTTCATCAGCGATGAATTGGTCAAAATAATGATCAAATTTCTTCTCTTTTTCGGCTTCTCTTGGTTCTAAACGATATAGTTCTTTGTATCTTTTTACAAAGTCTGCAATGACGCCATCCATATCAAGATAGATACAACTAATTTTAGGCTTCTGCATTTTCTCTAATCTTTTCTTTTAAAATATTCTTAAATTTATTCTTATCGTACTGTATGAACGGAGTGTACTTTAAACACTTCATTCTAAAATCTGGCCAAACAATATCATCATCAATCTTTTTAGTCCACATCGGAATAAAATTCATAATATCATTCAATATACACAATGTTTCTAATGATACCTGATTCAATTGTACAAACTTCATTAATTGTGGATAATCGTTTGGTTTTACTTCCAACATTTTGTCTGGTGAATTACCATCAGCCAACATATACATTATATCATTCTCAAAGGTATATGTCAATGACTGGATTCTTTTTTGCCACTTTCTGTACACTTCTTCACCATCTGCGTTGGACATTTCACCAACCCATTTATCGCCTTGTAAGAAATTGGCAACATAAAAGTCCCTCATTTCTTCCAGACTATACTTTCTACTTAACTTATAGAATGTATATTTGTCTTTACGCTTGAGGAAGGTTACCGTACTTACATTAGTCTTGCCATTATATTTAAAGTAATCGTAACTACCTGAGGTGAAGTGTAACTTTAAACTGTTATACATGGCAAATGCTGCATAGCCACTATTCTCGGTCATATGGGTAGTTTACTAGACTTTTTAATAAGGTTTAAGGATTGTGCTTCTTCACGAATCTTTGCTTTGAGAGCAGAGGAGATTAATGTGGCGGCAACTTCAATTTCAAGACCAGTTTCTTTACAATGGTGACAGATAGCATCCATCAATCCAAGTCTTTCATCTGAAGCTAATTTTTCAACAAGAACACTAAAGTTCTTTATCTCGTCTTTTGTAGGCATTTAATACTTCCATTAAGTGATCAATTTCATCTTCTTCCATTATAATACATTGTGATACAGTAGGTGGCAGTCCAGAAGATTTTTGTTTCTCCTGAATTCTTATCAACATAACGCCCGCTTTACCATAATCTCTTATATCGAAAAAAGATTTATATGTTTGCATAGAAAATGTGGTTACCTATTCGTGCTACTACTTTGGTTTTATTCCAACCGGGATTGACGTAGTTTGCATGATAGTATAACGCATTTGTCTTAGCAATTATATCATGTAATAAAGGTTGTGTCAATGCTCGTTTGGCGATTAAGAGGGATTCTTCCCATTGGTATTTATTCTTAGTCGTTGTGTCAGCATTGTTACAAGTCCATGAGAACTGGCAAGTACCTTGTGTCTTTTGGTATACAACCCCACAAACATCTTTTGGATATTGTGGACTGTTTACACGATTCAAAGTAACCTGTGCTACTGCTAGTTTACCTTCATACGTTTCACTAGCGGATTCATAATAAATGTTTTTAGCCAAACAATCAACCTGTTGGTTATAATTATCTGATACTTGTTTCTTGACGATGAAATCCATTACATTACTCGATAATGTAGGTGTTGCGAACATGGCTAATGTAATACATGATAAAAATACTACTAGTTTAGATTTGATTGAATTCATCATATCTCCTTTTTGATTACGACCGATAATTTGGTCTTGGTCTCCAATTGCGAGTTTGATTTTATTTCTGGAGTGTTAAAAAATTCGGTGAGCGTCACCGGCGATATTGGCAGGATCCTTATTGCATCAGATCCAGAGTTGTAGTTTTATAAGCAAAATCCTCTTTTAATTTAATATAGTATCTATTATATAGGCTCGGAGGCTATTTGTCAACCTTATTGTGGTAGTAATGACTGTATTACCACTCTTGGTTTCTGCACCACAGGCGCATCCTCTTTGTTTTCCGCATAGTAATAAGTGGTTGTTCCATCTACTGTAATTATCTTCCAGTAACCAGTTGGTATTGGAATACCATTCATTTTATTACCACTATTATAGATAGCAATATTTACCACATACATATCGGATTTGGAATGAGATAGTAATGTCCTAGTATGTTCTTCCAACATTCTCCACGCCTTTCGGTTGAGTGTAGGTAGTTGTGGTGTCATGTTAGTCATTAAGAATGTTTCATACATCTCCGCATCGTTTGAAGCATCTCCTGCGGGCGCCATATGGCCTTTGTCGTAACCCGTATTGGAATATTGTGAGGGTGATGGATGATTACCAATTCTAGAATCTGAATGGAACTTATTATCTCTTACGGCAGAACCTTTACTTGGTTTTAAATGTTCGGCAACTAATATCACCCTTTGATTTTGTTTATCATATAGTGAAACATAAAAGGAATTACAGAGTTCAACTGTATTCTTTATTTCGATTGGTGTTCCATTATATAATTCTGGACATTGTGAGGCATAACAGACTATGCCCTGTAAAAGTAAAATACAAGTTATAAACTGTTTTTTCATCTTTGTTCTTTATAGAATTTGATTGCTTTAACCAAACCATTAATATGATCTGAAGTTTTTTGCTTGAATAATAATGGTTGTTCATCTTCTACTGCCATAATAATCACCAAATTATCAATTGGTACACCAATCATTTCTTCGTACATAATTCCGTAGGCTGTAGTCTGCCAATAGTAATCTTCAATTTGTGCACTCGATTTAATCTTCTTGGAAGTTTTAAAATCGATAACTGATAACTCACCATCAAACTCACCAATACAATCGACCCTACCCGCCATTCCTAACTGTTTAGACCACAAGGCACATTCTTGGTAATGAATGTTGTCGATACGATTCAACAATGGCTTGAGTGAACGGAACATTTCAACGGCATCAGGCATAACAGTACCTAATGATTCGTTATTTAAATATCGTTCACAGAGAGTATGAACATTAGTACCACGACTGGTTGCTTTCTTTGATACCCGATTGGCTTCTTCTTCACCAACTCGCTTACGCCACTTCATGATAGCATCTTTCTTTTGGGCACCAAGTACTGTGGTGACAGAAGGCAACCGAGTACCATCTTCTAATGTGTAATAACGCTTACCATCAGGAAAGGTTTCGGATTTTAAGTCAGCAAGGACTTTTGGTGGGCAAAAATTAAATGTCATTTTGTAATATATGTTCTATTCAGCATTGTGTGATTATGGTCGGTTGGACCCCAATCTCCATCGGGGTGATAAGGTACTACTGTCATATGTGATGTAGTGGTTCTAAATCGGTGAATTTCTCTTTCTTCGATACAAAACATATCGCCAGTCTTTAATGGTACTTCTTCTTCGATACCATTGATTCTAACATTTGAAAATCCTTCACCGTCAACAACTACACCAAATCTAATACTTGGATGTATGTGGAAAGTTTGGTCGATGCCAGATGGAAAGAATAAGGCATTGAGTGAGGGATCACCTTGTCGAGGAGGATAAATTAATAAACTGTCCGAACAACCATCAATATAACACAATCTACCGGATTTTTCAAGCGGTCCACCAATTACATTTTGGCCTTTGTAACCTAATCGAATAAAAAATACCACTTCACCTTTGACAACAATTCTTTTTGGTACATCAGACCAAAGACAAAAGTATTCATTTTCTAATACATCTTTACCTTCAACATTAATTGAACCAGATAAAACATATCCGTAAGTTGTTGAGTATGCTCTGGTAACATAATCTTGTTTTGTTTTTAATGCGAATGAGGGATACATTGTATCACCCATATCAATATAGTCATTTATAATCATTTCATCTCCTAATAATGTTCACAATTTATATTTTGTAATAATGGTAAAGCATCTTCATACGATATGTCAAATAAACTGACACTCAATACGATTCGAGGTTCATTATAGTTATTAATCACACAATGTTCATATGTGGTATTAAGTAATGTTGGTCTATACATTGTATAATCCAGTTCGGTCAAATCATAAAACATATTCTTTTTGTTTGATCCATCTTGAACCGAATTGATTGTTACTTCTCGATAGAAAGTACCCGCACCAGAATTATTTTTAATTGGCCAAAGAATTGCACAGTTTCTTCTTTTATCTATATGCCAATCATAAACTGAATTTGGTGGAGTATATCGGTAACTTGTTTCAACGTATCCAAATATACTCTGTAGTTGCTTATAAAAATCTGTATTGTTGAAACTACTTTGTCCGACATATAATCTGGAAGGTTCCGAAATTAACTTAAAATTACAATTTAATCCTTCTTGGATAATATTGTCGGGCAATACAGGTAGATTGGTAAGGTGTGTAAAGAATTTATTCATAGTTTAATTCTTGTTTAATTTTAGAGATTGGAAAGAAAGTAGGAACAATTTCTGGAAACTTTGATCTCAGATCAGCCTCAACTCTATTCTTTAATAACATCATTTTCTCATATCCGTGCAATTTATTTCTTCTTAACATTTCTGGCCAATAACGATGATATAGCATTATTTTTTCCGTACTCATATTATCTTTATGATTGGTAAAATATGATGGTCGTTGTAATAAAAAATCAATTAAATCTAATTTCATATAAGAAGCATACACTTCAGGATTATACATCAAATAATATGGATAATGGATAACATTATTATTTTTACACCAGTCTAATGACATAGTGTGTCCTTGGTCCATATTGATATGTATATCACCACCAATATTACAGTAGACTTGTTCTCCACTACCTATTACTGCACAACCACCTAAAGATTCTACAGTTTCCATTAAAAATAATTGGAAGTACCGAAAGATTCTTACGGCTTTATAACCTTGTTCGATATACTTTTTGATGCCTTCAGTAAAGAACCAATCAGGATCCAAATCCACAATTATAGGTTCAATATTATTATTTTTACAAAAAGCTGTAGCAAATTTAAAATCGCCAATATTTGTTTCTGTTGTGTGTCTTACAATTAAAACTTTAAATGTTGTATTAGTTTTTATAAAAGTTTTGATAATTGCTTCACTATCAATACCACCACTAAAACAGATATAAATTGGTCTGTCTGTTGAATCTGATACCATCTTTGGTAGAAGGTTCATTTCTTCATACCAACTATTCAGTTCTCTTTGTACAGGTTTAAATTTGATGTTTAAACCATTGTCATATGAGTATTCAAAGTTTACTAAGTTACTCATATTCCTAAATCCTGTTTCATCTTTGATACTGGATAATATAGATCAACCAAATCAGGAAACATTGCTTTTAGTTTCTTCTGTTTAGGCTGTCTGATTGTCATTTCAATTCTTTCAAATCCAGTATTCTTGCCTCGTCTTTCCATCATAGGCCATTGCTCACTATAAACCAACATTTTTTCAACACTATCGGGATATTTGCCTAAAAAGTATTCTGGTCTTTGTAATAAAAAATCCACCAAATCGATTTTTGTGTATGCTGCATAAATTTCTGGTGTACTTAGATTCATCCAGAAATTGTGTTGTAAGTTATTATTCTTACAAAAATCCATACCCAAGGTATAGTGTGGATTGATCTTGAGGTGTAATTGATTGTCTATATTATAATACACTTGTTCGCCTGCACCACCAACACCAAAACCACCCAATTCTTCTAGTTTTTCAATTATAAACAATTGTAGATAATGATAGATGTTTGTTGACCTGTAACCTTGTTCTATGTACCGGTTAATTCCTTCGTTGTAAAATGTTTCAGGATTTAATGGTACTCTTACCTGTTCAATTTTATTATCATTACAAAATTTTACCGCACGGTGTATGTCGTGTGAATTTATCTCGTTGTCATAAACTACGGTTAATGCTTTGAATTTTATACCAAGTTCTAGATACAATCTTGCAACCTGCTCACTATCGATACCACCACTCATTATTACATATAATTGCTTGGATGTGGAGTCGGAAATATTCTTCGCACTAATCAATAGTTCTTCCTTCCATGTTTTTAATGGTCGAGTGATTGGTTTAAATTTTACTTTAAACCTTTCTTCTATTGTGGTGTTGGGAATATTCTGGTAGGAATAATCAAATGCAATCATATAAAATCATTATTTAAATTATAATACTTCTCATCAGGATAGTTATAGTTAAAATTCAATTCTTCGTCAATGGTCATAGGCATACTTTTTTGCCTAAACATATTAGTTAAACTACCCATTTTTGGTTTCTTTAGGTACTCTTGGTCCTTATTGTACTCATAAATGTATTGTTTGGCAATCCATTTGGCACTATTAGAAGTTTCTTTGATAAAGTAATCGGTATTATTCATCGACCAAAGTTGAAACTCTTTTGTGGAAAAGAAAGTAGTATAATTTTCTTCAAATTTGATGCCTTTTGGATTTTTAGAAAATGGCAATATTCTGGTGTATACCGCTTGCCATTTTAGTGAAAAATTTATCCACCAGAAGAATTTATAAACAGTATCAATTTTAACTGTGGCATTATCTGTTAACTTACGAAAAACTTTGTACATATTTTCAGCATCACAGGTATTATCTCTAGATTTAATCCAATCTATAATTTGCCCATTCATATCATCAAGTGGTTTGAATAGAGAATCAAAAGATTTACCTGTTACAAACGATGTGGTTGCTTGTGAACCGAATAATTGGTCTGCGTTTTCTCCGGAAATAAAAATATAGTCATCGTTTCCTAAGAAATAAGGAAATCGATAACTGTTAATGTAGTTAACTTTTTTGGATATATGTTCGTAAAAGAATCTTGGATTTTCATTAACACTCATGTCTGACATTAACACAATTATGTTGTTTCGTACATCTTCAACTGAACAATTCTTTAAGAAAGAGGTGACCATTGTGGTCGAATCAATACCACCACTATACATTATACACAATTTACGATTGGATGACTTTGCCTGATTCATTAATTCAATGGCTCTTTCATCGCATACTTGACTAAATTCTTTTTTAAAATCTATTAATAGTGGTACTAATAAGTTTGGTAATATTTTTGTTTTTAATGGTATTTGAATGGTGTGAGTACGATCCATTGCATTGATGTTTAGACTGAATATCTTGAAGAAAGAACTATAAGTTTTTTCTCCAGGAATCAAACCCGAGTTTTGATCCATAAAAATATCATAACTACTATAAAATATTAAAGAACTCATATCACACTATAAACAACATGCTCTTTGTTAAAATTTTCTAATATGTATTGTAATTTTGTTATATCAGTTTCATTTCGAATAATATTGGTATAACGAATTCTCATATTTTCTGTACCGGATAACATAGCACATTCATTCTCATGTTGAAATATAATTTGCCTTGCTGCATCTTGTAGTGTAATGTCCATTATTTCAGAATAACCAGAAGTGAATGGATATTTCATCATAGTATCAACTACAATATTATTTTCAATTATTTCTTTTGCTTCTTTGTACTTAGAAAAATATATCATTTCTTGTGCATACAAAGATTTACCT
>Ga0007804_1000629_pt1 | contig 12565 bp, 8 predicted proteins | sample CryBogCBE25Aug07_FD_60367 | JGI IMG/M metagenome (GOLD analysis project Ga0007804, IMG submission 60367) | Freshwater microbial communities from Crystal Bog, Wisconsin, USA - CBE25Aug07 | ecosystem: Environmental > Aquatic > Freshwater > Lake | place: Crystal Bog, Wisconsin, USA | collected... | reverse complement strand
GCCACGGGCGCCATGGGTTCCGGGGATGTCGGCTACTTCATCGGCAACATCAAAAGCACTGCCGAAATCAAAATCGGCGATACGCTCACCGACACCAAAAAGCCCGCTTCTGAACCCCTTCCCGGATTCAAGGAAGTTCAGCCGATGGTCTTCAGCGGAATCTACCCGATCAATACTGCTGACTTCGAGCAACTCAAGACCGCCATGGGTAAGCTCCAGATCAACGATGCCGCCTTCAACTACATGCCCGAGAGTTCGGTGGCGCTTGGTTTTGGCTTCCGCTGTGGATTCCTCGGACTCCTCCACATGGAGATCATCGTCGAGCGCCTCCGTCGCGAGTACGACATGGATATCATCGCGACCTATCCGAGTGTTGTCTATGAGGTGGTGAAGACCAATGGAGAGACCCTCATGGTCGACAACCCCGCCAATCTACCCGACATGAGCGTCGTCGAGGAGATCCGCGAACCGGTCGTGAAGTGCTTTGTCATGATCCCGAACGAGAATATCGGCGACATCATGCAGATCATGATGGACAAGCGCGGCATCGTGGAGAGCACCGACTCGATCGATACCCGACGCGTCATGATCACCGCAGTCCTCCCTCTCAACGAGATCCTTGTCGACTTCCACGATAAGATCAAATCCGTCACCCGGGGCTACGGATCTCTCGATTACGAACCAGCTGGCTACCGGGCCGATCGCATGGTCAAGCTTGAGATGCTTGTAAACGGAGAGCCCGTGGATGCCTTCTCAAGCATCGTCCACCGTGATAAGGCCGAAGGTCGCGGCCGCTCTCTTGCCACAAAACTCAAGGATGTCATTCCCACCCAGATGTATCAGGTAGCTATCCAAGCTGCCGTCGGCGGCAAGATCGTGGCCCGTGAGAGCATCGGTGCCATGCGCAAGAACGTGACCGCAAAATGCTATGGCGGCGACATTACCCGCAAACGCAAGCTACTCGAAAAACAGAAAGAGGGTAAAAAGCGAATGAAGGCGATCGGTCAGGTGAATATTCCCCAAGAGGCTTTTATTGAGGTTCTGAAGACCAACTAGTTAGATCCAATTCATTCGATAATTTCCTTGTCAGGGAATCGATGAATGTTCACTTAAAGAAAAGTATGAATAAGCGCCTCGTCCTGCTTGCAACTTCTCTGGCCATTTTTGTGAACTGGAGTGTGGAAGCGATTGATGTCACTTCCTACCGTTATGGAAATAGTGATCAGGGAGCCAACACCAACGAAAGCACTCTCTCCCTTGATAATGTTGATCCTTGGGATTTCGGCTTAAAATTCACGGTTCCTGTTCAGGGTCAGATCTATGCCGCCCCCCTCGTCAAAAATATCAACAATCGTTCCCTCGTTTTCGTTGCCAGCCAGTCAAATGTCGTGGCGGCCATCAATGCAACAAACGGTTCCGTTGTATGGAGCAGAACTTTAACGAATTTCGGTAGTCCCGTACCTAGTGATGATACAGGCAGTGGTGATATCCAACCCCTAATCGGAATCTGCTCCACTCCGGTTATTGATGCGTCGAACAATCTTTATCTTCTCTCCAAGGCAAAAACTAATTATTCAAGTCTAGATCATTATAACTACACAATTTACAAGATCAATGCCTCCAACGGAACAATCCTAAACTCGTTAAAATTTGCCGAAACCGCTTTCGATGGAGGCTATTACTACAGGACCAACGATCCCTATGTCATCGGTTATGGAGACGGATCGGTCCCTGCTTCAATACCGCTAAAGATCGGTTCCCGTACAATTAATGTTTCGACCAATGTTGTTTACTTTAATGCCCTGCGACAGATGAACCGTCCTGGTCTCACACTTGTGAATGGGACTATTTATGCTGCCTTTGCCTCTCATGGCGATAATGGTCCTTATCACGGTTGGGTTTTAGGTTTCAATACAACCAATCTCGCGATCAATTCAGTTCTTAACACCACTCCCAATGGGGGACTAGCCGGAAGTTGGCAATCGGGAGGATGTGTGGCCAGCGATAGCGCAGGGAACCTCTATTTAGAGACTGGCAACGGTAGCTTTAATGGTTTTCAGACCAATTCGCGTGGGTTTCCGATCGATGCCAATTATGGTGACTGTTTTCTGAAGATTTCCCCGGATAGTTCCACCCCCACCGCGCCCAATCCCAATGGCTGGGGACTCAAGGTGGCCGATTACTTCACCCCCTATAACAATCAGAGCATCAATGATGCAGATCTTGACGTAGGTTCCTGTGGCCCGGTTGTTATTTCTTCAGGAAACAAGACCTTTATACTTGGGACAGGCAAGGATGGATCCATGTACTCCATGAGTTCCACCAACATGGGAAAATTCGATCCCATCACTAACCATTGCCTCCAAACAATCAATCAGGCAGTAGGTAACGGCGGGGAATGGACTGGCTTCAGCACACCATCTTATTTTAATAACCGTTTCTACTACTTTGCTGCTTGGGATTACGGAAAGCAATTTACCTACTCCAATGGCATCATCGGAAGCTGGTACACAGATGGAGGTGGGATTGTCAGAACCGACGTGCAGACCCAAAACACTTACAACTGGCCCGGAGCCAATACATCGATTTCAGCCAATGGAACCAAAAGTGTCATTGTTTGGGCGATCGATCGAGATGCGAGTGTTATGAGAGCTTTCCGTGCAACAGATCTTCTGGAGATCTGGAATAGCACCATGTCCCAGTCGGATAACCTCAATAGTGCCCTCAAATTTACTGTGCCGATCGTCGCCAATGGTCAGGTTTATGTCGGCACAGACGGAGCATTATTCATCTACGGATTAGTACCAGCCGTGAGAAACTGATTTACCCATCCGGGGCCGTCTGAATCTTTTCTTCAGCACGCCAGATCCGATAGCTCACCTCAACTCCCTTAGGAACGTAGATCACCAGCGGCAGACGGCTGTTGTAACCGAGAAACTCAGGCTCAACTCCGATCGTGATGAAGCGTTCGACTTTCGGTTCATTAGGATCCACCGCCATCAATGTGCCGGCCATGGGGCCAAGGGATTTTAGGAGATAGCGATCATAGCCCCAACCGGGAATCGTTTCTCTCTCTAGCCTTCCCCCGAAAAAGTAGCGGTTATGGGGGTCTAGTTTCATGGTTTTGCCCACGATCAGTTGGACTTTCAGGAGATCCTCATCAGCCCGAAAAGGCAGGGTGATCACAAAGCGACTCCTCCCCTCTTCTGCCACGGGAAATGCGCACAAAGGATCTGCTGAATGAACGGTTGATACAACCAGCAGCATCAAGAGAAGAAAAAATCTCACGGGTGCGAAGGTGCGAGATCAGAGGATGAAGGCGGAGACTCCATGCGCTTAATCCACGAAAGGATCAGTGAATGTTGATCAGGTGCATTGAAGCGAGAGAGGTTTTCCTTCAGCAATCCACAGGCATTGCTTCCTCTACCCTGCTTTTCAAGAGAACGGGCTCGCTCCAGCAAAAGTCGGAATTCAATGACTGGATCGCTTGTGTAAACCATGGCTTCTTGGAAGCTCATCTCGGCATTCTGCAAGTCTCCGGCATCCATCTGTGCCGCGCCCAGAGCCTCAAGATAGAGGCTCTCCTTTTTTTCTTTGGCTCTGGCCTTGAGATCCTTGGCGGCAGCTCGGACATCTCCTGCATGGGAAAGAACAATTCGGCGATAGTCCGACCAGATACTCTCGGACTGAACTTCATGATTCTGGAAAGCTGCGTACGGACGGTAGAGAGGGTCCCCAACGCAGACACTCATCCAGGAGAGAACCGGCTGGGCAGCATAGTAGCTCTCGACCAGGTTATGACCTGCAATCAGTGCATTGGCAAAAATCCCCAGATCCGTCGTGAAAGGCAGGTAGGGTTCGTACACATTTCCCAGCGAGATAGCGGCACCATGCATGATGAGAGGACCCGTCCAACCCTTTGTCGGATCGTGGAGCGTCGATGCACTGAAGGAGTGAAGGTGCACGGCTACGGCACCCGGTACAAATCGGAAGGTAGTTCCTGCGAACGGCCCATCGATATTTTCGTCATGCCAGCCGTAGTAAGCAGCTGCATCAGTCACTGGGAAACCAGCCTGCAGAGTTTCCGGAAGACCATCGGTGATCACGGGGATTCCGTTTTTTCTCATTGTTGCCCCCGCCTCACGGATCCATGTATCGCCGCGAGCATAGGCTTTATTCGTCGTTGACTGGAGGTCGATGTAACCCCACCCCCAAACGCCTGCTTTTTCAGCGGCAATCGATTCAGAGATCATCGATCTCACTGCATCATCGCTTGGAGCATCCAGTCGTGAGACCATGATCATGGGAATGGGAATATTGGTCCGCTCAGAGTCAATGCCCTCGGGCGAATTGGTATAGAGCGGATTGTTAAGCGTCCCCGAAATCTGCGGGGTGAAAAGTCCCAGAACAGAGAGTTCCGAATCAACCGAGGCTGCATTCACGCCACCATAGGGGTCGGGTTGGTTCTTCGCGTCACCGGGATAGGATTCCGTTTGCCTGATCTTAAGCGGCATTCCCTTAATGAGGGCGGCATAGCGAACTGAAGAAGCATAAAGAATCGGGCGGTTCATCATGTCTCGGGTGAATGACCAAAGGCCCTTGTGCAGAAGTTCCTGCCTGATGGGTGCTGCAATCAAGGAGTCGTATTCTTCGCGACTGATTTCCTCCCGAAGAGGAGTCGCCAGAGCTATCTGGCGAGTAACATCAATCCCTCTCTCCATGCAATAAAAGTCTGCAAGAGACTTGGCGTTTGGATCGTTGCGATTGTAAATGACGACAATGGCGTTGAGTTCCCCCGCATGAGCTGAGTTAACGGGAGAAGCGAAGCAGGTAGTCTGGATGACTGCAATGAGAGTGGTCAGGCCGCTGCGCAAGGCTCTCATGACTCCCCCACCCTCAACTTCAGCCCGTCATAAGCAAGATGAAATCCGGTTGGGAGTTCTTTCTGCTTCGCAGCATGGGAAACCTCGTGACAGAGATGAATGAACCAGGTGTTTCCGGGAGTGATCAAACGTGAGACTTCAATGGCCCGGTCGAAGTTCATATGCGTGGGATGAGGCCTGTCTCTGAGAGCGTCGAGCACAAGCACCTCGACTCCGGATGCCGCGGTAATGGCAGCTGGTGGAACGTCCTTACAATCAGTGAAGTAAGCCAACAACTTTCGATCACCCTGATAAAAGACAAAGCCCGTGGTGGTGAATTTTCCATGGGGTAGATCAACGGGCAACACTGTCAGATCGCCTAGTTGAAAAGGCCCTTGAATAATCTCCGGAGCCAGACGCAGGTAATTCTTCCATGGTTGCGGCTCGTCGAACGCATAACGGAAGGTAGCTCTGAGTCCCTCCATTGTCGCTTCGGAGGCGTAGACAGGCATTTCCTGATCCTCCATTTCGCAGAATCTCCTCATGTCATCAAAACCCATGATGTGATCCGTATGGGCATGTGTGATCAAGGCCGCATCCAGGCGGGTGATCCGCTCGCGCAGGCACTGGATCCGAAACTCAGGGGCCGTATCGATGACAAAGTGACATTCCGGTGCTTTGACCAAAAAGGATGTTCTGGTGCGTTGATCTCTGGTGTCTGGGGAACGGCAGACCTCACAGTCACACCCGATGACGGGAACACCCTGGGAAGTTCCTGTGCCGAGAAAGGTGAGATCCAAGAAAGACATAATGATAAAGTTAAATGGTTAAAAATGTTACAAAAGGTTAAAAGGTGAGAAGTCACTCTACCCCGCAATTGAACGCTTCAACTCTCACTCAGCGGCTGGCATAGTATTGCTCATGTCGGCCATGCTCCGATCTTTACGAATCCGCAATCTCGCCCTTGTTGAAGAGCTGGAATGGGATCTCCCTGCCGGATTCACGGCAGTGACCGGCGAGACCGGGGCGGGAAAGTCTGTTATTCTGGGGGCCCTCAAGTTCCTTCTGGGCGAAAGGGCTGACCGGGGAGTTGTCAGAGGAGGTGCCTCCTCCGCCGGAATCGAGGCCCTCTTCTCACTGGGAGAGACTCGGGAGATCGACTCTTTACTGGAGGAATCCGGCATCGATCCCTGCCAGGAAGGTGAACTGATTCTTAAACGGACCATCGCCGCGGAGGGGAGTGGCACCGCCGGACGCCAGTTTATCAATGGAAGTCCCTGCAATCTTTCCGTTCTGAAGGAACTCGGCACCCGGTTGGTCGATCTGCACGGCCCTCACGATCACCAATCCCTCTTCTCACGACACGAGCAGACACTGCTCCTGGATCGCTACTGTGATGCTCTTCCGCTCCGGGAAGCGTATCTGGAACGGCGCGCACGAGTGGCCGCCGCCAATCGGTCCCTGGAGGATCTCGAAACATCGGCCGGAGGATTGGAGCGGATCGAACAACTGCGCCTTGAGGTCGAGGAAATCATTTCCGCCAATCTGACCCATGGGGAAGAAGAGGCGCTAAATGCCCGCTACAAGGCTGCATCGAACAGCCGTCGTCTCATCGAACTCTCTTCATCCATAGTCGCACGCCTTGATGACGAGGAGAGAGGTGCGAGTCTGGCTCTCTCGGAAACAACCCGCCTGCTTCGGGAGCTCGGCCGTTTGGATGACCGTTCCTCCCCCCATCTGGAGACGCTGGAGAAAATTACCGATGATCTGGATTCCCTGATCTCCGAACTCCGTGATTATGCGGAAACTATCGAGGTCGATGCGACAGAACTTCAGCAACTGGAGGATCGTTTGAATCAACTGGCGACGCTACGTCGTAAATATGGGCCGACCCTCTCCGACGTGATGGCTCGGGGCAAATCATCGGTTGCTTTGCTTGAAAAGCTTTCCGGATATGAGGAGTTAAAATCGGTTGCGAAGACAAGACTTTCAGAAGCAAACGTGGCACTCCTTGCTGCATCCGAAAAACTGGGGGCCAAACGCGCTGTGGGAGCTGCCAATCTCTCCAAAATCGTGGCACGTGAATTGGCTGACCTCGGGTTTAAGCAGGCCGGCTTTGAAATCATTCTGGAGAAACAAGAAGAGCCCGGGCCCGATGGAGGCGAAGTTGCGGAGTTTCTCTTTGCTCCAAATCCGGGTGAAACTGTGCAGAATCTACGCTCCATCGCCTCCAGTGGGGAAATCTCCAGGGTCATGCTTGCCTTGAAATCAGCGCTTGCCGCACAAGACAGGATTCCCTTGCTGGTCTTTGACGAGATTGACGCCAATGTCGGCGGCGAGATCGCCACCATGGTGGCAAGGAAGATGAGAGAGCTCGGTTCCGGTCATCAGGTGATTTGCATCACGCACCTCCCCCAGGTCGCAGCTGCTGCCTCTTCGCAATTCATGGTGATGAAGTCCATTCATGATGGGCGCACCGAAACGACTCTTTCCCCCGTCGATGGATCCGGGCGCATCTCCGAAATTTCCAGAATGCTTGGAGGTGTCACCGATTCGGCAAAAGCCCATGCCAAAGCGTTGATTCGTGAATCCCAAGGCTGATTGGGGGCTCTCATTCCATCACCGAGGACCGACTTTTCATGGCACTTTATTATCTAAAGGAGTCGGACGCCGGCGAAGTGAACTTAACTCCTGGAGTAAGGAGTCGTCCATGGAAACTCTCTCCGTTATTGTGTGTCATTTGCTGCACAATTATTCTATGTGCGGGCATCGTTCAGTGGCTCGGACTCACTTGGCCCCTTGAGGAGCGTCTGCTTCAGACGATTCCTACATCAATTCTCCCCAAACTTCCTCCGAGATCCGTTCTCAGGCTGCTCGAAATCCCAGGGAGTGACGGATCCTTGGCACCCCTTGACGTGGCCATGGCTCTTCGTGGATTAGGCAAACTCCACCCGGCAGGGATCCTCATCGCAGGAAAAGTGAGTACGTCACAGGAATCGGCACAACTCCTTCCCGGGGTACTCCACACGATCAGTGCCGAGGGTATTGATGTTATTCAGGCACGTGAGTTTTCACCGTCCACCGAGTATCATTCGGTTCCCCTCTGCCGATACGATCCCCCGTCTTGGATTGGTGCCACCTTAAGTTTGGAAAATGTCCCCGGAAAACTATCGAATAAGGAAGAAGGATGCTTTTTTCCTATGTCTACCGATCCACTGCAGGGGGTCCAACTCTTCGCGCAGACAAGCAATGGTGAGGTGATCGGATCAGTCTGGTGGGAGGTCTTAAGGAAAACCGTTTGGAGAGATCCCGGTGGCACGATTAATCATGACTTACCTATCTGGCTTCTTTCCGGAAGACTTCTTGTCTTTCCGGGACACGCACCGATCTTTCTCACAAAGAGAGGAATGATTCCCATTCTGGAGACCGGATCATCACCGCTAAAATCCGCGACCCTGGACGATTTCCTTCTCGGTATTGAGCAGAAGGAACAGGGTGCTCTATCAGCTGATTTCGAGAAGGTCTGGAATGATGCGTTCGTCATTATTGGAAAATCTTCGGACAGATCATTTGCAGGCACTCTTCATCAATTGGAAGCACGACTTTCCTGGAGGCACCTCTCCTGGATCGGCCAACTTTTACTTATCATGGGATGTATTCTTTTGCTGGTTATCGGATTGAGTAGCGGAAGCATCCCCTCGCTGATTCTTGCAGTCCTGACAACTGCCGCAACGAGTGCACTCTTCCTTCTCTCCCTTCGTCATGGAATCCTCATTCCGTGGCTAGGACCGGCATTCCTGAGTTTAGGACTTTTGATCCGAGGGATGCTTTCTAAATAAACGGCAAGAGCGGATACTTCTTGCCCAGAACCATCTCACTCGGCGCGCCAAGCCACTTCTCTAGCGCTGTGGCATAAACGGATCGGAAATCAGTCCCAAATTTGAGATCACCGTCATGCAGGTCGGTCAGACTAGGATAGTTGCCGTAGAGTCCCGGTTTCACGCCGCCACCCATGACAAAGAGAGGAGCTGCTGCCCCGTGATCCGTACCACCACTTGCATTCTCGGAAACACGGCGGCCAAACTCACTGAAGGAGATCATCAGGACACGGTTGAAGTTTCCCTGTGCCTTCAGATCCTGAACAAAGGAGGAGGTCGCCATACTCAGATCGTTCATGAGTCGCTCGTGAGATGGCAACTGGTTTGCATGGGTGTCAAAGCCTCCCTGGGAGACGTAATAAACGCGTGTTGGCAATCCTCCCGCGATCAAGCGTCCGACCAGATTAAGACTGTTGCCCAACTGTGACTGGGGATAATTGACCGAGCTTTTGGTCTTCCGTGTGATGGCGAGGATCTTGTCACTGCTCATCTGGGCTCCGAGTGCCGTCCTTTGAAGAAACTCAACGGTGCTCCCGTCGGTATCGGCAGGACCGGAAAGCATTCCGATCGAGCCTCCCGAATTCTCGATCAGGGAACCGTGTCCCGTGTCGGCCGGTTGGTTCATCTGGCGCATGAACATATCTGCTGACGTCGGATCGCTGGCCGCTTCGCTCATGTAGCGGAACTGTTCCGGATTGCTGAATGCAACACCCTTCGGAGTGGGAGAGGCAAAGGCCTGGGGAGTTTGCCCACCGATAGCAACACCCACGGAAGAGGGATCACTCCCTTGGCAACAATTATCAAAGAAACGACCCAGCCATCCCTGGGCTTCATTCCTGTCGGCATCGCTCGCCGTTTGCCAGATCTCGGTCGAGCGGAAGTGGGAACGGTTTGGGTTGGGGTATCCCACCCCCTGAACCATCCCGAGGCACCCCTGGGCATAGAGATCGTGAAGACATGTCAGTTTCGGATGAAGGCCCGCATAATCACTGATTCTTAAAACATCAGTCTTCGGAATGGCGATCTTGGGTCGGGCCCTGTAGTAGGCATCATCACCGAAAGGTATGAGTGTGTTGATTCCGTCATTGCCTCCGGCAAGTTGAAGCACCACCAGGATCGTGCCATCCTTGCCGGTAGTGATCTGCCCTGGTGCGGAGGCCGCCATGGTGTCGAGGCAGAGGAAGGTCTTCTCGAGGAAGAGTGGAACCGTGTAAGCAAGAGCCCCCCCCAGAACCGAAGTCCTGAGAAAGTCACGTCTGGTATGAAGGGTTTGTTCTTTGGGGGATTTCATGGGTGGGAAACGTTATCTGCACAAAAGTCTAGGGAGAGCATGGCACTGATCCTCATCAAGTCATCTGATAATCCGGGGTGCTCATCATGATCTGCATGAGATCGCGGACGGTATCATCGGAATAGGGGGTGGAATGTTTTTCCAGATAGGTCAGGTACGTGGCTCGATCCTTTGCCGGAAGAGGAAAGTTAAAGATCCGGAACGCTAGGTGATCGAGCAGCTGATCGGAGCCCGTCCTAACACTTCCCGGGGCGATTGTTTCAAGAGGAATCACGGCGGTCTTTGTATTGCCTCCACCGAGGATGCGAGCCTTGCCGCTGAGTAGGTAAGCGGCAAGGTTGTATCTATAGAGAAGGCTTGAAGCACTGATCCAGGAGCGCCCTCCATCCCACCCCTTCACATTCGGCGGCGCGAAAACGACCTGTCCCAGTGCAGAAAGCGAGTTTTCCAGCACACGGGAATCCGGGAGAGGAATCTCCAGCATTTTGGTCGTTTGGATCATCCATTGTACCGGACCCTTGATCTGATGGTGGACGACCTTGGGTGAATAGAATGCGGCACTCCTGAAAATCGTCGAAAGCGTTGCCCCGATATCATATCCGTTGGAGATCAGGAGTTCCGCGATACCACCGAGGATTTCCTCGGATGGATTCTCAGCCACGAAAAAGACCCAGAGTTTTTTCCCGATGAAGCGCGCGCACTGTGGTTGGGCCACGATGGCATCAATGATGTCATCCCCGGTCCACGGACCTGTTTTGTCAAAAAATGTCTTTGCCCCCGGATCGAAATCCTTTTCCAGAAAGTGAAACTGGCCCTTCTCGTAATTGACGCGGTATCCGGTGAAGGCACGGGCTGATTCCTGGATGTCTTTTTCCGTGTAATGCCCCTCCCCCAGAGAAAAGAGCTCCATCACCTCCCGAGCGAAGTTTTCATTCGGATGGTTCTTGCGACTGTCACCCAGATCAAGCCACCGTATCATGGCAGGGTCGCGAGACATTGCTTTGAGCATGTCGGGAAACTTACCGAGAGCATAACGGCGCAGGGTATCGTTCTGCTGCCACATCAGATACGAGTCATTCACTTTCTGGTTGCTGGTAGCGAAATGACCATGCCAAAAGAGAGTGGCTTTCTCCTGCAGCGGAGCAGCCGTGTAGCGCATCCTGTTAAGCCACCAGAGACGGAGATCGAGCATCGAGGCCCCCTCCACTTTACCCAACTCTCTCCTGACTTCCCGGCGTTCATCTTCCGTAGCTGCGGCTTTTTCGCGCTGCTTGTACAGAAGTCTCTGCTCCGGCATCAGCAACTCGGACCTCGGGAAAAGATCACTGTCATCATCTGCCTTGATGAAAGAGTTAACAGCTTTCTCGAGGCCCATGCCCGCAAGCACGTCAATTTCGGCGGGAGTGCCGCCGAATCCGGCTCTATCGAGCAGATGGGCAGCCATTTTCCTATCCCAAAGCTTTTCAGGAAACGGGGAGAACATTATTAATATAAAACCACTAGTGTAAAAAAGTTGCAGTCTAATTTGAAGTCTCCCCTACATAAGTCTGAAGAGGAGGTATCTCGGCCGAGATTGCCCTCGCGGGTTGTGATCACCATCTCTTAGACTGCCACGCCTATGCGTTTCACGAATCTTACGAGAGGGGCAGGCATTGGTTCCAATTGCTACCGCCTCGAACTTCCGGAGGGTTCTGTGATCCTTGACTGCGGCATGCATCCCGAGCATGTCGGCCATGACGCGACACCGATGCTGGAAGAGATCGAGAACGGATCAATCCGATCCACGATCCTCACCCATGCTCATCAGGATCATGTGGGATGCCTTCCCCTGCTTCAGTCGCGTCAGCCCGGAATGCCCGTCCTCATGACCCAGGGTACTGCCCGGATCGCCGATGTGATGCTGCACAACTCGGTGAATGTGATGAATCGACAGCAGGAGGAACTAAAGCTCGTCGACTACCCCCTGTTCAGCCACCGGGCTATAGAACTGGCCTCGCGCATGTGGAGGCACTGTGCACTCGAGCGTCCGCTCTCTCTCGACGGTGAAAGGATCGGTGGCGGGAGTGATTCGACGAGTATCACTTTCCATGACGCCGGACACATCCTAGGTTCCGCCGGTGTGATGATTCATTCGGAGGGAAAGAAATTCTTCTACACGGGGGATGTGAACTTCGAGGATCAGACGATCCAAACCGGCGCCCTCTTCCCGGAGGAGCCGGTCGATGTTCTTCTCATGGAAACGACCCGTGGTAATGCGCCTGTACCCGAGGGATTCAGCAGGGCAAAAGAAGAAGTACGTTTTGCCAAGGCTGTTGCAGCGGCTCTTGAGGAGGGAGCCAGCGTGACGATTCCTGTGTTCGCGCTCGGCAAGACCCAGGAGGTCATGGCTTTACTCTGGCAGATGCAGAGAGAACGGATTATTCCTGCCACCCCTCTCTACGTCGGAGGACTTAGCAGCAAGATCACTGCGGTCTATGACACCATGGCGGCGCAAGTACCAAGAAGACTCCCCAACCTTCGTCTCATGTACGAGG
>Ga0007804_1000626_pt1 | contig 12587 bp, 8 predicted proteins | sample CryBogCBE25Aug07_FD_60367 | JGI IMG/M metagenome (GOLD analysis project Ga0007804, IMG submission 60367) | Freshwater microbial communities from Crystal Bog, Wisconsin, USA - CBE25Aug07 | ecosystem: Environmental > Aquatic > Freshwater > Lake | place: Crystal Bog, Wisconsin, USA | collected... | reverse complement strand
CCTTTTTAGAAAAGAGCCGCCTCCCAAAACAATTTGGCCCGTTGGAAACTGCACTCCGAAGCAGTAGCCCCAAAATATCAGCCGTTTTCTTGGCTCAGGATTTTCTGATCCATAACCCCTACGATGATGCTCTTCTCAAGTCAGCGCTTCTCTATGCCGTAAATATCAACGGCTTTGATGATTTTACCGAAACTCTGGACTGGAATGGGTGGATAGGGCTTTTTGCCAGACGCAAAAAACTGAAATCCGTTTGGCCCCCCTCTCTAAAAAAGGGGATTGATGCCAAGCTGTTCAAGAAACTACCTCTCCGAAATCGGCAGGACATTCTATCATCCGAAAAGCTTCGCCAACTATGTCTGAATGCATCTCTCTTGGCGAAGTTCCAAGAGTCCCCCAAAAGCTATAAGGATTCCTACGCTTCTCGGTATGTTTTGCTTTCTCGAAAGCGTTTTTTGCGCCAGCCATGGAGGACCTTAAAACTGATCAAAGCTGGCCATGCAGCCGATGAACTTACTGAAACCCTTTGGACTCCTCAGGTTCTCAACCGCCTGAAACCGAAGACTAGGAAACTGTGGTCACTAGACTGGACTTATAAGCCCCCCTCTCTCCCTGAATCACTTTGCGAAGAATCCTTTCTTAGTTCCTTAAATCTCGACGTCCGTTCACTACTTAGGTTCCTGGGTGCAAAAACTCCTGTGGCACAAGTAAAGGCCCTTACGCAGGCCCTAAGCGAAGATCCCAAGTTTCCTGTCGATTCTCTTCTCATACCCTCGGTCCTGTCTTTAATCAACGCCATCCCCGAGAAGCAGCTGCATCAATCTCTTCTAGCCAAACTCTCTGCAGCAAGCCCTGCACTTTGGGTAACCCTTTCAACAAAACTACCTCCTCATATTCTAAAAAAATGGTGTGGTTCTACTGATGAACACCTTATCCGATGGATCTTTGATGAGAGAGCTTCCCCTCCTTATCCATGCCTAGCTCCCTTCAAAGAACTGATAAGCATATTCCTGAAATCACAAGCCATTCCTTTAGACGGCTCGTGCCTCTTGCATCTAAGGACGATTTCTCCTGAAAAGCTGCCTGGCAACCCGTCACTGACTCAGCAAGTAGCCCTACTCTCTCATTGTTCTGCTCCTGAAGTTGTCAAATGGTTCAAGGACCAATGGTCGGCTTTTAAGGAGCAATCTTCGATTCGCAAGGAGCTCTCCAATCTGATTCTTCAAGCAGCAGAGAGTGTTAGAAATGCCATTTTGAAAGAGATCAAGTCCCCGCAGGAGTGGATGAGCTTCTTCGAGGATACCGACCTTCTGAGAAAAAGCGGCACCACAACTGCATCCTCCATTCTTCAGAGAAAAGCTCCAAAAACTGGGCACTCAGTCGCTCGTCAACTACTCACATTTCTTTTGAAGCCAGCAGGGAAAAGTCAGTTCCCAAAAGCAGCGGAGGCCCTTCTTATTATCATGCTTACAGAGAAGCGTGTTTTCGCCGATGAGCTGGCTCGATTTTTTCCCAACGAGGCAGGAGCTGAATTGTGGCGTACGAATAAGTGCGCCATGCTTGTGGCGGGTTGCGGTTCTCCCAAAACCGTAGACTGGATTGCTAGAAGGGTTCCTCATGCTGAACTCCGTGCGGCCTTCGATGAAGTGAAGTCTTCTCTCACTTCCCGCCCCACTCTTTCCGCCGCAATAGAAGTAGCTACTCACGTCGGCATTAGGGAGCTTCCTCAGATAACCCGCCTCGCTTTTAAGCGCTGGACTGCATCACCTAAGAAAAACAAGGGGCGTATTTTTGATGATCTTTACTATTCGTGGCCTCTCCCAAAGAAATCTGGGGGAACGAGAACCATTACTGCCCCTGCACCCGAACTGAAGCGCCTCCAGCGACGCATCCTCGACACCCTTCTCGCTCCGGTTCCGATCAACAATTGTGTCCACGGCTTTATTAAGGAACGATCCTGTGCCACCAATGCCCGTCTTCACACTCGTAAGCTGGTAGTCGCCAAGCTTGATATCAGCTCTTTTTTCCCCTCGACCCCTCATCATCTAATTGTCAAAGCACTCCGCACTGCTACGGGCGAAACTCTTTCTCACGGTGCCCTGTTCCTACTGACGGATATCTGCTCATACCAGGGAGGACTGCCCGTGGGCGCTCCTACAAGCCCCACCTTAGGAAATATCATTCTCTCACGCTTTGATGAGGTCATCGCTGACCGCTGTGCCAAGAATGAAGTGACCTATACAAGATACGCAGACGATCTAGTCTTCTCTGGCGATAATCGAGCAGTCCCCCTTCTAGGCGTTGCCAAGCGTCTTTTGGGGAAACTTGGTTATCAGACAGATGCTAAGAAAGAGCTGATCATGCGTCGTGGCAAGCGTCAGTCCGTCACGGGTCTGGTTGTTAATGAAGATGCCAACATGCCCCGACGTCAGCGACGACGCCTACGCGCAGCCATGCATGGCATGGCTCTTGGCAAGGATCCCCACTGGCATGGAAAGCCTGCATCACGGCAAAAGATGATTGGTCTCCTTGGCTATCTACGCGGCGTTAATGCGCAAAGTGCTGAGAGCATTGCCGACAAGTATCTCCCACCTCGTCAGGAGGATTCCGATTCATGAGCTTCTTGGCTGAGATCTTTGAAGGCGATAGCTCTGATATGCGCCATGTTGGGGACGGGGAAGCAGATCTCATCCTCACCTCACCCCCCTATTATCCAGATTCCATTGAGGAAACGCTTCGCCTCCCCATTGGAAAACAGATTGATGTCGAGAAAGTTGCAAAAGAGGTCTTCGCTTTCCAGCGCTCTCTTTGGCCGGTCCTTACAGAATGTGCCCGAGCACTCCGTCCAGGTGGAACCCTTTGCTTGATAAGCAGTGACATCCGCTTTGGAGGTTTCCTCTTTGCCGTTATCTCCATGCTCAGGGAAGGAGCAGAGATGGCTGGATTCCGCCTTTTTAGCCGCACACACCTCCGAATGATCGGCTACAGAAGGCGCCTCACACCCAATAGTGGACGCGCCTTCCGCAGTGATGACACTTCAGCGATCGAAGTTTTTTCCAAGGGATTTAATCAATCACCGAAACTAAAGCCTACGCTGGCAGCCGATGAGTTCAAACGCCTCTCCTCTCCTTTCTGGGTAGTAAACTCTGCCGGAAACTCCCGTATTCATCCCCATCAACTCACCAGCACAGTGGTGCGCCGCCTTCTCAGTCTTTACAGCTCAAAGGGAGATCTTGTGGTAGATCCGTTTGCCGGCTCAGGAAGCACGATCATCGAAGCGGCACGCATGGGAAGACGTTCCGTAGGATACGAAATTGTTCCAGAGCGTGCTGAGAAAGCTAAAGCTCATCTTAAGAAAAAACTCAAAGCCGTTTCCGTCACATGAACAACACAACCCCTGCATCTGACTCTTTCTGGGTCTCACATGCTCTTTGTGCTGCTTTCCTGATAGAGTCGAAGGAAAGTCTGAAACTGCGAAAAGAAATTGAATCGTGGATTGATGAGTGTGAGCCGCGCATCTCCAAAAAGGATGCTCTTTTCCTGCTTCAATCCGAGAAAGGAACACCTCTTGAGCCTTTTGAGGTTCCTCAGCGTTTAGAGGAGTTAGCCGTAGCTATCGTACGTCTTTGCACCTCCGTACGTGCAGATTGTTCTCGAGTTAGAATTGTTTCGGCAAAAGCACATCAAGAATCAGGAGGATTTTTTCTCACCCGCAACCTGAAACGTTTCTACGGTGACTCTTTCACTTTTTCTCAGAGACCCAGACCTCTCTTCACCTCCCCCTCTCTTCTTCTTAACCGTGTCCCAGAAGATTACTCATCGGTCACACCAGTCTCCCGCACCTTCAAATCACAGATTCTATTTAAAAAGAACGAGGCCATCATTTCTATTGCCTCTCCTTTAAGGCTTTTGGGAGATGGTAACAAAAACGTGACCATGCTTCATGAAAGCGATGCCTCTTTCCTAAAAGCGAATACCTCATTTGAAGGTATTCCTGAGAGTCTCAGTTCCATGGGGCTGCGATTCGAGATCGGGGCAGGCGCTATCACCATTCATTCTGGCAATGCAGCCAGTCTTACCAGGCTAACCAGCTTGCTTGCGGGCAATTCCACTCTCAGCATTAAAGGCCCCTACAGCAATGCCCTCACGCTCGTCCCCTTAGCTCTCCCGACTCCGAATCATGATTCGGCAAAACTCGACTCCTTTCATTTTCCAAAAGGCTTTCTTTTGCCCTGGATGAATCTCCCTATTCGCATCAGCCCTGCACTAGACAAATCCTCCTCTGACTATATCAAGGGGCTTTTGAGTCCCTCTTTCCGCTCCATCATCTCGTAATTCCCATGAAACCCACCCGCGTCAAACAGCTTCTCAGCAAGCTACTCCTCACCCGCTGGCCAGTATTTCTCTGGGGCCCTCCTGGTATCGGAAAGTCCTCCATCGTTGCTGAGACTGCTCGCGAAATGAGCTTAGAGATGCTAGATGTCAGGGCTGCTCTTCTGGACCCAACCGACATCCGTGGCATTCCTACGGTCGAGGATGGTAGCACCCGTTGGTGCCAGCCGGCCTTCCTTCCCTCAGATACAAATTCCAAAGGAGTTCTCTTCCTCGATGAGTTGAATGCCGCACCTCCCCTAGTCCAAGCCAGCCTCTACCAGCTCACCCTAGACCGCCGCATTGGTGAATATTTACTACCTGACGGATGGCATATTGTGGCCGCGGGAAATAGAGCCCGAGATGGCGGCATTACCTTCCGCATGCCTTCACCGCTCGCTAACCGTTTTATCCACGCAGAGGTGGAAGCCGATCTTCAGGATTGGTCCGAATGGGCAGTACGTAGTGGAGTTCACTACCTTGTGGTTGGTTTTCTAAACCTACGCCCCAATCTTCTGAGCACTCCATACGCAGGTCAGGATGCCTTTGCAACCCCTCGATCCTGGGAAATGCTGTCGGATCTGCTCCGGCAGGACGACTCTGATCCTGCAGCCTATACCGACATCATTAACGGCATTGTAGGCGAAGGAGCGGCAAGCGAATTCCTCACCTATTGTAAGAGTTCTAAACAGGATAAGGTCTTCCTCAAGATTCTTGCGGATCCAGCTAATGCACCGTTGCCTAAAAAGCTCAATGAACAGTACGCCCTTGCTGCATGGCTTATCTCCAAACTTAATCATCCAACAAACCGTGATGCGGTCGGGACACTCCTCCTACGCTTTTCCCCAGAATTTGGTGTCCTACTTCAGAGAGGTGCTTTTTCTATTGATGCCCGAATTGCTAGTCACCCTTCATTCCAAGAGTTCTCTAGAAAGCATAGTTCCTTCATCGTCTAAAGCCCTTGGATGAGACTAATGAGATCTGCAAGGCGGTGGTCCGGGCACGGGTTCGGCTTATCCTTGATGAACCCTATCTGGCCGCAGCGATCGCACAGTATCCGATCGTTGATGCCTCGGACACATCTTGGTGCGATACCATGGCAACCGATGGCTACCGCATCTATTATAACCGCTCTTTTGCAGAGTCCCTCTCGGCCTCCGATGTGAAGTTTGTTCTAGCGCATGAAGTTTGCCACTGCGTCCTAGGACATATTGACCGGAAAGAGGATCGCCACCCTGGTCTTTGGAATATTGCTATCGACTTGGCTACCAACTTTATGCTCGGCGTCTTTGGGCTCAACGTACCTAAAAGTGCGCTTTATGACCCCCAGTATGCAGACCTCACAGCTGAGGAAATCTACACGCTTCTAAAGAAAGACCCTGGTGGGAATATCAAGCGGCTAGGCTTAGAAGGTCGCTTTCCTGACCTTGAAGGAAAAGGGAAAACAGGATCGGATCATAGTGTTAGTAATGAGGGCGGCGGAGATGGAGGCCTGAAACTCTTTGATCATCACCTAGAAGCACCCCCTGAAGGAATGGATGGATCAAACCGTCCTGTAGATTCCGAACTTCGTGAGATGCGCCGAGATTTACTTAAGCCAATCACGGATCATCTAAAGTCACGAGGAACAATACCTGGTTGCTGGGGAGAGACTGTCCGGATGGCAGGGGAAGAATCATTTCCTTGGAGAGAGGTGCTTTCACGATTCATGACGGGGCTACGTCACGACGACTATCGCTGGTCTCCTCCAAACAAGAAGCACATCTGGAGAGGTCTTTACTTACCTTCTATCGGTACACCTGCCCCACATCACATTGCCGTAGCCGTTGATACATCCGGCTCCATGAGCAGTCATAGCCTTGGCTCTATTCTGAGTTTCCTAGATTCCCTCAGAAAAGCTCACAACTCATCTCTGAGCGTTATACAGTGCGATGCCAATATTCAGGATGATAAAACTTATGAGCCATGGGATGATCCTGACTTCGAGAATTTCAAGTTCTATGGCCGAGGCGGAACCGACTTCCAGCCCGTCTTCAAACTCCTCCACAAGAAGGCACAGGCAGGCATGCGCTTTGACTGCCTTATATTCTTTACCGACGGTTATGGTCCCTTCCCCGAAAGACCACCAGAGTTTCCTGTCCTGTGGGTTTTTTATGGGAACAACTTCACGCCACCTTTCGGAGAGGTTCTAAAAGTAGTTTGATTTTTATCTCATTACCTTATGCCCCTCCCAATCTGCCCCTACTGTTATTGTGAGATAATCTTTCGTAAATTAGGCGGCTTTGCTGCCGCTCCAATCGGATGCCGTTGCAAGAAAAGAAACCACATCAACCTTCGCAGCGCTTATTGCTTCCGATGCGATGCATGTAATAAAGAGAAATTCATTTTCCGTTTTCAAACGAACGATCAGCTTGGAGAATTTTATTTAGAATCCATGCAACGCCCTTGGTTTGGTCATGCGTGTGACAGTAATTCACTCACGGTGAAAGAAGTGCATGGCACGGATGATTTTGACTGCATAGCAAAAGTTGCCGCCCTAGCTATTGATGTCGACTGGAAAGACCGGCGCGTTCTTTATGCTTCTGGAACTCACTTCGAAGGCTATCTGATTGTAGAAGCTCTACCCGCCACTCTCAAAGAGGGTTCACTGGTTGGTTTGAGAGGAATGCGTATTGAAGAGGGGGGCGCAATAAGGGACCTGCAGGACGATCTTTTTAGTTACAGTTACAACTCCATCACCACAAGTGATGGACTGGAGTTGAAGGTCTATTCTCAGGTCATGAAATGTAATTCCTGCAAAAAAATCATGCCGTGCCACGAGCACCTTGAACATCTTGGTGCAAATTGCCATCCACCAGTGTGAGCAACTTTCTCGCGCTCCTATCTCTTGAAATAGGTGAAGATTCTTTCCTCAGATTTCACTTTATCGAAGATTCCAAAATCACGAACTCTTTGCTGGAATACCTCAGATTTGATAAGCCTACCTATTTTCAGAGACTTCTCGGGGCTTTCTTTCCAAGCAATCAATTCGTTTGTAGGTAATGCCCCCAATGGAAGAGTTACTTCGAGTTCAACTGTTGAAAACTGATCATCGGATGAACTGACGTCGTCAGCCTTGAGAATCAACCTGCCTTCAAGATTCTGCACCGAATGAGGAATGAGAAATTTTATACCTTTAAGTGCATTTCTTAGAGAAGCCACCACCGAGGGAGCTTTCTCGGCGATTACCCTGATCAATTCGTCATCGTCAAATGGTTCATGATTCGCATTATTTCTTGCTTTGACCATCAGCTCCATTGGGGACGTATCGTTAATGGATTCACATAGTTCTCTAAAAATCTCTAAATCTGGCAGCACCTGATCGATTAATATTCGAGATATTTTTGCTTGATAAGAAACTAGGGTGCCATCAGAAGCTGGCTTTTCCTCCAGTTCAGCAATGATCTTTGATGCTAGAGGATTCCCTTTATCCATTAATTCCTCCAGAATCAAAAAGAGAGGTATTCTTGCCAATGCCGTCAAAAGTTTTTTTGCTGCTTTTACCTTTTCAGTCTGATCACTGGCTTTTCGGAATCTTTTAAAGGGATATTCGAGGAAGAACGGAAGCGGGTTCTGCATGGATGCAACCTCATCAAGATGGTCCGAATGAAGGAGAGCAATCGAATCAGCCCGCTTTTTAAACTGCTCCCTAATAACATTAAATGGTTCCCGAGTTGATGATAATTCCTTTACCTCATTGAGATACCGAAACCTGGCATTTCTAAGTGCAATTGATGAAGCAATTTGCTCATGCTTTAACGATGGGGGAGATATCAGTGTCTTTTTAAAGAACTTGTCCAGGGCAGCCCAGTTTTTGAGTATATCTAAAGGTAACCTGGCTGCTTCATGAGCAAACTCTAGGTAATCTGTCAGCCACATAGTAGAGCAGTGCTCTTTTTTAATTCTTAAAACCAAACATGCACCCTCTGAAGACCTATTATCCGAGGATTCAATGATGTCCCCTAAATAACCTATTTCCCCTTCACAGTTAATAAAGATGTCTGCGTGCAGTGGTTTTTCTAAAGTACATAATGAGTCCCTCAAATTTTTATCATCAAGAAGGGCTCCGAGATGCCAGTAATTGAGATCCGAGGGTATTCCATCTTTAAAGCCAAAGTAAGAATCAATAAACTGATATATTTCTGGAAATGATTTTATTTTTTCAACATCCAGCGGAAGAAGTTGATGGGGAGCCTTCTCCGTTTCTTGCACTAGGATAAAAACTCTATCAATCCAAGAGCTGAGAGGCACTGATGGACACTTGGCTTTTCCAATGCTCTCGGCATTTGCATTAACAAAAAACCAGAGAAATTCAGCCAGTTCATCCGCCGATCGCAAGGTTGTGCGAAGAAAGCATCCATCATCATCCCCCTGACGTATTCCAACCATGTGATTGCTGTAGCAATCAATCATGAGGTTGTCCTCGTCAGCGTCCACCCTCTCCCATTGATTATCTTCTTGATTGTAACCACAGCCACCGTGATTTGTTTCAGCACAGTAGCTTATATGTATGGATTCTTGTTCCCCCCTCCGGAGAATCTGCTCAGGGCGTCCTATCCATTTCTGGATCCGTTTAATAAAATTATTTGTCGGTGATGCTGCTGCCATCTTTATTATTTGATGAACATCTTAATGAATTGCTTTTAATCTCATCCCCCACTCGAATTTACAAATTCAATGCTCTCCTGATCAATGAATTGACGAACGAATGCCTCGGCTGGCGAGTCCAAGGAGCCAATTGAGCGTTCTTCAAATGTTACCCCCGTCATCGTGATACTTTCAGCTTCGATGCCAGTAGCGATCGTTACCTCGCCAAGCTCAGTGAGATACTTGAGCATCAAAACAGCTCCGATAAATTCGCTGCTTGGGTATTCTCTCTCATCGTCAGAGTCGACTTCGATGTCGTACTTATGACCGTCAATGCAGGCAACCGGATCTCCTGTATTTGGAGCGGCAAATGGCAAAATCAGGGTCTCACCTTTGAGAAGGGATTCTTCGAGACATAAAAGATGAACAACACGCTCGAAAGGTGATTCCTCTGAGTAGAATTCAGAGATATCTCGGTCGTAGCGTTCTTCACGCTGTTTAATTGTTCCTAGATAAGCAAAAAGATGATCCTTATCTCCCGAGAGCTCCACATGAAAATCAGCAGCCGCGTTGAGAAGCTTCTGAACGTGGAGAGATTTGTTTGGGACCCTGATTTTCATAGTTTATTCCGCCAGAGCTTTTAAGAGTGCATCGCGTGCGTCTGCGTAAAAGATGATGGTGACTCTTGTCGCAAGCTCATCAGGTAGATCAACAAGCTGTTTTCTTGTGGTCACCGGCATGAGTAAGGTTTTAGCACCTTTGTCTGCTGCAGCTTCTACCACGCCGATGGCATTGTAGATTGGCTCAATTGAGCCACCCAGATTGATCCCTCCAACAATTGCCATTCCACCCTTCAGTGGCTTGAGGAGTAATGAGGAACAGAGTGAAAGAAGCACTCCTACACCAGTGGCTGACCCACTTTTACTTGGGTCAAAAGAACGTACCTGGATCGTATACTCATGCCCGCGCGGATCATGATCTCCCACCAGCTCTCTTGAGCGCGCATAGAGATTTTGTTCTGCGCATTTGACACTTTCCTTGAGAGGAGCAGGAGGAGCCTGATTTAGAATCCTCACCCCTGATCCAGGGCCGCCATTACACTCAACCCGGTAGAGACCTGGATTTTCATCCATTCCTCCTGGAGACATCACCCAGGCCTGCCCTGCAGGTAGAGGATCTTCTGTGATGCTATCTTCACTATGGAGCTCAGGGGTTGAGACAAATTGCTCTACTCCATCAAGCCCGACGGTGAAGCTAAAATGAGTATTTCGGAATTCAGCAGATCCAATTCTCTTCTGCTGCTCTTTAACCCGACGACGGCACTCCAGGGCTAGGCGCGCAGCCCACTCTATCGCGTCATCAGGAATCTCCGATTCCGCATCTGGGAACATGAGCTTCAGAAGCCCACTCATGGTCTTCTGCACAGCGTTAGTGTCACGCCCACTAAGTGCCCCACCGAACTGAATTCGGCCTTGGAACTTCTGCACGCGTGATTGTGGGCGTAAATGATTCCAGCATGATGATAGGAAGTCGCTTACGAGACCTAGGTGGCTAGTCAATTGATCCTTACTGACCTTGGGAATATCCCAGCCTGGGATGTACGAATGAATACGATCCATGAAGGCAGTATCATCTCTCATCTCCGGAGGAAGAGGTCCAAAGAGATGTCCAACACGCTGCTGATGAGAAACATCAACATCAAAGTTGCCGACCATGACGATCCCGCCAAAGCCCCGAATGCTTTCTTTACCTCGGCTGAACTCTCCGGACTCCATATAGCCCTTCATGATGTTCACCCCATCTTTTTGATCAAAGGAGACTCCAGAAACTTCGTCAAAGCACACTACATCGTACTGACAGACCAGACCGCGCTGGCCATTACTATTGTTTACAAACATTCTGGAAACCGAGGCCTTCCCACCCGAGACCAGGTGCGAGTAGGGGGAGACCTGCTGGAAGAGATGGCTCTTTCCGGTGCCACGAGGCCCAAGCTCTACGGCATTATAGTTATTCTCCACAAAGGGGATCATGCGGAGGAGCATGATATCTCTAGCTCTCGGACTAAGAGATGCTGGCTCCAAGCCAACACTGCGAAGAAGAAAGTCCTTCCATTCTTCAAAAGTGAATAGCGCTCTTCCACGCGCCAGAGTCTCCAGCACATCCCGCTTCGAAAGCTGAATTTCCCTGAGTCCCTCGATCCCAAAAGGACGTCCGTTCTTTTCCTCGGCGATGGTAGGATCATAGGTGAGATCAACCTCCGCATAGAAGCCCCCCGTCAGCATACGCTCATGCTCATGTACAAGATCTTCTAGGATCCTGGCATCGTTAATTCGAAGGCTTGGCAACTCAGCGGAAAAGCAGTCTTTCTTGGCATCAAGGCGAGCCTTGATGATGTCGATGATTTTGATTTTTCCTTCGGACTTTGCCCGCGCCTTGAATAACTCTTCTTCCCCAGCTCTTACAGTGCGGCTTTCAAGCTGCCGTTGGACGATTTCCAGCCCCTCTTGGACTTCCTCATCATTGGTACTGGCGCAGTAACGCCCCAGGAGAAACTCTGCCACATAAGTTGGAACGGGATACTGCCCCTTGAACCTCCTCACGAGATCCTTGCGAACGGTAAAGCCCTCAAAGGCTCGGGCTGCTATTTGGTCTAGTGCGTCGAGTTGCATCAGTTTTCTCCTATTGTGATCGGTTTCTTGGCCACGATATCTGTTCCTTTTAGGACAACCAGCATTGCTGCCTGCCCCTCTAGGGAATCATCTTCGATAAAGACACTGAACTTTCCATCGTAGGTGGGAGCTTTCTTGCGTTGATTCTCTGTGAGCAGGGTTGATGTAGGGTCAGCTGGCTTTGACCGGATATCGACTCTAAGCCCGGCATCCTGACAGGAAGTGTCTATCTCGAGTTTCAGTCCTTTCCATTTTGTGGACTTGATGGAGACGACCTCAGATCCGCCCCCCACTTCTCCAGAAGTAATCGAGAGCGTCAGCGTGAGGCATTCTTGTAGAGAGAGCCCACCATGCGTGTATTCCTGCCCTTTGATGAAAACCCCGACCCCAGGGGCGAGCACCACATGATACTCGTTGCCCCAGAACCACGGAACCAGGGGGAGAGAATGTGTTGCTCTAGCATCAGGCCAGGCACAGCGCCCCCACTTAGATTCGGTCAGATGACGAGGGAGATCAATTTTGGGAAGACCTCCGGGCATCCAGAGCCACCCATGATCGGTAATCAGGAGGATTTCTTTCCATCCAGCTTTGAGCAGATTTTTCACCCGTTGTTCGATTCCGAAAATCTCCTCATCAAGCATTTTGACCAACTTCGCACCTTGGGAATGTCCCTGCTTATCGATGGACGCTACCTCACTCCATCCGGCAGCAGATGGATCCCCTGGCTCATTCGAGTCGACCCACGTCCATCCTAGATCCACCAAAAGCTTACGAAACTCCATTGTTGTGCAGGGACGTCCTGAGGCTTCGACCTGAGGTTCAAATTTCTCGGAGGAATTTGCCCCAGTCAGCTTGGATGCCATGTGATTCCATCCAGGCTTAGCCGTAGCTGTTACCGTTGGGAGTGGCGACCACCTCACAGAC
>Ga0007804_1000623_pt1 | contig 12609 bp, 23 predicted proteins | sample CryBogCBE25Aug07_FD_60367 | JGI IMG/M metagenome (GOLD analysis project Ga0007804, IMG submission 60367) | Freshwater microbial communities from Crystal Bog, Wisconsin, USA - CBE25Aug07 | ecosystem: Environmental > Aquatic > Freshwater > Lake | place: Crystal Bog, Wisconsin, USA | collected... | reverse complement strand
GCTCTGACTTCTTTACTTCCCAATCAAGATACGCAGTCTTCAACGCATCTTGCGCGGTAAGTGCTCCATCTGTAACTGTTCCCAACTTATGCCAAGCGACTTCGCGATTGGTAAAGAAGGCAGTTGTTCCATCTGTAAATTGTTCTAGGTTGTGTGACATTTTTTATTCTCCCTTTGTAATCTGATGGACTCATCAGTAGTGGCGATTACCACTAGACCGCCCGAAGGCGGTTTCGTCCTTACATCTCAACTCTTTTCTTTGGCTGAATAGCAATTACATCGAAGCCTTTCTGTAAGTACCATTCAAGTTGCTTCTCATAAAGTTCTGAATCCTTGATATCGTCCAAGTCGTGAGGGACTCGCACGATAATTTCGAACACTCTCAAATCATTAGCCATTTACTTTCTCCTCCACATCTAGTTGATCGCCGACCGTCTTAATGCAATACGCGCAGACATAAACCTTGTAGTTCATGTAGTAACGCTTGAACAGTTTTTTGTTTGGTGCTTCACACATTTCACAACCCATTTCGCTCTCCAATGAAAATTGAATAGTCTGAACGATTAAGGATTCGAACGGCATACTCACGAGCCAATTTCTTAGCCTCTTGTTTGTTATCAGCCCACACGCTCATAAACCGAGCGTCCTTGCGTGAGCGTTCAAAGAAAATAACTTCGTATTGAAAACGCGCAATTCGTGAATCGTTGAATGACGCGATTAAATCTGCATCTGTAAATTGTTCGTTCGTCCAAATTGTTACGCTCATTTTTTATTCTCCCTTTTTGATATAAACGCGAGTCACGCGAGTTTGATCTTCATTTTCAAGTTCGTAGCAACCTTCATTGTTATTAAAATCAAAAAACTTAACTAATTTTGGATCAGCGTTCATAAGTTTCTTGATGCGCTTTTGTCCTGCAACTGAATCGGCTTCTGAATAATCTCCACCGCAACCACAAGCACAACCAGTCTTGCCATTGTAAGTATCTGTAACGATTTGATTTTCAAACATTTTTATTCTCCCTTTGTAATAAGTGTTGCGACATCATTCCAAGATTTCTTCATACGCTTTAACTCGTAATTCATAACCATTACGCGACTATTGGCATACGCATCGCCTTTTGGATAAGTCGCCTTCAAGTGAACAATCTCATTTGCAATGTCTTGAAGTGTCATTTTTTTCTCCCTTTGTGATTGGCATCTCATCAGTTCGGTTTGCCAGCACCGAAGACCGCGCAACCTTTATCGCTGCGCGGTTTCGAATTTTTCTTTCCCTTTGTGCTTTCCGTATGTAATTCGTTGGACCCATCTTTCCGTCACCCGCTTCAGACTCCCTAGGGATTCATAATGATCTGAATCGGTTCACCGCTTCTGATGTACCAACTTCGGCCTGTTTCACTTCTGGCTTGGAGCCCCTAGGGGATTCTGTCCTTGCCGCGTGCGCCTTCTGTTAGGAGTAACAATACGGGTTCTGTAACGCTTTTCAACTTCATTTTCAAAGATTTTTTTATGCGTAAATCGGGGTTTGAGCCTCTGCGTAAATGCCCGAAAAACGGCTCAGGATCGATTTTAAGCGGTTTAGGGCGTGTTTGCAGGGAATCCGTCAGGGCAGCCCTAGATCGGGGCTTAGAGCCGATTTTAACGGGTGTCGCCTTTTCTTGCATTTGGCAGTACGGGGTTTAGACTCCACCTATGGCATTTACACAGATCGATCTTCGTTGTGGTGGTTTGGTAGTCAATATTCAAACCGAACTCACTTATCCAGATGCAATGGATGATCTTTGTGCGCGCACTCTTAATCTTTTCAAAGAAGGCGTATTGGTTGCTAAAGAAAATAATATCGACATCACCACAATGAGTCTTCACACTTCCGATTATGGAGATGAAGAAGACTACGAATAAGTTTTAGTCCAACCAAACTTGGTATTGGGCAGTCACTTTTCCTTTGTCGGGTGAAACAAAATGCAATCTCTGAGAAGGCATACCTGAAGCCGCCATTGAATCTCTTGCGTAACGATTATCAGATTCAGTCGAGCCAGTCCAATAAATGTTGTAGTGCTTCTGAATTGGTTCTTGTGCGTGGCGATGGTAATGACCCAAATAAATATCATGGAAGTCATAATCGTGTGCGCCAGCCTTCCAACGATTAGCACCTGCAATCCAAGCCGCTGGTGAAGCGAATCCACTTCGACCCAACTCATCTCCGTGCATTAACAAGGCTCTGTAATTGCCGACGGCGACTTCTTGAATGTCTTCAGGACAATCTTCCCAAGTCAAACGCTTTTCAGTTTCAAGAAGCATTGTGCGAGCGAATGAATAACACATACGATCAACATTGTCGCTCTTAGGAACTTCTGCTCGCTTGCCACCAATGCGCCCGTGATTACCCCATTCAGCGACAACAGTTACCTTTTCAAAGTTAGCAAGCATTACGCGAACAAAGTCCATAAGTAATCGAGATACATTTACCCATTGTTCGTGAAGTGAGGCGTCGATCTGCCACAACTGCGCAGGATAGTTAAACAAGCCTTCAACCATGTCGCCACCAAACATAACTACGCATTCTCTTACTGGGTGATGAGCGCGTTGTAATTCAGTTAATGCCACAACCTTTTCTGCGAATTGCATAACGCGCTTACGCATAATTTCAGAGTTGTAAGAAGTAGTTACCTTTGCGCCTTGCCAATCCGTTGAATGAATAAGCGCGACTTCGGGCTTTTCTTTACGGTTATCTTTTTTAGGTGCCGGTACTGGTTGCACTTTGCCAAGAGAGAGCATCGCTTGATAAGCACCAAGTCGAGTCGCTTCCGCTAATTCGTTATTACGATTTTTAGCCTCTGCTAATTGCTTTTGTGTATGAAGCAATGCCTTACGAAGTTCTGAAGCCTGTTCATTTAATTCTGAATCTTTAATCTTATCTTTAAGGCTCATAGGACTATTTCTCTCGCTAGTTGTATGTAACCTAATTTGTCGTTCCAAGAATCGACATGAAGCGGATTAGAAAAAATACGAACAGTTTTTAAGGCATCCATCATCAACGCAACTTGTTCAGGTGCTATGTCGTCAATCTGAAGCAACGCACCCCATACGCGCCCGATCATTATGAAATTAGTAATGGCATCGCCGTATTCATCTTGGCGATCAGCAAGAATCTCATCTACTTTGTCGCGCATTTACATAATCCATTTCTATGTTTATTCATAGTTTCGTCACCGATCTTGTGACCTTCTGAACGCAAGGCAGAAACTAATACTCTTGTTGGAACGCCTTTATCAAGGGCATCAAATAGAGCCTTACGGTCTTCTTCGGAAAGAGCGTCACCGATAGCGATAACTGAACACTTTTCCCAGCGATTAGATACGCGATTATTTATTGCATCTGCTAGAGCCATTTGCCCACCTCCTAGAAGAATACTAGCAGGAGAGCGGCAAAGATTAGATCAAGCCTTCGTAGGCGATTTCAAAGAAGTCCATTTGAGAATCAACATCACGATAAAGAGGAATGATCACCGTAGTCGGTGTGTCCATAAATGCAGAAACGCCCTGCACCTTCCCCGTGAACAGAGCGTTTCTCACTATTTAGTTATGAGGCTACTTTATGCTGATGGCGTAGTTGTTGCAACCGCAGGCAATGTTTTTGCCGTTGGCGCGGTCTTCACTGTTCCATCTTCATTGAGTTCGGCAATACCATATTGGTTGGTTAGTGGAGTGAGCACCAATGTGAGTGCGGCAATCGCGGAACCAACTAATGCGGTGACTGGTGCGCTGAGATGAAGTGTGTGAACATAACCTACGGCTACTGTGAAGCTTGCTCCAAGTAGCGCGATAAGTGCGTGGCGTAGTTGTGGTGAAAGTTTTTCTAGCATTTATTTATCCTTCGTTATATGTTCTGCTGCTGGCAAGGTACCAACTGCTCTGAATCGTAATGATTCCCACAGAGGCGCAGGCATTGCGTGAATACCAAAGTGCGTTCTATGGTGAGCCGAGCATAACACTTCAAGATTGCCAGGACTCTCAATCCACTTCTGAAAATCTTCATCATTCGTGAAATGTAGCCCAAACGCTTCTTCAATGCGCTTAGGGTCGGTACTGTTAATCTGAGAAAACTCTATATGCGAGTGATGAAGTTCTGCATTGCCTGAGCAAAGATCGTCGTTGATAATGCACTTCCACAATCCAGCCTTTTTGATTCTTGTTTTAGCAGCATTGAATAAATGGTAGTGAGGGTCATCTTCTCTCGGTTCGTGTTCAGGGATATTTGTAACGAGATGAAGCGTTAAGTTACTGCTATGTGCGTCGGTCATAATTTAGGACGGATTACAGTTCTGATACTTGCAATAGGGCGATGCTTTTCATAGACACCATCTCCATTTGATTGTGAACCAATTCCCGAAGAAGTGTTTCCACCGATAGTAGTAAGTGTATGAGTCTTGAAATCGACCGCACTTGTCGCCATATCTATGTGTTCAGAATGACCTGAATTAGTAAAGTCGTGACAAAGAAGATCGCCAACTTGAATCTGAGAAACAGGAACAGTTAATTTGTTCTTAATTGCCCACGCTTCAATTTCTAAAACGCTTGCAGATTTAAGTAGTTTGCTTCCTGCTCCACCTTGCGCGAATACCCAACAGATAAAAATGGCGCACCAAGATACATGATTCATACCGAACCAAACGCCGTACTTGTTATCATTATTTACGCCTTCTTTGTAACCAATTTCTTTTCTAGCGATAGAAATAAGACTGTCGATAACACTCATCATTGAAACCTTTCATCAGGGAATTGATCTTGTGGCGTAGCCCATCGAATAATGACGGGAACAAACGCACCTAGACAGACTTGCCAAAAGAACTTACCGTTAATTAAATCTTTGATATGTAACGCAACTTCAATAGCAAGAAATCCTTGAAACCAAACCCGAAAGATTGAGATTAGTTTCCACGCTAATTTTTTATTCATTTTCAATCTTTGTTTTCATTACTTCAATATCTATTTTCATTTGTTGTTGATTTTCTAACATTTCATCAACTTTGTTAATAAGTCCAGTTCTGCCATTGTTGTAAAGGGCATACATAATTTTATTAAGTTCATCGCGCAATTCTTCAGTGTGTTTAGCAATAGCGTGCTTAGCGATCAATCCCATTCCTCCAAGTAGAGCCGCAAATACAAAAAAATAAGAGTAAATTATTGTTGCGGCATTAACATTTGAGAACATGATTGCACCTTTCGGTTATTGTGTAACGGTCGGTTCGGCTTTGGCTTCTAACTGCTTTGTTAAGTATTCAATAGTACCTTTAAGAATAGCAATAGTTTGTGCCTGCTCACCAATTTGTTCTCGAAACGATTTAAGAATTGTTTCGATATCTAACTGTTGTTCCATTATGCCGTAGGGGTCGCTGGAGTGATCTTGGCAATTTCTGCATCAAGGGCTGCTTGTTGCTTGGCAATATCCGCTAACTGAGCATTGATTGAAGATAGTGCAGATTCTGCTGGTGTCGCCTTTGCATTTTCTTCAATAAGAGCAACTTGTAAATTGTATTCATTAAAGTTCAAATTCTTTTTGTGAGAATTAAGAACTGTAATTTGATCTTCAGGTGTAAGGCTAGACATTTTTCTCCTTTGGGTTACTTAAACTATATCACGACATGTATTGGTTGAATGATGTAGCACCTGATGTGCCATAAGCATTACTTGCATAAATATATAACACATAAACGCCCGCAACTGTAAAATATCCCGGACCGACGGCAAAACTTGTTGCGTAAGAAACTCCACCATAGGTTGAATAAACAAGTGAATTGTTTGGATCGTAAATTGTAAAAACATAACCAATGGGTGCGGTCCCAGTAGAAGAACTCCAAAAAAAGTGACCCCCTTGTGGAATGATTAAATTATCACCCGAAACAGATGGAACAGAAGGTGCTACACCAGGAGCCGTAATGTAAGGCGTAAATACTGCGCTACTACTTGCACTTCCACCCGGACCATAAGCAACAGAATATGCATATAACTGATAGCCCACATCTGCAGATGTGAGCGTATATAAAGTAGTTGTAGCATTTATGCTACTGGTTAAAAGTGTATTGTAAGCATCTGCTCTTTTAATATATGTGTAATAAGTCGTTGTGTTTGTAAAAGTTCCAACATTGTAAATAGCGGTAGTGCCTACTGTCGTTCCACCAGCCCAAGAACCGTTAGAAGCAGTAGGGGCGGGATAATAATAAAGAGTTGAAGTATTTACATGAGCGCAATACGCACTTCCTCCATAGCCATAAACAGTTGTGTAAGCATAAAGGTTGTAACCGTTATCATCAGCAGTAGATGTATAAGAAACAGTTGCTCCAGTTCCCGATGCTAACAAAGTTTGATATGCGTCATTTCTTCTAATTTCTGTAACTTGAGAATACGCATTAGTTGAAGCGCCAACGGTATAAGTAAGTGTGTAGCCAATATATTGAGTTCCTGACCAACTACCTGTAGCAATAGTTGGCGCGGGATAAGTTACTCCCACGGAAGAACTAACAGATGTGCTTGAACCAGCAGAGTTTGAAGCCGTAACTGCATACTTAAAATAAGTTGTTGCGGCAGCAAAATCAGAACCGACTAAAGCACGGGTATTTGTATTTGAACTTCCAACTCCAGGATTTGTTGCAGTTCCTGAAGAACCTAAAGTGTAAAAAGTTATGTTGTCGGTTGAATAATAAAATTGGTAAGTAAGCGAAGTCGGAGAATTGTTCCAATGATAATTAGTGCCAGTCAAAGTTGCTGGATAAGTAGATGAATTGGTAGAAATAGTAACGGTAGAAGTAATAGCAGGAACTAAAACACCAGAAAATACTCGAACCCAAACACCACCGACTTTATGCCAAACGGCATTTATGGTTGCCCAAGTAGTTGATTTGTGATAGATGGCGTTTATCTTTGACCAAACGCCTCCTGATTTGTGATAAACGGCTGGCATTATGTACTAAACAACCAATCGCCATTGTCGCCAAGTGTTGAAGGAGGAGTGCTTGAACCGTAAGAAGTTGAGTAATAAATACCCATACCTGAGTTAATGATTGTTCCGTCTTGTTGAATGTAAGCAATCTTTCCTGAAGTAGCAGAACCAGTTGTGCCCGTGTAACTCCAAGCCTGAGTTAGTGTGCGAATTGGTGCATTATAGAATAGGAAAGAGTTGGCACTATCAGTTGTGCTTGCATTAAGAATTAAATACGGAGTAAGCGCAGAGTTTTGTGTCGTATAGGTTGCTGGAAATAGGTAAAGATAAGAAGAAACATCACTACCGCCAGTTGTTATGTAAGCAGGATTGGCAAAATTGGTTCGAGTCGCTGGATAGAAGTTAATAGTGTTGCTTGATGCTGGAATTGTTAATTGCGCGCCAGTTGTTATATTTGTAGTAGAAAATGCGCCAGCAATAGTCGCGCCAGTAGCAGTTAATAATCCAGTTGCATCAACAACGAATTTACCAGCAATATTTAGAGTTCCGCCGATAATGTCGCCCTTGAAAGTTGCTGCTCCAGTAGAAGCGTATAAAGAAAATGTGCCATTGTTAGAAGCATCAAATGCAGCCAATCCTTGCGAATTTAAGACAACACGCGCACCCGTTGTTGAAGATGAACCTGCGTAAACAGTAATTCCGTTTGCAGCAATAGCGGTCATTTGATTGGATGCATTAACGATTGTATTGACGCTTGGTTGTAATGAACCAATAGCGGCGGAATATGCGGTTGCCGCATTTGCTAGTGCAGTTGAAGCAGTAGCAGCAGCCGTACCTGCATTCGCTAACGCACTATCGGCAGTTGCTTGCGGACCTGAATAACCAGTTTCAACTCGTGATAGGCGTTCATTAAGATCGTCAAACATTCCGCTTAAACTGACGGGAAGATTTACATACGCCATTAGCCAGCCACCAAGTTCGTTGCGAGAGGTAGATTCAAAGTCAATGTGATTCTATCAGGACCATTTTCTCCGGGCGATACATCTATGCCAACAATTCTGTAATTGGCATTTGCCCCAGTTGGAAAACGATCATCTGAAATAACTAAATGAACCTGATCGCCAATATTGTAAGAGCCAGTAGTTCCGGGATTGTAAACAGGATCGGTGTAACTGTTAATGATAACTTGAAGCGTTGTAGGTGGATACGAAACTGCTCCAAGTTTTCCGCTAGTAACAGTGCTAAGTAACGATGGATTAACAACATCGATGAAACTCACATTGTTTTCTAATAACGGCCAAGTGCCACCGCTACCAATTTTATCTGCATCGTAATACTTAGCAATCAAACGATTCTGATTTGCGCCATAACCAATGCCGTATAAATAGTTACCAACATTTGCAGCATCTTCTGTATAAATATATTCAATGATATTGCCCGGAAAATGAAGATTGATTGAATTAGGGCTTGCAGCATTATAGGTAACGCCGAGTGTTGGTGTACCCACAATGACTTCGTTAATAATGTTACCGCTAGAGATGCGTGGTTTAATTACAAAGTCAAAGTAGGTGGCTGCTTGTGCCAAATCTTTCCACGCTTGATAAACAGTTTTCAATTCAAAGTCAAAAAAAGTACGAGTAACGACAGGCGAACCACTAGCAGTTGATGGATTAGACGAAGCCCAAGTAATACCGATATTGCCGTGACTTCTTAAATTAGCAGCAGTCAATAAATCTTTCATCATGTAAAGAGGATCGGCATTTACATAAACAAGACCGCCTACGCCACTTCCACCAGCATCTGCTTTGTAGTTAGATGAAGTTGTAAAAGAAGCAATACGGCGATGCTCGTAATATGAAAGCATTTCATTAGCCGTAATTTTTAACATTTGAGTAGATGAATCCCACTCGCGCAACCAGATAATTCCTGACCAAACTGGAACATTGCCCTTGAAAACATAAAGAGCAGTTTGTCCTGGAGTTGTACCTACATCAAGATTAAGAGTTGAACTATCAAGTCCTGAAATAAGTATCTCGCCAGTAAAGACACCGATACTGGAAAGTTGTTGTGTGAAATTAACCGAAGTAAATGGATATTCACCAATTACAGGGTTAGGAGTAGAACCCGACTGATAAAGTTGGGTAGTAACATAACGAAAGTCCCCACTCATACATACGCATTTCGCCAAGTAACAGCCATTGAACCGAGAGTGCTAGTCCAAGTGCCTGTTGAAGTGTTTGCAGGAATAGAAAGCCAATTAGTAACTGTCGTTAATGTATTACGCGCAGGGCTACCGTTCTGTTTAATAGTGCGCTGCAAGGTGTCAATTACTAGTGGATAAGAAGTATTCACATTAGCAAAAGTCATTACAGAACCAGTAACGGAATCGGTAATTGTTCCACTTGCGCTTGGTGAAGCAATAGTGATTGCAGGAGAAGTTGTAGCCCATCCATTGTTATAGATTGTTGCAGTTGTTCCTGTTGCAGTATTAGCAGTTTCGTCATAATAGCGAGGGTCAGGGAAATATAGTTCAGCAGTTGCCAATATGTAACCGTAAGTGAAATCAGGATCAACGGAAGCACTAACTTTGCGAACACGACCCCACATACGCTGCTGACCTGTTGTAGCAGTTAATTGAAATTGAAATAGACCAAGAACATTGCTTGCCTGTGTAGAGGCATAAGGGTCGGGATAATAGCCATATACCTGTGGGGCTAAGTTTTTTTGTAACTGTTGATAGTAATACTGAGCAGGGTGAGATGAATCTCCAACAATAGTAAAGTCAATCGTTACTGTTCGAGCATCATAAAAATCGCGCCCTGAATAACTTCCGTCAATGTAACCACGATTGTCGTCTTGATTACGAATTGAAGCAGAAGCCATAAGTCCGTCAATGTTTTCAACAATATATGGAGTACCTGCGCCAAAAGTAAATCCATTAAATGAAAACTGATAAGTGCCTAGAGTCATTTACTATGCCCCGTCGCTAGAGGTGAACCGTGTTGCGCGCTTGTGGCGGTTGATTTAGCAACTACTTTGCTATCCAGTTTAAGAACGCTTGTATGTGTAGTTGTAGGAAGTGCGCCAGTTGCATCGGTGCCACCTACTTTCTGTTTCATATCATAACGAACAGAAGGAGTTTTAGTTTTGGTTTTAGATGCTTTAGTAATTAAAGGTGCGGGACCGTAACCAGCAAGGCTTGGTGTCTTTGTAGAGTCGCTTTTCTTTGGAATTGCTTGTGCACTATTAGCCTTTTCCCAATCGGCTAACTTGCGACGATATTCTGCCATTGCAGCACCGCCAGCCTTACCGCCAATCTTTGGCATTGTTGGCTTCGCCTTTGATGTTCCTGCTTCATAGAATCCAAATCCAACACCAGCGGCAATCGCAGGAATTGCAACTGCAGCAGCACCAGCCGCAACTCCAGCACCCGTAATCGCAGCAGCACCGCCACCTGCAATACCTGCACCAGCAGCCACTTCACCTCCAGTTGCAAGTGCTTCTTCACCAGCAGCAATGGTTGCTTTTCTTCCCATTGCTAAATAAGCGTCACCAAGAGTTGTAAGAACTCTAAGTATGCCCGTAATTTTAGGAACTGCCCATAGCGCAGCAAGCGCCGTACCAAATGCAATAACTATTCCTTTATTATCGCTAAACCATTTACCCAATTCTTTAAGTCTAGGAAGCCCATCTTTAAGAATCCAAGTAACAATTTTATTAAATACTGGCATTAACGCATTGCCAAGTTCTTCTTTTAACCCTTCAAACTTAGCGCGTAATACTTCTAACTGACCAGCAGAAGTGTCTGCAAATGCTTTAGCAGCATCTTTAGTTCTAGCGTGAATAAGTTTCATCAAACCAGCGAAACTTGTTCCAGCAGGAATAGTTTTATTCATAGCCAAACCAAGATCACGCAATCCACGCGCTTGTCCAGTTGAAGCCGAAGCGACTAACTTTCCTGCATCAGCAAGGCTCATATGTTTATATCGTGCAAGATCGGCAGCGGCGCTAAGAGCATCAAGTGCCATTTGGGGACTACGAGTAGCCGTAGTCATAGTTCCAAGTGCTTCGTATGTATCTGATGTTGTGAAGCCAAGATTCATCATCGCTTCAGCGTGTTTATCTATTGCGGGCTTTGCAGCAGCAAAAGATACGCCTGAGTCTTTTACGGCAGTTTGCAACCTTGCTTGTGAAGTTTGCAATGCCATACTTGCTTTAATGCCTTCATACGCCATAAATGCAAAACTGCCACCAATTGCTTTTAATGCAGTACCAGCGATAACGCCAGCGCGTTGGAATCCACCTAACTTGCCACTAGCGAATTCACTTTTTGCGGCAATTCTGTCCATTTCACCGCTGACTTTTTTGAGTTCAGCAATGGCTTCGTGCGCCTCAACAAATAAGGCGATCTTTACTGGCATTAACTCCATTAGAAACCATCCAAGTGTTTATGAACAATCTGTTCCATAATTTTGTTCGCCTTGAATTTATCCCAAGCAGGTTTCATATAAGGGAAGCCACGCATTGCAGTAGTGCCTTGCCAAGAAGAAGGCGCAGATTTTCCGCCTTCTTCAACTGCGCGAGAGTATTTCATAGTAGGTCCGACTTCGGCGCTATACATACCGAAACCTTCACGCTTCTTAACACTTGTAATAGATCGGCGAAGATTACCTGTGCGATTCTTTGGTGGTTCGCCAGCAGTAGCCTTTTCACCTTTAGCGCGCTTGCCTTTAATTTCGTGTTTAGCAAGTTGTTCTAAGGCGTGTGCCATTTCATCACGGGCAAGGCGAACACCATAATCAAGAGTTCTAATTACGCCTTCATAGTCTTTCTTGAATAAAGAGAGATTAGTTGTTATCGCGTTCAACCGTTATCTCCTTTACTACTCTACCAATGGCAAGTAGCCATGATACCAAATGAACTGGTTGTTCATCTGTTTCTAACGGAGTCCAACCAAACTCTTTAGCGCACTCGTAATAGAACCATTCACTATCGGGATAATCGAAGTTCTCGTTTCTATCCGCGCCTTCTAATAGCCCTTTTAGGCGTTCGAGTTTGCGGTATCCGCTTTTGGGTCTGCCTCTGTTTGGAGAGACTTTGCGAAATCAGGAAACATAATCTTCTGAGCCTCTAGCGTTTCTTCAATTAACGCATCGTAATCAGCAATAGGTAGTTCACCTAGTGATTCGATTTTGACTGAAGGCGGGAGAAGATCATAAGACCATTCTTCAATAAGAACTGATAAGAGCGCATTGCCTAACGCAATGTTCTGCGCTACGCCGTCCTTATCACCTGCTGCTTCATATACAGTATTGCGATCTTTTACTTTAAGAGAATTAGCATCTTTGAAGGATGCAGTTGCTCCGCTAGGTAGTTTTACTACTTTACTCATAATGGTTCCTTCCATTTCGCCTTCGATTGTTTGGGTTGTGTGGGGGAGCGGGAAGGCGGGCGCTGCGCCCCACACAACTTTATTTCAGGTTACTGATAAGTTCCTGAAGGCTTGGCATTTTGTAGAGTGAACTTAACTGGTGAGTAACCGTTAGTTGCGCCCACATTGGTTGTATTACCGAGAGAGTTGAAATCAACTGTGACTTCAACATAGTTCTTATCACGAGCAATCATTCCAGTTGTGTATGCGCTCTTAGAAGCGGTAACGGCGAACTGGGTAGC
>Ga0007804_1000620_pt1 | contig 12635 bp, 12 predicted proteins | sample CryBogCBE25Aug07_FD_60367 | JGI IMG/M metagenome (GOLD analysis project Ga0007804, IMG submission 60367) | Freshwater microbial communities from Crystal Bog, Wisconsin, USA - CBE25Aug07 | ecosystem: Environmental > Aquatic > Freshwater > Lake | place: Crystal Bog, Wisconsin, USA | collected... | reverse complement strand
CGCAAGAGTCCTCTCATCGCGCTGGCCAATTCCTGAGGAGACCTCATGTCAGCATGCAGGCATCCGGCTCCTCTCCCAACCGATAGCATCGGCTCGTCAAGACCGCAGATCACCGGACGGCCATGCCAGAGACTCTCGAGAATGGGTAGGCCCATTCCCTCCTCCAGTGAGGGAAAGACGGTAAATAAAGACCTGTGGTATTCATCGTTCAACTCCTTATCTGAAACATGTCCACGCCAACTTATCAATCGACCGGCTAGCTTCAGCATTTCGATACTTTTCAAGATCGCACGACTCTCAGCTGGAACATCCTCACAACCCACGAGATCCAGCGAGAATTCGAGTCCCTCCCGCCAGAGGATCTCAGCCGCCTCTAGAAGCACCAACTGGTTCTTAAGCCTTTTAAGACGCCCCACACAGAGAACCGTTGGGATACCATCCGGCGGCTCCAAATAATGCGGCCTTGATCCACCAAGTGGAACCGGCCAAGGCAGCACATGAGTTGTTGTATGTGCCATTCCATACTCGTTCCAGAGTTTTTTCAGGGCGGACTCAGAGGCTTCGGACACACAGATTACTCCATGCATCGCAGAAAAGACCTCCAATGCCTTCACATGCCTTCCTCGAATCCATCCCTTCACACCCTTGTCAAAGAGTGGGATGGCGTCATGAAAGATCGCAAGACGACTTCCGGGCAATTCGTTGAGCTTGAGAAGATATTCAAGCCTATTGTCCGGAAAGATCGACGTAATCAGTAATGTCGATCCCCGCGTGCACATCTGCTCCCGCTTCACCTTAGTTGGGAAAAACCGGAGTAAATCACCAAGAGCCGCAGCCAGAATCGGCAGCGTGGAGTCGGATGGAGACCTAGCGCCCGCCACCTTCACGCTGAAAGGAGATTGAAGCAATTCTTCAGCATTGGGGGACAGTTGCGTATAACTCCCGGCGAAAGGCTGCCATGCCACCGGCATAACATCGATTAAGGTCCCTCGAAGTAATCGATACAGCTCGCGTGTCGTTCTTGGGATTCCTGTCTGCAGCGCCATTCTACAGGCTCCCGTGACGTCCAGATAAATCATGACCAGACCTCCGCAAGAGAGCCCAGTAAATCAACCTGATAGTCAGACCAACTTCGGAAGCACCTGTGCTGAGCCTCCTGCCTGAGTGAATCGAGTTGGGATGGATCCTCCAGAAGACGGCGGATCCCCTCGGCAAGCGCTACAGGATCATTCTGATCCACATGAAGACATCCCCCACCAGAAGACACTTCTCCCAGTGCACCATTAGAACCGCAAATTACAGGCCGTCCATGCCAGAGACTCTCTAGGATCGGAAGACCAAAGCCCTCCATCTTGGAAGGAAAAACCGTGAAACCACACTCCTTGTATGCTTGAGCAAGCTCCGCATCACTCACATGCCGCAGCCAGCGCACCGGCCTGCCCTGACGGGCCAGTCGGCGGATCTGCCGGAAAATCTTCCAGGTATCAGCCGGTGCATCGGCAATTCCGATCAGATCCAAGGAAAACTTAAGCCCCTGTTGCCACAACCTCTCGCAAGCATCCAGAAGAACGAGATGATTTTTTCGAAGCCTTAACCGGGAAACGTAGAGGAGACTTGGTGGATAGGACGCATCCATGACAGGGGGCCGACTACCTTCAAAAGGCATCGGCCATGGAATCACCTTCGTCGGCTTACGCTGAATGCCGAACTGCTTCCAGTAACCCAGAAGATCTTGCTCCACCTCCTGAGAGACACAAATCACCAGATCCATCCGCCCGAGCCCTCTAACATACTCGGCAAAGAGAGAGTCCCTACTAGAACTCTGTCCCGGCAGTCGCAGAGGCATGGCATCATGGAAGATGGCTACTATATGCCCTGGTTGAGTCGCCAATTTTTCCCATGATAGAACCCGAGAATCCCAGCAGAGGTCGGGAATCAGAAGAATGTTTCCATCGCCAGGAAAACCCTGCATCGGGATCCTTCTCTCATGTTTCCCAAACTTATTGAGAATCCCTCGCAGGGAGAGCAACTGCTCCTGTACATCCGGCCAGAACGATGCGCGGAATCCGCTGGCAAATGGTCTTACGAGACGCTCCTCCTCCAGTTGTGAGAGCCGTGCATAGCACTTCCCCTGACGATCCCAGATCACAGGAACACATCGTTGATCACCGAGCACCCGATAAATTCCCCTGATAGCCCTCTGAACACCAGTGGACATCCGCGACGTAGCGGCACTGGTGACATCAAGGTAGATCATTGCCTGATCAGCACACCTCAGGCCTTCTGAACAACAAAAGTATTGGAAATATACACACTGGGGTTCCCTACCGAGCCATCCTCCCGGACTTCAAGAAGCCTGCACTGGCAGTTTCTGATGATCTCGTGGATAATACTTTGACTTAAACAATGCAGCTCCATGCTCCGGTGATCTGGATCAGCAAAATACTTATTGATATCAAACTGATAGTCAGGAATATAGGTTGGAACCTGAAAGATTGCCACCCCTCCCTTTTTTAAAGACGTTAAGGCTTCACTAATAAGAGCTTTGATAAGTGGCGGCGGATTGTGCTGAAAAACAATTCTTGAATAAAAGAAATCGCAGGGATTTATTTTTTGATTATATTTAGAAATCTTTATCAGTTCTACATTCTTAATCCCTTGAGAATCAAGGTTCCTAAGGGCAACATCAAGGTGAGAACCGGAAATGTCATACGCTATAAGTTTTTTACACCGTTTAGCTAATGGAATTGTCACCCTTCCTATGCCACAACCGAACTCTACTGCTTCTTCAAATGAATCTATAATTAGACTATGTCTTTTTAGAATAGCATCGATCTGATCAAGCTCTGCATAACCAGTGCGCTCAAATTCTTTTTTTTCTACGACGCCAAAGGCGGGATCAAATTCATTGGCTGACAAAACAGAGTACTCGGGCTTTGTTTCCCCTAGACTAGTCCAGGTTCCCTCGACAATGCCTACGAGTCTTTGCATCTGATTGGCATCGAGATTTTGAGATTGATTCAAGCATCCAGGATATTCAAGAGGAACCACACCCACTGCATTTAGATTTGCAAATCGGGAGGAAAACTCCGCACTTCCGATAAATCCTTTTATGATTTTGCTCAGTCTATTTTTTTTTAGGGCACTAGATGCAGATTTTCTTCCATTTGGGTCACTTTTTCGATCAAGAATTCCCATATAGCAATCCTCTACAATCTGGTTTCTGAATAATACTAAAAATGCTTTATAAATTAGATTTTTCATCTTACTTTGCAGGTATGGTTTTCAATATATATTTTTTAAGTGCTATGTGAGTTTTTTAACTATCTTACTTTTTAGATTTTTTCTTTAATTAATCCCCAACCCCACCTGGATCTCCTTCAGCCTCTGGGCATACATCCTCCCCACTGCCTCCGGGCTGAAATCATGCCCAGGGTTTGAGGTATCACGCGGGCGCTCTCTGATTTCACGCATTAGCTCTGCCGCATGATTGATATCGGGCTCGGCCCAGACTTGGCCATCTCCCCAGTAATACTCTCCCCTTTCCAGAGCACGCAGCTTGTGACGCACCAATGCCACACGCGGTTCACTACAGAAATCCATATTTCCAGAGAAACCCGTTGTGATCACTTGCTTGCCCAGCAGCATTGCCTCGGCGATTCCTCGGCCAAAGCCTTCAGCACGATGAAGTGATACATAGCAGTCGCAAGCATTGTAGAGCGCCATGACCCGGGGGCGCCGCATGCTTTCTTCGATGATATGAATTCTGGGGTCGGCAGCAGTCATTCTCTTTACCCCATTCCACGAGTGTTGTTTGTTGAGGTAAAAATCAATTCTCTCCAAGAAATTCATCTTCTGAATCCTGGAAGCCGCGACATTGACCTTAATCACCAATCCCACCTCATCGCTGCTCTCTCGAGGAAAAGCCTTTTGAAAAGCTCTAATGACTCCCTCGGGATTCTTTCTGGAGATGCTTGAATGGATGTCGAACGAGAAAACGAAAAGATACGCCTTTTCAGGAAGCCCGAATTCCCGCCTGCCATCCGGAGCCACCTCTCCCACCTTGACGGGAAGGCTCATTGCCCTTACGGGAAGAGGGGCTGTCGCAAAGGCTTTGGCTGTGAAGTGACTGATCCCCCAGATCTCATCCACGGCACCATAGGTGTGCTGACAGCTTGCTGGCCAGTGAGGCAACTCCCATGGGGACAGGCCGATGTTGTAGCGATCCCCCAGCATTCCCACCCCTCGCTCGCATACCATGCGCGCCTGCTCGACCCCAGTGATGCAAAGGAGATTGATCGCGTACGTAGGCTTTTTCTCGATCCATTCGTGAACAGAGTGATCCTCCTGCGAGATCTCCTTGCCAGGCTCCACATTGATGATCGAGAAAGGAATTTCCTGTGTCCGAAGAGCCGCAGCGGCCAGTCGCACATCCTCTCCAATACCTAGTTCACCCTTGGCATAGCCGTAAAGATTCACTCCAAAGGGAAGCTTGGGACGAGAAATTCCACGCCGCGCTGTCGAGACGAGCCGCGTCACCGAGGCCAACTGAAACTCGCCCGGCGGAGTATTGAGAGACTCCATGAGAGAGACCGCCGGCAACAGAGGCCGCGGAAGCCTTACGGCACTCCTCATGAGTCCCTTGGGCAAATGCGCCATCGATAAAGTCTCGGATTCAGGTTCTGAAAGATTCCATGAACCGGCCAAGTCTCCGAGGTCCCCTAGGTGAAAGCGGCGATACAATTGCTGCGCCGTTTTCCGGCGATCGTGTTTTTTCAGCCGGATGGCTCTCAGGAGATCCGTCACCGAGCTGAATTGCGAAGCCAGTTCCCGCACCAGCCAAGGCGCGACAGATGGGGAATGCCTCCGGTGACGCTCCCCCCGCCAATATGACCGTGCCACATCCCTACGGACACGGGCGCTTTTGAGCATACCCCCAAAAGTGTATTGGCAATGAGCTACCCCATAGAGAAATTGCACCACCGGAATCGCTCCACTCCAGTGATCCCCTTGTACAAAGGGTAGCTCAACAGGCTGGCATAATTCCCGGTCCCACTCCGGAATCTGGCGGAGGATCTCGTATTCGCGCCGCCCCTCCGTGGCACACCACGCCAAATAGCGCAGATAGTCCCGAGCCTGTCCCCGGTGTAGTGGGAAGCGCATCTGCAGATTTGTGCGCAGATGCCAGATCACGAGCATCGCTCCATAAACGCTCGTGGGCAGAACAAAGGGTACCGTTACCCGCCTTAGATAGGCATGTTCATCGGAAAGTTCAGAGACAGGCATTATTTATTTATTTTAACACGGCGCCACAGAGTTCGATTAGATTAAAAAATGTAGTGGGATACCCGCTGGATTTACGTCTCTTTTTTGAAGCACCAAAGATCGCCCTCAGAAACAAAGCCATTCCTCTGATAGATTTCTCTGCAAGGATGGTTTTTTTCAGTTCTGACATACTCAGCATAAACAATCGGCCCTTTGATTTCGTGGATGACAGACTTGAGAACCCCATGTTCGACATCGAGACCAAGAACACGGCAACTCATCACAAACTGCTTGATACGATTTTCTAAAACAACCAATACACCGACCAGACCATAAGATGTGAATCGATCCTTTACTTTAAAGGCATGGAAGAAACCGCCTTGAGAGAAAAGCCTCACAGCTTCTTCGTGAGACCACCTCTTACCGGTAGTATTGAACTGATTTGTTTTATTCAGCAGTTCAAAAGCGCGTGCAAACTCCCGTGACTCATCACTAGAAATAATAATCTTTTCAACACTCACACCAAGTGAAGCGATAAATTCCTCCCTGCTCATTGATTTTCTAGCATTTTCTCTATCTACCTGCGCGTGGGTCATTTCCGTTCTACGGGTTGATTCCTCCGAAACCGAGGCAACCTGCAACTCTGGAGCCCAAAGAAGAACTCTTCGAATATAGTAGAGATCTTGCCCCAGCGTCCGGATCGTAGGAAATGCCTCTTCTACCATTGCCCTTTCGACAGGATTATCATCAATAAACAGGACATTCCCGGGCAAGATATTTGTCTCCTCTAAAATCTGACGGATACTTTCTGTTTTTGGATTCCATGAGATTTTAACCGAAGCAAAATCATCTAGAAGCAACCTTCCATGAAACATCTCATCCCAGTTTTTACGAACTATTGATTCGTTATTTTTACTTGCGATTGCTAACAGAACCCCACGCTGCTTTAGAAAGATCAGCGCTTCAGCTATTCCGATCGGCCACCCCTCCAACCCTTGGGCAGAAATACCTTCCTCGGCAACAACACCTCTCCACAGTGTGTCATCGAGATCCAGGATCACGAGCTTTACAGCATCAACCTGCGTAAGGGTACGGTATTGACCTCTAATTGAATGCCAGACAGCATCGAGAAACTCATCTCCCTTCAGCTCCTGATGCTCACTGTAAGGACGGGGAGGGTTAAGCCTCGCTTGGTCAAACTCATAATCATAATCTCCAACGACGGATCCATGGCTCGTGGCATATAAAGAATCATCCATAATATGCTTTTTCCCGATTATGGAGGCGATATCATCTAGATCCGCATAGTAAACATTGGGATGCCTGGCTGCGATGGCGGCCATGTGACGATTCAGACCATCAACAAAGCATTGGAGGTTTGAGAGTTCAAATCGAGGAAGCATCTTGCCCATAGGGTTTTGCTGAGGGACCAGAAATCCCGTCATGAATGTCGTCAAACCGGTCCTCCGATAATATCCAAGGTACTCCTCAATAAATGCCTCCAAATGATTGATGGCATGTTGATAAAGACCCTGAACCTCCTCTGCTTTCAAAAAATTCACCCTCATGTAGTGACTATCATGTAAAATCCCCCGCAATGGCGGCTGGATAATCTGTAGAGAATATTCTTCTACAGCTCTAGGAGGCTGCTCAGGCAGAGCAGAGATATTGTTGACTAAAACATGATCGACAGGCGCAGTAACACCCTCTGCTTTCATGCAGATTCCCATTCGATAAACGAGCCTTTCAGAAAGACACGACCCGATGACCAATACATTCCTTAGCTTTTCAGTTCCACGGCATAGTTCCATCGGAACATGATAGCGGGCCCCGTTATGTCTTGAGCAAGATTGGTCGCTGTATTCCGACTTTTTCTTGAATCTAAATGCCTGAATAGAAATTAAAGTGTTTAGTATTTTAGTAATTTCTTTTAGCATGACATTTACTATTGCGTTTCAAGACTAGGCACGCGCCATATATTCGTGATGAAATGCAATGCCTTCCTCCACAATTTCAAAATGGTGCAGGTGACCATTCATTAATACGACAACTCGATCGCAGTGTGCTCTGATAAAGTTGGGATCATGAGAAACTATTACCTTCCCCCTATCGGCGCGTTTCTCAAAGAGTTCATGCTGACACTTCACTGTGAACCGACTATCACCAACAGCCACCACCTCGTCGATTAGATAGCAGTCAAATTCGACGATCATTGAGATCGCAAATGCTAGCCGCGCCTTCATTCCCGAGGAATAAGTATGGTAGGGCTCTCTGAGATAGATACCCAATTCCGTGAACTCTTTAACAAACTCTACCTTTTCCTCAAAGCGCACATTGTAGAGGCGACAAATCAGCCTGAGATTATCGAAACCCGTCAGCGTGTGATGGAATGCTCCCGACATGGCCAACGACCATGAAATGCTCATATTCCGAATGATCTTTCCCGCCGACGGTCTTTCAGATCCGCTTAATAGTCGAATCAGCGTGGACTTTCCAGCACCATTACGCCCCAGAATACCTAGCTTTTCCCCTGACTTGATCAAGAGATCGATCCGATCCAGGATTGTTCTCTCCCCGCCGTGAATCGGATATCGCTTTGTGACATTTTGAAGCTCGATCATGGAGATTTATGAAGACAAGGGCTATTAGACTGAGGACTGTTAGGCTTTAGATCAATTGCTCCATCCGAGCGATCCGTGCCATCCGTGGTTAACTTCTGCTATGCCACGATTTTATTCAACACCCCAATCCCCCTGTTTCAACCCTTCTTAAAATAGCGAACTCCACTCAGATTCTCAAAGTGGCCATCCTGAGTCCACAGTTCTGCATCGGAAATTTTTGCCACGGCATAGACGAGAGCATCAGCCATAGCCAGCTTATGATTGTGTGCGATTTCAGCAGCAGAATCGGCTACCCCAGCATCGATCGGCACAAGATCAAATTTTGACAGAGCGCTTAGCGCCAACTCACGTCCCTCAACCCCTCGATGGACGAACGCATAACGCCCCACCTCATATCGGACGATCGCCGGGATCAATAACTGCTCGGCATGAAGGGCGGGCTCGAAAAGAGGAGCCCGATCAGATCCTGCCAAAAGTTCAATCCATCCGGAGCTATCGAGAACCACCCTCATGACACCACTCGATCCTCTTCCGAGCGAATGGCCGTATCATCCACAAACATTCCTTTGAGCAAACCTGCGATTTCATCGATCTCGGGCTCCTTTACCAATCTGAGACCGTAATCCTCTGAAATGGCCTGAAGCCTCATCCCAGCTTTAATCCCAAGCTTTTTACGTGCCTCTTGGGGAATCACAATCTGGTATTTTGATGAAACAGTAACCGTCGTCATAGGTGAACTGTAAAGCATTAAGCGATCGATGTCAATTGGCACCCCATCTGTGAATCTTCCTTTACTAGAGGAGTTTAAGGAAAGTTGTAACCGCTGGCTTAGGGGCTGATTTCCATGGTTCTTGATTGATTTTTACCGCAGATCTCACGGATAAAACGGATTCCCGTCTCCATACCATCCGTGTCCATCTGAGTCATTTGCTTACCCGGCCGTTGCTACGCATCCGTTACGGGTGGTTAATTGCTTATGATCTCTATAGCCCTAGTCTCTCGACTTTCGTCCCTCGACTTAGCCTATGCCACGATTTTACGACTAATGATCGCCATCTGCCCAAGTCCGATATAGGACTAGGCACCACCCAACCATGTACGGAATGCTGTGCTATGAATTATGGGAGGGGGGCAATCCTCTGAGGCTCTTCCATGGCTGCTGCTCTCCGAAAAGCCTCCTTCAATTCCAACTGATGAATGGTCGCCCACTCAATGACCAAACCCATTGCCCTGGGAGGAATCGATCCACCTAAAAGAGCAAGTGTCTCGATTGAGAAAAGAGCTTTATCACTTCCATAAGTTACATGGAAATGCGGCGGGGCATGATCCCCATAATAAATCTGAACCACAATCCCATAGAACCGAGAAACCTCAGGCATGAACAAGATTCCTAGAGATGGAGGAATACAAATCTTCGGCCGATTTACCGGTTAACTGCATGTAGAGAGCATCTGGGCAAAGGTCGAGCCCACCAGGCCACTCCAGTGCTCCCGCGGCATTGATCTTCATTGCATCAAAAAAGCCGCTCTCGAGCCATTTTGCGAAAACACCCTTGCCTGCGAAGGAGGAAAGATCCACAACTCCGGATGTTCCATCGTTGAATTTCAAGAAAACTCGAAATCCCGCCTGTGTCTTGGCGTTAATGATTTCCATATCTTTTTATCTTACCACAGGATGAAACAAAAGTCCATCAGAGCAACCCCATCCGTGTCCATCTGTGTCATTTGCTTGCCCGGCCGTTGCTACGCATCCGTTACGGGTGGTTAATTGCTTATGATCTCTATAGCCCTCGACTCTCGACTTTCGTCGCTCGACTTAGCCTATGCGACAATTTTTCTACTAATTATCGTTATTTGACCTAAGCCGATGAAAGTCAAAACCAAACACCATCCTACCATGTACGGAATACTGTAGTGAGCATGGAAACTAGATCCAAAGAACCCTTCTCGCACGATTTCCACGCCATGAACCATAGGGATATAGAGCACAGCATTACGAAATTTTTCTGGCAGAGCACTAACAGTGTACGCAGCCCCAGAGAGCGGAATCAGAAGATATGCAGCTGGATGCCAGAGAATATGAACTATCTCGGACCTTTCGCTCAGTGCCCCGATAGTGAGTGCTAGCGAGCCACCCAACCATGCCAGTAGAATCCATCCTAATATAGCTTTTAAAGGATCATCAGGGAGTTCCAGAAGACCAAGAAAATTAAAAACTAATGTCAAAATAATAAAGGAAATCGTTGCGCCCATGCCCTCGAGAATCAGACGTGACATAAAAATATCCATCACTTTGATATTCCGATGGTGCATCAGTGTCAGATTTGCTTGAACTGCGTTGACTAGACGTCCAGGCATATTGCGCCAGAGAAGAATTGACGAGTAGCCTGTAATAGCAAATCCAACTGGAGATATTGTGGTGCTATGCGCCAACCCAGCAAGACTCCATAGTGTCATGACACCAAGAGTAAACACCATCGGTTCTGCAAACATCCAGAGGAACCCGATATTATGACGACCCCAACGATCAAGAATCTCCCTCATTAATAAAGCACCGATCACACGTATCTGGATCATAAAGGACTCCCAGGTCGAGATTTCCTGATTACTATTAATCATAGCAATAAATGATTTTTAACACAGAATAAGCAGATTAGCAAAAATGGACTTTCTATAGTTATCTATTTTTTAATCGCAGATATTCTATTTTTTAAATGCCAGGGAAGATCCTTGGGATTGCGCGTAGCAAGATACCCCCCCCAGTCCTTCAGAAAGATATTACGGTGAGCCTCGGCGGTACTAGTAGCCCACGCTCCATGTTCGATAGTTGAACTAGTAGCATTCTCTATATGGTAGCAGCAGGCCCTGCTCGCCAGATACACCTTCTGCCCATAGAGCAGCGCCCTCATGCAGAGATCCGTGTCCTCATAGTATGCGGGAGCATATTTCTGATCAAAACCACCCATCTCAAGGAAGTCTGATTTTCGGATCATCAGACTAGCACCTGAGACATAATCAACAGGATGGAATCGAGGGAGTTTTCTCAGGTTAAACTTTTGATCGTTTCGACCATGACGGACAGGGCGACCATCTGGTTGAAGAGTTGCTCCCGCCTCTTGCATTGTTCCATCCGGATATCGGAGTACAGACCCGACAATTCGGCAATCAGGTGTTCTCTGAAATGCTATAAACATCTCATCAACAGCCCCCTGATCAAGAAAGGCATCGTTATTTAGGAAAAGTAGATACTCCCCTCTAGCCTCATTTGCCGCTAGGTTATTAGCGAGACCAAATCCTTTATTCTCTCCAAGCTCAATCAGGCGCATGGGAACATCTGATTTCCTAATTTCTTGAAGACACTCTGAGGAACTTCCGTTGTCCACACATAAAATCTCAAAAGAAACACGAGGGGCTGAGGATGCAGCAGCTATGGCAGCCAAACATGTCAGATGGTGCTTTTCTTGATTTAGAAGTATTATGGAGATTGTTGGAAGTTTATCATTATGTGAAAAATTATAAGGAGTATCAATTTGTGAAAAATCACCCACCACCAAACGACTATCTCTCCGTAGAAGTGTTTTTTTTAACCCTATTTTGATAGAGCCTCTACCGCTAATTTTAGCTTTTCCACGATGCCCTGATGAAGTCTTTATAGAAATACTACATGATTTAAACGCTTCAGTAAAAGGATGTGCATCAAGGATTAAATCTATTCTATTTTTACTATTAATAACATCAGGAAAAGAAAGGCAGGATTTCTTGCCAGCAGACCAGACTCCCCAAGATTCATTGGGATAGAATCCAAATATTTGCTGATGACGAGTATTACAAGTTCTGGGACTTAAGGTGGATTCGTTATTCACCAGCTCAATTGATCGATAGGCAATGGATAGGATTCTCCTATCTTCCAGATCAGATGACACTAAAGCTGGAGATGAACATTTGGAATATGATATTTCCAATATAATTTTTTTTATTTTATTGAATAACTAAATGTTCAGATCCCGATCAGACAGTCTTCCCGATCACAAAGACACGGAACCCGATTTTCTTCAATTCCTGATGAGGCAGGATGTTGCGCCCATCAAAGAGGAAGGCAGGCTTGAGCATGCCGTCATAAATTGCGTGGAAATCGAGGGTCTTGAACTCATCCCACTCAGTGAGTACGGCCGCGGCATGGGCTCCCTTGCAGGCCTCCAGGGCGCTCGAGACCACGACAAGGTTGGGATTACTACCGCTACCAAGAATCTCGGAACGTATCTGGGCCTCGGAAACCTTGGGATCATAGACCACGACCTTAGCGCCTTCGGCGAGGAGGTCACGGCAGACGGCAATAGCAGCGGTCTCGCGTGTGTCATTGGTATCCTTCTTGAAGGCAAAGCCAAGGACGGCGATGTGCTTCCCATTAACCGTGTTGAAGAGATCCCGGACAATGCGGCCGCTGAAGCGGGCCTTCTGCCAGTCATTCATCTTCACGACGCTCTCCCAATAGGCAGCGACCTCGGGAAGACCGAAGTGCTGGCAGAGATAGGTAAGGTTAAGGATGTCCTTCTGGAAGCAGGAACCGCCGTAGCCCACGGAGGCCTTCAGGAACTTGGGACCGATGCGGGAGTCCTTGCCGATCGCCCGTGCAACTTCATCAACATCAGCCCCGGTGGCCTCGCAGAGGGCGGAGATTGAGTTGATCGAGGAGATGCGCTGGGCCAGGAAGGCGTTAGCCACCAGCTTTGAGAGCTCCGAGGACCAGAGG
>Ga0007804_1000617_pt1 | contig 12670 bp, 12 predicted proteins | sample CryBogCBE25Aug07_FD_60367 | JGI IMG/M metagenome (GOLD analysis project Ga0007804, IMG submission 60367) | Freshwater microbial communities from Crystal Bog, Wisconsin, USA - CBE25Aug07 | ecosystem: Environmental > Aquatic > Freshwater > Lake | place: Crystal Bog, Wisconsin, USA | collected... | reverse complement strand
CTATAACGGCGATCAACTTCATCTCCATCCTTGCCCTGATTCACTTTAGCCATTCGACAACGTTGGCAATTGTCATATCCGCCGCATGTGCTGGAGCGACCTTGCCAAATATTGGTAGCTTCACCAGAACTCGATGGAGTCGGGCACTGCAATCCCCGCAGGAACTCGGTACTGCACTCTCCATTGAAGCGGTGCTTGATGAGATCGCCTTCGTTACCGGACCAGCTCTTGCGGGAATTTTGTACGGCTGGCAATCGCCAGCATTCGCGATGAAATTTGCCCTCGGTTTTCTCGTCGTTGGTGCATTAGGAATCGCGCTATCGGCTTCGCATCATGACATCTCTCAAAATCGGGAACGTCGTATCGGTGGGCTGCTAGCCATCCCCGATATGAAGGCGCTCTTACTTTCACTTACCTTTCTCGGCATGGTCTTTGGTGGCAACACCGTTGCGATTCTCGCTTCAGCGAAAGTCTCTGGTCATGAGAGCAGCGGAGGCATCCTCGTCGCGCTTTACTCGATTGGAAGCCTGGTCGCCGGCACCATGTATGGAATGCGCCATTGGAAGAGTGAGCCTGGACTTCGCTTTGCCATCGCCCTCGCATTCATGACCTGTGCAACTTCTGCCCTGCTCTTTCTGCATCACTACTCCACACTCGCCTGGCTGGTGGCGCTCTCAGGACTTGCCATCTCACCAACCCTTATTGCCGCCAATGCCTTTGCCAAAGAGCTGGTTCCGCCAGACCGCCTGAACGAGGCATTCGCCTATCTAGGCGCGGCAATTTCACTAGGAATTACCATCGGCAGCTTCACCGTGGGCTTGGTAGTGAACCACTTTGGCGCGTGGCAGGGTTTTGATGTTGTGACCGCCGCAGCCGCGCTATCGACTGCAATAGCGGTATATGGTGTCCTTGATTATCGAAAGGGGCATCGTCATGGCAAGTGAGAAGCGCAGAGTCATACTCGATACTGATCCTGGGATTGATGATGCCTTAGCTTTTCTCCTACTCGCCGCCTCACCAGAGATTTCGCTAGAAGCAATTACCGTTACACACGGCAATACCTCAGTTGATAAGTGCTCCCGCAATGCACTCGATATTTCTGAATTGGCAGGACTGCTCAACGTTCCTATTGCTCGAGGTGCGAGTGAACCACTCGTTAAATCTCTTACCGTTGCTGAAGAGACCCACGGGGATGGGGGGTTGGGCTATGCGATGCTTCCTCGCTCCGCGAAGGAGCTATACCCGGGACATGCCGTTGACCTCATCATCGAGTTAGTTCATAAATATCCGCACGAGATCACGCTCTTGATGATTGGGCCAGTAACTAACCTCGCCCTCGCAATTCGAAGAGATCCAACAATTATTCCGCTCATTAAAGATGTTGTTTCGATGAGTGGGGCAATCCATTTTCCCGGAAACGCCTCGCCATCGGCGGAGTACAACGTCTTCTGTGATCCGCATGCATATGACCTTATGCTGAAATCTGGTTTCGATTTAACAATTGTGCCGTTGGATGTCACTTACAAGTGCCTCTTCCAACCTCGACATGTAGCAGCCTTGAGTGGTGCACGGCCAGAATTGGTGAGATTTATAGATGACTCCACTCGTTTCTATATGGAGTTTCATGACGAGTATCAGAAGATTGACGGCTGTGCGATTAATGACCCACTTGCTGCGGCGCTCTTGGTGAAGCCAGATTTGGTGGAGTATCGGGATTACTACGTTACGGTCGAGCTAACAGGCCACCACACCTTCGCCAAAACGACGGCGGATCACTTTCACGCCACCGGCCACGCTCCGAATGCAAAGGTCGCAATGGAGGTCGATGTGGACGGATTTATGGATTTCTTTATCAGTCGGGTGAAGCAGCTATGAGCAAGCAGCACCACATCCACCTTGAAGCAGGAGATATCGGCGGCTATGTGCTTCTGCCAGGTGACCCAGGGCGATGCGAAGTCATTGCTCGCCACTTTGATGGGGCCGTTCATGTAGCGACTAACCGTGAATATGTCACCTACACAGGAACACTCGATGGAGTGAAGGTTTCCGTAACCTCAACTGGCATCGGATGTCCATCTGCCGCGATTGCCCTGGAAGAGCTGGTGCGATGTGGCGCTCATACCTTCATTCGGGTTGGAACATCTGGTTCTATTCAACCCGGAGCGAAGTCGGGTGAGCTGGCAATCATTACCGGGGCAATTCGCGACGAGGGAACCTCTTCACATTACATGCCGATTGAATTTCCAGCAGTTGCAGATATTGAGGTCGTCAGTGCGCTCAGCTCAGCGGCCCGCTCCTTAGGCGTACCACATCGACTCGGAGTCACTCAATCGAAGGACTCTTTCTATGGTGAGGTAGAGCCAGAACATTCCGGCGTTACAACGAGATTGCTCGAACGATGGCGGGCATGGGAGATTGGTGGAGCAATCTCATCCGAGATGGAATCATCAACCCTCTTTATTCTCGGATCGATGTTGCGGGTTCGAGTAGGTGGCATCATGATTATGCATGGTGAAGGCGAATTGGGCTCGTTAGAACCTTTGATTGCGACCGCGGTATCTGGCATCCGAGAATTGATTACAAACGACACTCGAGCATAAGGAGCTAACGATGGAGTCAGCAGATGGCAAGCAGTATCACGTTCAACTACAACGTGGAGATGTAGGAAAGTACGTTCTCTTGCCGGGCGACCCTGGTCGTTGCGAGCCAATCTCTCGCCTCTTTGATAACCCGCAATTGGTCGCTAGTAATCGGGAGTATGTGACCTATACCGGCTATCTGGATGGAGTAAAAGTCTCAGTAACTTCAACTGGAATCGGGTGTCCTTCCGCGGCAATTGCCATGGAGGAGCTAGTTAGAGTGGGTGCGGATACCTTTATCCGAGTCGGCACATCAGGAGCGATTCAGAAAGATATTAAATCAGGCGAGTTGGCAATCATCACCGGCGCCATCCGTGATGAGGGAACCTCTTTGCATTACATGCCAGTCGAATTCCCTGCGATCGCTGATATCGATTTAGTTCTCGCCTTGCAGCGCGCAGCAAAGAAGACTGGGGCAGTTGCACGTACTGGTATTACTCAATCCAAAGATTCGTTCTATGGCCAGCACGAGCCAGAGCGAATGGGTGTAGCGAGCAACTTACTTAATCGCTGGCGCGCATGGGAGATTGGCGGCGCACTCTGCTCAGAGATGGAGTCTTCAGCGCTCTTCGTTATCGCCTCAATGCTGCGCGTGCGTGCTGGCGGAATCATGGCGATGCATGGCAAAGAGCCAATGCCACCGCTAGATAATTTATTAGATACCGCTGTTCAAGCCCTACGCGAGATCATTGCTGAAGATAAAGCGCCCGGCAAGGATGTTGGTTAAGCCTTACCTGCAGCCCTTACGGCATCAAGCATCATCGTCCAAAACTTTGGTGCATCCAGGTTCAGTGCAACGGTCGCATTCTTCTTTCGACCCTCGCGGTCGAAGATATCGACGACCGTTGCGCCTCGGGTAAATTCGCCCTTAAGTTCGCATTCCACATTGACGAATTTGCTCTGTACCACGGTTGGATCAATGAGCACCGCGATTGCAACCGGGTCATGCAATGGGGGATCTGGCATCTCAAAGACCTCATCATAAGTCTTTGCAAAGAACTTCATGAGGCCGATGATCTTCTTCGATAGCTCTGTCCCCATTGCTTCTAGCTCGGCGAATATTTCTTGGGTTACGAGCGCCTGATGCGTAACATCTAATCCACACATTGTGATGGGTAATCCTGACTTTAATACGACATCGGTTGCCTCTGGATCCATCCAGATATTGAATTCGGCATACGGGGTGCGGTTTCCTCGAGATGCAGAGCCACCCATAAAGACGATCTGCGCTACGTTCGCTACCAACTCTGGGTAGAGCTTTAAGAAGAGGGCGATGTTAGTAAGCGGACCTGTGGCTACAAGTGTCACCTTCTCACTGGATTCACGGACTAGCTTTCCCATCAACTCAACACCGGTCATCTTCTGTAGCTCAAAGGCTGGCGGAGGTAGGTCGGCGCCATCAAGGGCGCTCTCACCATGAATATCTGTCGCAGCCTCTGACGCCCCAAGTAACGAGACGCCAGACCCTTGGGCGATAGGAACGTTGATCTTCGCTAGGGCACAGACGCGGAGCGCATTCTGCGTGACCTTATCGATGGCACCATTCCCCGATACGGTTGAGATTCCAAGCAATCTAATAGCCGGGTTATAGGCGGCGAGAATGATTGCCATTGCATCGTCGTGGCCTGGATCGCAGTCGAGAATTATTGGGGTAGCGCTCATGCGAAATTGACTCCTTTATAACCAGCTGGATTTGATGGGTCTTTGCACATTTCATATAGTTGATTGAGAAACTTGCTTCGATCAACTGCCCAAATTACTTCGGCATTTGCCTGCTTCGCACTCTGCCGGCGGTCGAGAATGAGTGTGCCGCGAGTCTCCTCAGCGCATGAAACATCTACATGAACCTGCTCGGATTCAGTAATCATGCTCGGATCGATTGCCACCGTCATTGTGATGGGATCTGGAAGATCGAAGCCATCAAGATTGGTAACGGTTCGGCAAAATATCTCCACATCTTTATTGATGTCGATTGTGAAAGCTGCTCGTGCCGTTCCTATCTTTTGTAGTTCCTCCTTCTCGGCATCGCCAATCACGGCAAAGAGGCGACTGATATTCCACCCAACTAAGACCACAGGCGTTCCGCAACGCATTACAATCTTGAAGCTCTCTGGATCGCACCAAATATTGAACTCTGCCCCAGCGGTGACATTTCCCCAGCCTTCTGGCGAGCCGGCCATGAGATAGATCTTTTTGTAGCGCGAGAGAGTCAGAGGGTCCTGGATTAGCGCTGCTGCAATATTAGTGAGCGGACCGAGCGTAACCAGGGTTATTTCTCCGGGGAACTTTTTACCTAACTCGATAATCTGCTGAACAGCGTTAGTTCCGTCAGGTGCTGGAATATTCTGTGGAATAGGTGCTCCACCCATTCCATCTTCACCATGCACATTCTGAGCGGTTCCTAGATCACGCATAAGCGGGGCGTCATGTCCACTGTAAACAGGAACGCTTGAACCCATGACGAATGCGGTGGTAATAGCATTCTTAGTGGCTAAGGGGAGGGGCACGTTTCCTGCTACGGTCGTTATAGCCAGGACCTCAACTGATGGGTTACCTAAGGCGAGCATCAGTGCTACAGCATCGTCACTTCCAGTATCGGTATCAATCACCATCTTCATGGTTATGTGCCTCTCTTCATCATTGAATACCCGCTTAGGCTATCCAGAATCACGCCCGCTGAATAGCCAATTCCTGGAAAAACCTAGTCATGGACGTAGCGTGACGGTTAGAATTGAGGCCTTCGGTTGACGCGTAGAGATGGTGAACGATGTTATTGGTTGATGGCTCAGAGAGTTCGTTGAAAGGACTCTTGCAGACTCTGCCTCCTGTTGATGAGGTAGGTGCCACCTCGAGAGCTGCAATGCTTGGAACTCGTAGTATCAAAACTTCCAGTAAGCGTTGGGCCATCGACACCGCTATCTCAATGATCGACCTCACCACACTTGAAGGTTCGGATACTCCAGGAAAAGTTCGTGCACTCTGCAGTAAAGCAGTGCAACCTGATCCAACAGATTCTTCGGTACCTCACGTCGGTGCAATCTGTGTCTACAACGATATGGTTTCCATCGCGCGTCAACATCTTGATGCAATTGGTGGCGAATCAATTCCCGTCGCCGCGGTATCGACCGCGTTCCCTTCGGGCCGAGCTTCCTTTGATGTAAAGAAGCGCGATACTCAAGATGCGCTTGATGCAGGTGCAACAGAGATCGACATGGTTATCGACCGCGGTGCATTTCTCTCCGGGGACCTTATGAAGGTCTTTACTGAAATCGTTTACATTAAAGAGTTGTGCCGAGATAAGGCTCATTTGAAGGTGATCTTTGAGACTGGTGAACTAGTCACGTTAGACAACGTCCGCAAGGCATCGTTCCTGGCGATGGCTGCTGGGGCTGATTTCATTAAGACTTCGACTGGAAAGATTTCGCCAGCGGCAACTCCGCCCGTAGTCCTCGTGATGCTCGAAGCGGTTCGAGACTTCCATACGATGACTGGAGTAAAGATAGGCGTGAAGCCAGCGGGCGGAATTCGAAACACGAAGGATGCAATCAAGCAACTAGTGCTGGTAAACGAGACTGCAGGAAGTGAATGGCTCAACCCACAGCTCTTCCGAATTGGTGCTAGCGCGCTCCTCAATGATCTTCTCATGCAGAGAATGAAACTCAACGATGGCCATTACTCCGGCCCTAACTACGTCACAATCGATTAAGGAATAGCCAATGACATTTGAATACGCACCTGCGCCAGAGTCGGCTTCCGTCGTAACGATTGCCGACTCCTACGGCCTCTTCATCAACGGACGGTTTGTTGCAGCTAAAGGCGGCAAGACCTTTCCGACAATTAACCCTGCAAATGAAGCCCTGTTAGCAAAAGTTGCCTACGCCTCAAGTGATGATGTCGATAAGGCTGTAACTGCTGCTCGCAGCGCTTACAACAAAGTCTGGTCCAAGATGGCTCCGGCAGAACGCGGAAAGTATCTATTCCGCATCGCCCGCATTTTGCAGGAACGTGCACGTGAGTTTGCCGTTCTGGAGACACTGAATAACGGAAAGCCCATCCGCGAGACTCGTGATACCGACATTCCACTCGCCGCTGCACACTTCTTTTATCATGCCGGTTGGGCAGATAAGTTAGAGCATGCTGGTGTTGGAAATTCGCCAAAGCCAATCGGCGTCGCGGGCCAGATTATTCCGTGGAACTTCCCGCTCCTGATGCTCTCGTGGAAGATTGCACCAGCTCTCGCCGCCGGCAATACAGTGGTATTAAAACCAGCGGAGACAACACCTCTCACTGCACTCCTCTTTGCCGAGGTATGCCAACAGGCCGGCCTACCTGATGGCGTTGTGAATATCGTGACCGGTGATGGAGCGACAGGTTCTTACATTGTTAACCACCCTGGCATCGACAAGATTGCATTTACCGGTTCAACAGAAGTTGGCAAACTCATTGCACGAAGCGTCGCCGGTACAAAGAAGAGCGTCACGCTCGAACTTGGCGGCAAAGGTGCAAATATCATCTATGAAGATGCAGCTATTGATGAAGCGGTAGAAGGAATTGTCAACGGAATCTTCTTCAATCAAGGACATGTCTGTTGTGCTGGCTCTCGGCTCTTGGTGCAAGAGAATATTCATGACGAGATTATGGAGAAATTGCAGCGCCGAATGGCCCTTATTCGAGTGGGCGATCCGATGGATAAGAACACCGATATGGGTGCAATCAACTCTGCAGCTCAACTCGCAAAGATTAAAGAACTTACTGATGCTGGTGCCGCAGAAGGCGCATCACGTTGGGATACTGGATGTGAATTGCCGGACAAGGGTTTCTGGTTCAGACCGACAATCTTCACTGGCGTCACGCAGGCGCACCGCATCGCGCAAGAGGAGATCTTCGGACCAGTACTTTCTGTTCTCACTTTCCGTACGCCACAAGAGGCGATTGATAAGGCGAATAACACCCCCTTCGGGTTATCAGCAGGAGTCTGGACGGATAAGGGATCAAAGATTCTCTGGACTGCGAATAAGTTGAAGGCCGGCGTTGTATGGGCGAATACCTTCAATAAATTCGATCCAGCAAGCCCATTCGGAGGATATAAGGAATCGGGCTGGGGTCGCGAAGGCGGACGCCATGGCCTTGCTGCATACCTCAAGGGAGGCAAATAATGCGTATCGATGTGAAGAAGACGTACAAGCTCTACATCGGAGGGACATTTCCTCGAAGCGAATCTGGCCGTTCATATGAGATCAATGATGCAAAGGGAAAGTTCTTAGCAAATCCTGCCCTCGCCTCGCGCAAAGATCTGCGAGATGCAGTCGTTGCCGCGCGCGCTGCCTTTGGTGGATGGTCTGCAGCAACACCTTTCAATCGCGGCCAAATTCTCTATCGTGTCGCTGAAGTACTCGAAGGCCGAAAGGCGCAATTCGTTGAGGAGATTATTGCGCTTGAAGGCGGCACTCGAGTAGCAGCAGGTAAGCAGGTCGATGAAGCCATCGATCGATGGGTCTGGTACTCAGGATGGTGCGACAAGATCGCCTCCATCTACGGTTCAACTAACCCAGTGTCTGGCCCGTTTTATAACTTCACAACGCCGGAACCACTTGGCGTCGTCGGGGTATTCGCCCCACAAAAGCAGTCATTATTGGGGGTGGTTGACTCACTTGGAGCGGTTCTTGCTGGGGGAAATACCGCGGTCGTTATAGCGAGCGAGAAATTTCCGTTGCCAGCGATCTCCTTGAGCGAAGTACTCGCAACTTCAGATCTGCCAGGCGGAGTTGCAAATATTCTGACGGGCAAGTCGAGCGAGCTCGCACCGTGGCTAGCTGCTCATATGGATGTAGATGGGTTAGATGTCTCTGGGCTCAGTTCGTCGCTGGAAAAGCAGGCGCGCGTCGCTGGCGTTGAAAACCTCAAGCGCATTCACGCATTTAAGGATTCAGCACCACAACGCCTCCTCGCCTTTACTGAGAATAAGACGGTCTGGCACCCAATCGGGATTTAGCCGTGAATGGTCTCTAGCCAGGTCTGGCGATAGACCTCAGTCTGAATATCAACGCAGACATCTACGCGAGGTGCGTGAGTGTGAGCATCATCGCGCTCAAAGAATGAGCGACGATCGACAGCGGTCTGACCTCGGTTGGGACCAAAAGTGGTATCCACGACAAGTGCAAGATGCTCTGTCGTTGCTAACTCTGGCTTCAATGCAGTCAGAACGGCGCCATAGTCGCCGAGCGTTACATCGTGGCCCATCTGCTTGATGAAGTTTCCAATGAGCTTTCCTGCGAACTCAGAACAACTCTCGCCACGCGCGATGAGTTCATCGGCATGCTTCTGAGTAACGAGTGGCTTCATGAAGACATCGAGACCATACATCGTGATAGGTACGCCGCTATTGAAAACGATCGCAGCTGCTTCTGGATCATGCCAGACATTGAACTCGGCAGTCGCAGTTGCATTTCCTCCTGCAGCAGATCCACCCATGAGAACGATCCGCTCTAACTTCTTTGCTGTCTCAGGGAAGGAGCGTAGAAAGAGGGCGATATTTGTGAGGGGAGCGAGCGGAACCAGCGTCACAGGCTCTGCCGATTCTTCAATCAAATCGCGGAGCAGAATTACTGCCGGACGAGGGTCCAAAGTCCGCGTGGAATCAGGGGTTCCGAGGTCACCAAGTCCATCAGCGCCATGCACCATCTCGGCATAACGTGGCTCATCAATCAGTGGGCGAGTAGCACCAGCGGCCACGGGAATATCTTTTGCGCCTGCCGCGTCGAGAACCTTCATTGTGTTCTTGATGACCTTAGGAAGACTGGTATTACCATCTACACAGGTCACACCAAGAAGGTTGATCTCTGGATGGCGAGCTGCAAAGAGCAGTGCAAATGCATCATCAATTCCAGTATCGACATCTAGGATCAAGTTCTTCATTATCTTCTCTCTTCTCGTTTAAGTGTGCTGATATTACTTCTTAATGTTTGCGTAGACCGCTTCATAGCCGCGAAGCGAGAATGTTGGACGACGTATTGGCGTTCCAACAATTTCCAAGGTCGGAAATCGGGTGAAGAGCGCTGGGAGTGAGATTCCCATCTCGAGGCGAGCTAAAGGACCTCCGAGGCAGAAATGAATACCAGCGCCAAAACCGATATGTGGATTTGGATCGCGCGTTATATCCATGACATCGGCATTGACGAAGACCTCTTCATCGCGATTCGCGCTACCAAGCAGGCTGACAATCTTCTGCCCTTGCTTGATTTCAACACCACCGATCTCGGTATCAGCGGTAGCAGTGCGATCAAAGAAGTGAAGGGGAGCATCGATACGTAGGAACTCTTCGATTGCAGTCTCAGCGACCTCGTGCGGACGGCTCTGCAGGATTGCCCATTGATCTGGGCTCTCCCATGCCGCAACCATGCCATTGCCAAAGCCATTAACGCTCGCCTCGTGACCAGCATTCAGAAGCAGGACACAGGTGGCGATGAGTTCTTCCGTGTTGAGCTTCTCTCCGGCCTCTTCAACGCGAGCGAGATCGGTAATTAAATCTGTACCTGGATGAGCCTTTCGCTCCACCATGAGGCCATGTACATACTCGGCAAACTCTTTCGCAGCGCGTTTTGCCGCCTCTTTCTGCTCCTCGCTTGGCCCTACTTCATACATCTTCACGATGGCTTGCGACCATGGGCGAAGCAAGTGCTCATCTTTCTCGGGAAAGCCAAGCAGTGCAGCGATAACTTTCACTGGAAGTGGCTCGGCGTAATCGGCGATGATGTCGAAGCTCTCACCACGTGCCAGTTTTGCCTCAATCTGATCGAGGAGCTGTTGGGTGAGCGCCTCAATCTGTGGGCGTAGCGATTCAATCTTATTGCGGTTGAATGCCTTCGCAACGAGTGAGCGCAGGCGAGTGTGCTTTGGAGGTTCGCTGTCGAGGATTGAATCGGAGTGGAGCCAGTTAAATTCATGCCACTCATCTTCCGGCTTCTTAGGAATAAAGATTCGTCCCAGAGATTTATTGCGAAGGACATCGTTAGCGTCACGGTGCTTTGCAGCGAGGAACATTCCAAGCTCCTCATGCCAGACCGGCTCTCCAAATTCGCGCAATTTTTTTAATTGGGGATATGGATTGGCGATAAATTCAGGATCTTTAAAGTCAATGGGCATCTGCTATCTCCTTATATCCGGTCTTGATTTGATTTTCGATAATGTCAACGCGCTCTTCTTCTGGAATGAACGCTGCGCGCATCGCATTTATCGCAACATCTGCTAAATCCTGAAGGCCCCAGTTATGAGCGGATGCAATCTCAGTTGCCTCGCGCACCATTGAGGTCCGGCTCATCAATCGATTATCGGTATTCAGTGTTACTGCAAAGCCGAGTTTTTTCATATGACCTATAGGGTGGTCGACATAACTCGCTGCCGCACCCGTCTGCAGATTGGATGTTGGCGCCATCTCAAGGACAACTTGCTTATCAAGAATCTCTTGCGCGAGTGGAGAGAGGCGCTGACCTTCGATATCGTCGATCAGCCGCACTCCGTGCCCGATTCGGGCAGCGCCACATTCATGGAGTGCACGTGCGATTGAGGTTACGCCATCAGCCTCACCCGCGTGAATAGTGAATGGCATGCCATTTTCGCGCAGAAAGGTGAAGGCCTCGAGGTGATCTGTGGGTGGGAATCCTGCTTCGGGACCTGCGATATCGAAGCCCACAACGCCTTTTCCTCGCATCTGCAGTGCTAGCTCAGCAACTTCACGAGTCAGATGATTCTGCCGCATTCCACAAAGCAGTGAACCGACTCGAATCTTCTTGCCGCATCGAGCCGCCTCCTGAACTCCTTGGGCATAACCTTCGAGATGGGCTTCAACGACTTGGCGCAGAGTCAATCCACCCTGGGTGAAGAGTTCTGGTGCGCCGCGAAGTTCGGCATAAACCACACCGGACTCGGCAATGTCGATGACCGCTTCGCGCGCTACCCGAATGATCTGCTCTCGACTCTGCATCAAGGCGATGGTATGTGTAAACGTTTCCAGATAGCGCACAAGAGAACCCGAATTACACGATGCCTCATACCAATCAGCGAGCTCATTCGCGTCGTTGAAAGGAAGAGCTGTATAGCCAACTTCGTCAGCCATCTCAATCATGGATGCTGCACGTAGACCGCCATCAACATGATCATGTAAAAGTACTTTAGGAGCGCGCAAAATTTCGTTCTGACTTAACATGGAAATTACTTTGAGAGGTTATCTGGACCAAATGCCCATGGGAGCATTGCCGACATCTTCTGCGCTCCATCAGGAGTCATCAATAGCATCTCGCTGCCACCATGTTCAAAGAGGAGCTGGCGACAACGACCACAAGGTGCGAGGAAATTTCCATCTGCATCGACACAAACGACAGCGACAAGTCGTCCGCCACCCGTGCGAGTTAACTCTGAAACAAGTCCGCACTCCGCGCAGAGGCCGAGGCCATAGCTGGCGTTCTCAACATTACAACCCATAATCATGCGACCATCATCGACAAGAGCTGCTACGCCGACCGGAAAGTGCGAGTAAGGGGCATATGCACGAGTCATAGCAACTTTGGCTAACTCGTGAATCTCATTCCAATTGATATCCATCGCCGATGAGTTTATGGGAGTTCAGCGAGGTGGTCTAGCCCCAACGGTGGCTACGGCTATTGCAGCTACTTCTGCTCCTTTTTGCAGTGCTGGGCCGAGATCAGGCGTGGTTGCCCACGCGCTGATGAAGCCCGCGGCGAAGGCATCGCCCGCCCCTGTTGCATCAACAACCTGACTAGGCAGGGCATCGACATGGAGTGGAGCTGAACCCCTAACCTGGCCAAGAGCGCCTTCGCCACCTTGCTTAATGACAACGAGCGGGACCAGCTCGACAAGTGAATCCATTGCATCGCTGAGGTTCGAAGTTTTGGTGAGGAAGCGCGCCTCTTCCTCATTCATGATGAGCCCAGCCATGGAATGAAGCCATGAATGAATCTCGGCCATATTGACCTCTTTCAAGGCGCCGACCGTGCCTGGGTCAAAGATGATGGGGA
>Ga0007804_1000616_pt1 | contig 12672 bp, 11 predicted proteins | sample CryBogCBE25Aug07_FD_60367 | JGI IMG/M metagenome (GOLD analysis project Ga0007804, IMG submission 60367) | Freshwater microbial communities from Crystal Bog, Wisconsin, USA - CBE25Aug07 | ecosystem: Environmental > Aquatic > Freshwater > Lake | place: Crystal Bog, Wisconsin, USA | collected... | reverse complement strand
TAATTCTGATTTAAATAATAATGATTGTGTATCATTATTAATTTTATATTGGTCTTGTAATCCAATTGGCATTGAATTGGAAATTACAGGAATATTTTCTACTCCATAATGTTGTAATCCCGATGTATCGGTAAGCCATGCCAAATAACTTTTGTATCTTGGCTGACTATCATATACAGATGTATAAAAATTACTAAAAATATTGAATGGTCCTAAATGGAAAAACAATTTTGGTTTAGTTTTCACCCCTGTATAAGTTATAGCTGAACTTTCTGAACCATTTGAAGCTGTATTTGAGTTAGAAGAACTTGCATAGTTAATTCCTAATGGTAATTTAATCTGTGCATTCGGTAAAACCTGATTTGGAATATCCCATTGTCTCACAATTTCAGGTGAAAAGGTTGTTTCAATCTTTTTTTCCTGTGATTTGAATGTTGTTGGGTTTACTTGGTTCAATTGTCCGTATATTCTATTGTTAATATCCTTGAATTGTTTATTTCCATAGTCACCATCTTCCAAATCGGTTACAATTAGGTTACTTTCAATATAATTTAATGCTGGTTCAACTGTAAATCCTTTATCATGTGATAATTTATCTGTCCAATCCCATACATCACCAGTCCCCACATAAAATTCATAAGGTTCAATAATAATTTCCTTTGGATTTAATGGATTTGGAAATAAAATAAGATTAAACTTCTTCAATACAGAAGATAATATATCAACTTGTTTAATTAGAGGGTCAATTACTTGTGAAAAATCCACTTTCATTCCATCTAATATTGGTGCTGTAATATTTGGTAAGGTTGGAAAATAAGCAAGTTTAGTTCCAACCGTTGCATTACTTGATGAACCACCAATAAAGTTTCCACCATAAGTTGCAGTCGTTCCTGTTGTACCAGCTGTAATAATTTGTGGGTCATTTACGATTGTTGTTGGGTCAGTATCTAAAAATTGAAAGTTTACATCAATATCTACATTACAAAAACATGGAACACCTGTTCCAATCTTACAAACTACAGCATAAATATTTGTATCATCATTATAAAATACAACTTCCACACCTGTTAATGGATATGTTTGAGCTGGTTGTGTTGTATATGAGAATTTAGTAGCGTTTGAACTAAAATATCCATACATATACAAACTTTTCATCCAAGGAGTATTAAAAAAGTCTGATTTAATTGTATAACCATAAGTTTTGAATATCAATTTTAAGATATTCCACATACTTAAAGCTGGTTTTAATTGATTATCAATTAATCCTTGATATGGCGTATTAAATCTATATTGAAAACCTCCTGCTTGTGTAAATCCTGTTGAACTATTATAAGAACCGATAGGAGTTGTTGATGTATATAGTCTTGTTTGGTCAATTAGAGTCCCACCAGTGAAGTTTACTGTATCTCCTGAATATAAGTATCCATTATGAACAATAGGATAAAAATAAGGATATGGTTGCTCACTATTAAGACTAAAATTATTGACTGACCATGATTGAATTATCTGATTGGCTGAAAATACATGGTTAAAAAGATATTGAGGGTCATCAAAATTCAAATCTTTCAATAAATTATTACCGATATTACCCAATAAATCCCCAATTGAGTTGTATAAAGATACATCATACTCAACTTTACTATCCAAAACTGAAACTTTATTCAATCTCATGTAACCAGAGAAGTAAGTTTCATCATTTATAAGAATATCTATGTTAGATTTTTGGTTTGGATTGAAATATAAGAACTGAATATCAACATCAAAGAAGTTTTCAAAGAATCTATTGTTTCTTTTTGTCCCTGGTAAGGTAACATTTATGGAAACATCAGAGTTTTTGGTTGAAATATCTTGTAATTCTGCGTAACTTCTTGTAATTTGAATTGGAATTGATGAATAGGTATCCAAATAATCAAACTTTGTGTATTGTTCCCAATATAAAGGAGATAAATTTGGTACATTATAGATATTATTATCTATTAAAGACAAATAAGTTATACCACTATACAATACCAATACATTAGAATTGTATGTTGTACCACTATTCCATATAGTTGAACCTGATATTGTATCAGGAATATTAGTTTGAACCCTTAATACCGCTTGTTGTTGTTGACCCATGTTAGAATCCTTTGTTTACGAAGTAAGAATCAGAAGTTGTCAGAGTGATTCTATATTTATTTAATTTACTATGTTTCTTGGTAATTGTATCCACAGTTGTTGATGTAATGATAACAGGACTTAAACTCTTGTAAATCTTATTTGGAACATCCAAATTACTTACAAAATCTTCCTGTATAATATACACTTGTGGTGATAAAAATAAACCTTCCAACCAATTTCCTGTTTCAACATTTAAATAACCTGTATCAATTATTATTTGTTGCGTAACATTAGTGTCAAAAGTTTTTTTACTTCTACCAATATTCCTATCAGCAGATTGTAAATTGGTAGCATAATAACGATTATCATAATTGGTTCTTGTAATTTGTTTTGTATCTTGTCTATAACTTACAAATGTAAAGTAATCATATCCACCCAATTCATTCAACCAACATAATCTTGTGTTTTCAGGACGACAGTTGTTATATAAATAAAAATAGAATATCTCACTCGTTGGTGATATTGGTCCTTGTGATGTTCTTCCTGTGTTCCATGTTGGATAACCATCATATAACTGAACACGATAATAAGCTGTATTACCTGTGGATAAATCTATATTATATACACTCTTTAATTCCTGTGGACCACAAGGTAGAGCAAAGATTTTATAATTGTCTGTAAAATCCGTTGGTGATGAATATGTTGTTCCCGATTTATTTATTTCTTGTGTATATCTGTTAATCAAGTTATTATTTATATCATAAAAATCAAATAAGATATAAGATGTTGCATTAACAAATCTATCCCCTGATTGACCATTTAAAAAGAATAAGTTATAACTTTCAGTCTCTTGAATGTATTGGATTCTTGGAGCATAAGTTAAAAACTTACCTGTTGTACTTTGTTCAGGAGCGGATGGAAAGTTCATATCGTATCTTGATATTGGTGAAGCATCTTCATACACATTTCCATAAGGAGCCCAGTTATTTGTTGGTGATAAGTTTGTTCCTAATTCTTGGTCAAAGTTTTGTAGAATATAATTGTTATTAAATTCAAAAGTCCCACCGAATAAATCAAAATATTTTCCTGTATTGGTGAATCCTGATATTGGGAATTGTTGTCCTCCAATTGGTTGGTCTCCACATAAAGTATAATGATTATAATCATTAAAGTTCTGTAAAGATTGATTTGGTGTTGTTGTTCCACCAGTATATTCGTAGTTATAAGTTCCACCACTCAAAAATCTATAACCATATTGAACATTTACTTTAACTCCATTTGGATATGGGTTATTTATGTTTATAGTTTGATTTGTTGAATCAAAATCGTTTGACCAATAATATTGATAATGTTGTGCTTCAACATAATTTTGGAAATAGGTATATGGTCTAATATTAAAATAATAATAGTAAGTTGAACCTGATTGACTTGTTTGATAGGGAACGATAGCCATGTTTCCAACTAAATTATCATTTGTAAATAAATTAACAACCAATTCTATTGATGGTTGTAATGAACTTCCTGTTAAAACAACTTGATATGTTGCTCCTCTTTGATAAACAAAATCTTCACCTCGTCTTAATTGAGACATATTGTTTATTCCGTTTGCGTATATTTGTGGGTATCCAAATGACATATTATATTCCTTCTATTGAGTTTAACAAATCCTCGTATGTAGCGTCACCTATCAAATCAAGTATTTGTGGGTTATTTAAAATCTTATCGTAACTTACTTCAACAAAGTTTTGTGGCAAGTTCTGAAAACCAAACTTACCGATTGACCTTGCTATAACATAAGCAACACTTTTTACATTCTTATCACTTTTCTCTAAAAACCTACCAGTTTTTAAATCTCTAATTCTAAAACTTTTTTTATCTCTTATCCATTGCTCTATTGCTCCGATGTTGGCCCATCTACCAGGTTGTCTTCCGTTAATTAACCAATAAGCGTATGTATTGGATAATGGTTGTCCGAAAGCTGTAACCTGAATGGCCATAATTCCATTACCCTCATCTTTGGTAATTGATTTGATACTATCTCTCAATTTACCTGTAGCAACACGATTACCCAAGTTTTTTTGATAAGCTCCATATAGGTAAACTTTATCATCTAAACTTGATTTAACAATATCGTCAATAATAGGTAGTAATGCTTCTAAATTCATATTATCCTATTGGTATTACTGGTTTTAATTCAATATCTGTTATTTCTAAATCTTTAACCCAAATAAAATTTGGATTAATTGTATTATTTTGTTCTATATCTGTTATAAACCAATCATCATTAATATCTTGTATTGGATTAAAATAACTATTTTCAGCAAATAATTGATTAGTTAATAAATCTTTTTGTTCTTCTGTCAATTTTATTCCTTTTATCATCGTCCACTTGTTGTTATATAATTGGTTATTATTGTATTATAAATAGATGCTTCAGTTGTAGAAATACCAGTTCCAATGGCATAAAATCCATATTTATTATTATTATAATATTGTGTAGTTCCATTAACATTCATTGAACCTATATAAAAATTTAACGAATGATTAAATGCCGATACACTTGGTGTTCTTGTATAAAATGTTGAACCATCTTTATAAAATTTATTATTAGTTGTACCAGTAACAGAACCAATAAATGTACCATTATAATTTGGTATTGTACCTAATGTTCCTGATAAAAAGTTTAATCCTAAACTTAATTGTCCACCTGTTTGTAAATTACAACCAAATACTCCACCAGTACCAGCACTATCCCAAATACCATCCCAACCAGTACTATTTGGTGAAGTTTGTCTATTAAAAAATGCGTAATGTTTATTATAATCTAATAAATCAACTGTTGAAACAAGATGTGTATTTCCTATACAGTTTGTACCATTAGCAGTAACTCCTGAAGCATTATATGTCCAACCTCCACTAAATGTTATTCTATAAGCAGCATCAGTATCAACAGGATTTTTCGCATTAAATTTATTTGATGCTGCTGTACCACCAACAAATGGATATAATGCTTGTATTTTTGTATATAAATTATTAGATTTTAAATCAATAAATAATTGATTAACTGCTTGTGATTGATTTGATGTATAAGTTCCACCCGCTGTTGTAACGGCATTCAAATATAATTGAGCATCCGAATCTAAACCTGTACTATTTTCAAATGCAAATGGTGCAAATCTCATTATGCTAAATTTTTAACTGATGCCAAGTAAAGTGATGATGTATCAAAACTTACTAATGTTATTATATCCTGTCCTGTTGTTGTTGTAGGAACATAAGCTGAACCTGAAATTTGTTTTACACTTGTTGGAAAACTTACTGTTCCTGAACCTGTTGTATTTAATAATATATTTACAGTTTGTCCTGCTTTAATATTTGATGGATTAATATATGTTGATGAACCACTTACTAATTGTAAGGTAAAGAAGTTACCTGATTGAAGATTTAACGATGCTGTTTGTGATGAAATACTTAAAGCTTGAATATTACCTACAACTGAACCTGTTATTATAACTGAACCAGTAACTGTTAAACTACCTGTAATGGTTTGTGTTGTAGCAATTGAACCTGTTGTAATTACACCAACTAAAGATGGTGATACACCTGAAGAACCTGAACTTCCACTACTTCCTGAAGAACCACTTGTACCAGATGAACCAGAATTTCCACTGGTTCCTGAACTACCATTAATACCACTTGAACCTGAAGAACCTGAACTTCCACTGGTTCCTGAACTACCATTAATACCACTTGAACCTGAAGAACCTGAACTTCCACTACTTCCTGAAGAACCACTTGAACCTGAAGAACCTGAACTTCCACTGGTTCCTGAACTACCATTAATACCACTTGAACCTGAAGAACCTGAACTTCCACTACTTCCTGAACTACCATTAATACCACTTGAACCTGAAGAACCTGAATTACCTGAACTACCACTTGTTCCATTTGAACCAGCAACACCACTACTTCCACTCGTACCAGATGTTCCTGATGTAGCAGCAGAATAAGAAGTTCCATTTATAAATAAATTACCTTGAACTTTTACTGAACCTGATAATATTTGTGTATTACTTAATGAGTTACCCAATTGATTTGAACCTGATGAATAAACTACTGAAGCTGTTTCATATATGGTATGTAAATAATTAAATGAACCACTATTAGCCGTAATATTATTAGTAACATTTAATGAACCTGTTAATATTGTATCACGAACAATTGATAATGTTGTACCTGTAATTGGAATAGAAAATACCGTATTATCAGGTGTTCCATTAACAATATTACTTCCTGTACCAGGTCCATAAAAGTTTGCTGATAATGAACCATCATTAGTATTATATGTTGTTAAAGCAAAACCAATTGATTGATTACTATCTGTATCTGTTAATAAAGTTTGAACAAATCCACCTTGTTGTTTCATTAAAGAACCTGAAACATTAGCATTAAATCCACCATTAGTCATATTGGTAGGATTACCTGAAATATCATTACCTAATGTTATATAAGCCGCCTGATTAGCACCAGCAAATGTCATTCCACCAGCATTAACTTGTAATGCATTATTTGGTGTAATAAACATATTACCATTTTCATCTTGTGAAATATATGAACCTGTTTGAATTGTAACACCACTAATATCACTCAAATAAATTGAACCTGATACTTTTATTGAACCACTAACTTCAACAGGAACATTAAATGTTACTTGTCCATCCGTCCAACCATCTGCTGCTTGACCATACATTAAAGGAAAAGCACCACCATTATTATCAAAGGTATATAATGCAGGTGCATCTTTACCACCACCAAATTGATAATTTACATCACTTGTTAAACCAAATGCATTTCCACTTGACCCATTGTCAGGGTTTCCACCACCAACTTCTAATTGACCAACACCTACATTACCATATCTTCCATTAGCATTATTTATAGCATTAATATTATTGTAATTAACAGTAGCACTAAAATCACCAATACTACCACTTCTACTAAGTGAAATTGATGTTGGGTCTATTGTTGATTGTTCAAAATCACCTGCACTACTTCTACCTTCTACAACAATTTGTGGATAGCCAGGTTCTCCGTTATGAATTGCACCTGTTAGATATAAACTACTACCACTTATATATTGACTACCCTTAAACACATTACTTCCTGTTGTAGCATATGAACCTGTATTAACTAATGGTGATGTACCACTACTTCCACTTGTACCATTACTTCCTGATTGACCACTGGTCCCGCTACTACCATTTAATCCACTCGTTCCACTTGTACCATTACTTCCTGATGAACCAGACGAACCTGTTCCACCACTTGTTCCTGATGAACCACTCACTCCTGAACTACCAGAAGTTCCAGACGAACCACTTACTCCTGAACTACCAGAACTTCCACTTGTACCATTACTTCCACTTGTCCCTGACGAACCAGATTGTCCACTACTTCCTGAACTACCACTCGTTCCGTTACTTCCTGATTGTCCTGACGAACCACTTACTCCTGAACTACCAGATGTACCAGACGAACCATTACTTCCATTTACACCACTCGTTCCTGATGTTCCATTACTTCCGTTGGTTACTTGTGTTCCATTAATATAAAATGAACCTGAAACGTTAACTGAATCAGTACTAATCTGTAAAGCGGTGTTTGTACCATCACCTGATTGAACTGTTTGTAACGAATTGGTTACACCAGTTTGACTATTGGTCATTTTCAGTAATCCCTGAAATGAACTTGATACAAATAAATCATTTAAACTACCCATATATTATATATTTTCTTGTTTTACATCTTCCCATTTCTGTGCTTCCAATTTCCATAAGTTCATCAATTCTTCCCATGTAACTCCATTAGAGAAAGTTGTTGTTGGTAACACACAACGGTTATAATCTGATTTTTGTAAACTTGTCATTGTCAATAACCATCCACCCACACCTGTTTCTGTTCTCTCAAAGAATGGTTGTAATTGTGCGTTCCACTCTGCCGAGTAATCTGATAAGTATAACTTGGCAAACAAATCTTTAGCAATCTCTAATGTATCACTCAATACATCTTGTTGGTTTGATAAATCAATTGATAATTTATCTATTATATAAACATTAAATCCATATTCAATTTGTCCTGAATGAAACAACGCTGTATTTGGATTTACATACATTCTTGGATATAATGGTTCTTGTCTTGTTATTATATCGTTTGTTAATTGTTGAACATCACCAAATCCGTATGAATGAATTTGTTCGTGATATTGTCCAAACAATTGAAGGTTTTGTAAAATAAGTTTGTATGATTTAAACTCTTGGTCTTGAGGGAAATTGTAATCCCCATAAACAGGTGGTGTACACTTGTTATAATCAAATGGAATTATAACACTCAAGGACATTGTCCAACCACCTACAATCGTCTCAAATCGTTCAAGAAACGGTGTTACAGTTGGAAAGTCTTGTGGTAATAAGTTCCAACTGAAGTTTCCATACTGTTCCGTATATGATTGATATAAAATGGTCCATAAATCCTTTTGTATTTCCAAAGTATCGGACATTACATCACTCAAATTGGATAAATCATTATTTATCTTATCTAATATGATTAAACTTAACTGATAAGTTATTTGATTTTGATTGAAGACTATATTTCCTGGCACAATATACATTCTTGTATATAATGGTTCTTGGTCAGTTAATATATCGTTCGTAATTTGGGGTAAATCACCGAAACCAAATGAACGAATTTGTTCATGATGGTAAGCTATTGACCCAAAATCAGTTAAAAGTTGTTTATAATTAATCATACCTATCTATAAATATCTAATCTTGAGTAATATCTCCTGAAATTATATGTGAATTTGTTTTTTATGTAACCTTTCTATGTGTTTGTCTTTTTCCACGAGGTAAAGTAACTGATTAAGTGCTTCCAAAATGGTTTTCTCAAGGATGGTTTCGTGTTTTGTAAGGTCATCTTGACATAGTCTATTGATAACTGCGTACCATCCGAACGCTTGTTCAAAAGAAACTTCCATATCGTCTTCCTCAATTTCCATGTTAAGATTATTTTTTTCAGCATACTCCTGTTCTTCTGTGTCAAAGACTGTGGGGAAAGTTCTGAATATTTCTTTACGAAGTTTGAAAAAAAAAACTGTCCACCTAACACATACTTAACATCCAGTTCTGTTCTGAATAGTTCAGCTCGTTCAATCATCTTCTTTGGGTCGTATGGTTCAATCTCAAACTTGTGTTCTTTCTTCTTGGATATAATTGGTCTATACATTATAGCACAAATGATATGGAGTTGTTCCATAATCTCATTAACAGGTTTATTTAGTAATGTATCCAAATCCACAAATTCAGCAAACGACATATTCTTCCACGATGGAATAAATCCATATTCTACACCCTGAAACATAAACTTATCTATAAATGGATAATTTCCACTTGGAAATAGATGTGTTAAATGGTTTGCCAAGAAAGTCATAGAGTTATGATTGGTCAGTAAGACATCATCCATCTCTGCTCCTGTTATTGTACTGATTAACTTGGCCTGAAAGTATCTTTCACCCAAAAAATCTTTTACCTTATATATCTTAACATAGTTGTCAATAGATAAATAATCTGGTAGTTTATATTCTGTTCCTTTAATCTCAAATGTTATTATACTCATTATCTTACAAAAGCAATACTATATTTTCCTGTGCTCTTCAGGTTTTTAATTTCATAATACATACGGAGCATTACTGAATCCGCAATGTCAGGTGATTTATCTCCTAATATCTTCTTCATTTGGTCTTTACCTATTACACCTATCCTTCCATCCTTTTCTACATCCTTTAACTTAACTGATAGTAATTGTTGTGTTAATTCATCCACCGTTGATGGGTCTAATACATTAATACTAATTTTTCCCTGTTTAATCAAGTCAGATAATTTCACATAGCATTGTGATTTAAGGTTTGTAAAGTTCTGTTCGTGTAATGGTCGTGAGTTGTTTACAAATGATGTACATCTTAAACGGTCCACCAAGAATCCGCCAACTCCATCAGAGTCAGCTATAACTTGTGATGGATGTATTCCATGTTTGGATATTAGTTCTGTGATATGTCTATATAATGTATCACCATCCAATTTATTATATCTTATTATTTCTACAATTGTTAATCCCACCCAAATTGTTGCTACTGTACTATCACCACCGAATCGTGCCACATCCAAAGTAATATACTTCTTTTCAGACGGATTTGGTGGGTTTCTAAACGAACACGATACAATATCATCAAATTGAAATAGAGCGTCTAATTCCTCGTTATAATTCCAATCCCCAAGTAATAATCTTTTCCTTTGTTCCTGTGGTAATGTATCCAACATATCTAAATAAGATTGTGGTAAATGTGGATTGTCCATCGGTAATGATGGAATGAATTGTTTGTTTGGTTCTAATGTTCCTTCAACATAAGGTAAATAAAACTCTTTCTTTATAAAGTTCTGTGATGGGTTGGTTGTCATCAATATCTTACCGATAATTCCAAATTCATTTAGTTTATATCTTATCCTTGATTTGAGGATATTGTAAGCCATCCTTGTTACTTGACTACTTTCTTCAATCACCACAGCGGAAACCTCAATACCAGCTAAAGAATCATAGTTAGGGTCTGATGGTTTATATTCCAAGTCCTTTAATATTATTTCTGATTTATTGTTGAATATCAAGGTGTTAGACTGTCCGTTGAAATTAAAATGTTCGTTTGCAACAAGTCCCCCCATTTTTAACACCTCAAATAATGTTACGAGACTGGTCTGTTTTAATGCCGATAATGTGGTTCTTCCTAATAGTGTTCTTATGCCAGGAAACTTTAAACAAAGTGTGACTAACCACAAAGATGCTAACATACTCTTTCCACCACCAGCTGACCCACCGAAACATAGTTCTGTTGTATGGTCGTCCATCAAATATTCAAACGCAATCGTTTGTCTTTTTGTCAGTTTAATATCAGGCATACATGGACGATGGTTTATAGTTCTTACCAGAGTTATTGTGTTCCAAATGAACAAACATTAAATCCTTTGGTAATAGTTTATAACAGAAGTAACTATTGTTGAATGATGATGTGTTTCCATCAAAGGATACTTTCTTATCAACTATAAGTAATTGTAAGTCCTTATCTAAAAAGAATTGACCAACTTCCTGATAGTTCAGTATTGGTAATCCTAATATCATTCCAAATGGTTTATCCAATTTATATAATCTATCTAATACCTCTAATTTCTTGGTAAAGGGTGGATTAGAGATGATGTAATCATAGTATGGTGGTTCATATTCAAAAAAGTCATAACCATCCTCTATGTGTCCGTAAATCACTTTATGACCGTCTTTTGTTATCTGTTGAACAAACTCACTTTCAAATTTATCAAATGGACACCATACAACACTATTTGGTTTAATATATTTTAAAATTGGTTTAACCAAAATTGATGGTGTGTAATACTCATCTTTATCTTTATTTCTATAATACTCTGTGTTCATAAATCAAAAACGAAATTTTACAGGCTTAATACTAAAAAAAATATTAGTCTTTGTCTAATATGATGTTTAAGTTTATTGATTGTCCATTTGATGTAATATCAACCTTCTTCGTACCTTCCAACGAATGTATTTTAGCAATATCGGCGAGAACTTCTCGTTCAACTCTTTTATTCCTTTCTTCCCTACATCTTTTAAGTAAATCATACAATTGATTAAGGTGGTTTTCAAGTATTTCATCTTGGTTTTGTGTATATCTTTCTTTTAATCTTCTTCTTGCTTCTGCCCATAAGTTTTCACCTTGACGAACTGATATTCCAAATTCTTTTGCTGCTTTCTCTGCAAACTCGTTGTATCCCAAATGTTCATACAACATCATTTCAAATACTCGTGACATTCTTGATTCAAACTCAAGTTCATCTGTCTTTCTTCCTGCTTTAGCCATAGTTCTTTATATATAAATATAGATTTTAGTATTTTACTTCTTCAAAATCAAATCCATTTAGATTATTAGCTCCAATTGACATTGCTCCTTTCTTCTTTTCATCTATATCATGTTGTTTTAGTTCTTCCAACATATCATGAGTAATCTCAACTGATTTTAACCATTCATCGTAGGTCATTTCCTGTTCTTGATTGGATAATTTAATCTTCATATCCTTTGGTAATCGTTTATTGATTGTTGATAACATCTTGGTTGGACTCATTTTCAATAATCTATTCCTATGTCTTCTTTCCCTTCTTGATTGACTTGTACTCATTACTTTAAGTTTTCTGCTATATATAATTTTAATCTGTGTGCTTGTTGATTGAAACAACCAGGACAATTGAATTTAAAGTCTTCACCGAATAATGCGTTATAAACTTTATTTACTAATGGTCTAACCTTTTCAATATCTTTGTTATTCAATTCAACATAAGCCAGTCTTATTTCTTCTGGTGTTGGAACATATATAACTTCCATTTCATCCAATAAAGGTGGTAATTCTGTTATTGTTTTCTTCTTCTTACACTCTGAACATCTTTTCTTCTTTACAGGTTCAGGTG
>Ga0007804_1000614_pt1 | contig 12674 bp, 16 predicted proteins | sample CryBogCBE25Aug07_FD_60367 | JGI IMG/M metagenome (GOLD analysis project Ga0007804, IMG submission 60367) | Freshwater microbial communities from Crystal Bog, Wisconsin, USA - CBE25Aug07 | ecosystem: Environmental > Aquatic > Freshwater > Lake | place: Crystal Bog, Wisconsin, USA | collected... | reverse complement strand
GATTTCGCGGCATCTGTAGAAAATTGGCAGGGCAAAATTTTGATCGATGCCACCAATCCTTTACTACCAGGACTTGAAGGGCTTTCACTTGGGACAACTACATCAGCGGGCGAAGCGATCGCAGCGGCTGCTCCAACTGCAAGAGTTGTTAAAGCATTCAACACAACGGGCTCAGAGAACTTAGGGAATCCTGAGCGAGTTGCTGACCCTATTTTTACTCCAATTTGTTCAGACGACGAAGACGCGAAACAGGAAGTTATCGCTTTAGCTACTTCCTTGGGGTTCGACGCTGTTGACTTTGGCGCCTTAAAGACCGCGCGTTATACCGAGGCCTTTGCCATGACCTGGATCCACTACGCAATAAAGAAGCAACATGGCAGAGATTGGGCATTTTCGCGGTCTTTTGCCTCTCCGCAATAAACTCTGCGGGTGCCTATATTTCCAGCCTCACGGGGCGTGAAAGTTCCTGAAATAACGCTTTCGTTCTGGGTGATAAAGATATTGAGCACCGGCATGGGTGAAGACACATCCGATTATCTTGTTAAACAATTCGGGAAAGCGCCAGCTGTCGTCACCGGGCTTGCGATTTTGATGGGTGGGCTTTACTTGCAGTTAAAAGCGACTCGATATCACAAGTGGATTTACTGGTTCGCTGTGGTCATGGTTTCGGTTTTTGGCACCATGGCGGCGGATGTCCTGCACCTAGGTCTGGGCATTCCTTATGTTGCATCAAGCACGTTCTTCTTCATTGCGCTGCTCGTGATCTTTTGGTTATGGAAACGCAGCGAGGGCACGCTCTCTATTGATTCCGTAAGCACCGTGAATCGAGAGCTCTTTTATTGGGCCACAGTCATTACAACATTTGCGCTAGGAACAGCGGCGGGAGATATGACCGCACACACTTTCAACTGGGGATTTCTAAATTCTGGAATAATTTTTGGCGTTCTATTTTTCGTCCCTGGCATGCTCTACTTGATATTTAAATTTGATGCCCTACTTGCCTTCTGGTTTTCATACGTCATAACGAGACCGTTCGGGGCTTCATTTGCCGACTGGTTTGGAGCGGACAAAATCAAGGGAGGGCAGGGTTACGGATTTGGAAAAACTGCACTCATCTTGACTCTACTCATCATCGTGGCGATCGCGATTTCCGAAGGGAAAAATGCCCTGAGCCACACCAAATTCCGCATAAGGTAACGCTTCCTGCGATGCTTTAGTAAGTGCAAGGATTTCGCTATCCTCGGGAAATGACCACTTCACGGATCCTTAAGGCTGCGACCGGCAGCACAATGACAGCCCAAGGTTGGGCACAAGAAGCTGCGCTTCGAATGTTGCATAACAATTTGGATCCAGCTGTTGCCGAACACCCCGAGAAATTAGTTGTTTATGGCGGCACAGGTAAGGCGGCTCGTAACTGGCCTTCATTCGATGCCATCGTAAAAAGCCTCACCAACCTAAAGAACGATCACACCCTGCTTGTGCAATCTGGAAAGCCCGTCGGAGTATTCCAAACACATGAGTGGGCGCCGCGCGTACTTATCGCGAATTCGAATTTGGTCGGGGACTGGGCGACCTGGCCAGAGTTTCGCCGCTTGGAAAACCTCGGGCTTACTATGTATGGCCAGATGACGGCTGGTTCATGGATCTACATAGGAACCCAGGGAATTTTGCAAGGAACATATGAAACCTTCGCCGCCGTTGCCGCAAAGCGATTTAACGGAACGCTACAAGGCACGCTTACATTAACTGCAGGCTGCGGTGGAATGGGTGGCGCACAACCTTTAGCAGTGACCATGAATGGCGGCGTCTGTCTCATTATTGACATTGATCGAAGTCGATTGGAGAAGCGTGTGAAGGACCGCTACCTCGATGAGATCGCCGATAACCTCAACGATGCTGTGGAGCGCGTGCTTAAGGCAAAGAGCGCTGGCGTTCCACTTTCAGTTGGACTGGTTGGAAATGCTGCCGAATTGTTCCCAGAACTTCTGAAGATGGATATCGGAATCGATGTTGTAACGGATCAAACGTCAGCGCACGATCCATTGTCATATGTACCGATCGGAATTTCTTTCGATGACGCGGCTCAAATGGCGAAGGACGATCCAGTTGACTTCACCAAGCGCGCACAAGCTTCAATGGCAACTCATGTCGAAGCGATGGTGGGGTTCCTCGACCAAGGTGCGGAAGTTTTTGACTACGGCAATTCAATTCGTGATGAAGCACGTCAAGGTGGCTTTGCGCGCGCCTTTGCCTTCCCGGGCTTCGTGCCTGCATATATTCGCCCACTCTTCTGCGAAGGTAAAGGTCCATTTAGGTGGGTAGCGCTATCGGGTGATCCGAAGGACATTTATCGCACTGACAAAGCAATTTTGGATCTCTTTCCAGAGAACGAGCACCTCAACCGTTGGATCACTATGGCGCAGGAGAAAGTCGCATTTCAAGGTTTGCCGGCTCGCATCTGCTGGCTTGGATATGGGGAACGCGATAAGGCTGGTCTGGCATTCAATGACTTGGTGGCTCGGGGAGAGGTTTCAGCTCCAATAGTTATTGGCCGCGATCATTTGGATTGCGGTTCCGTTGCATCCCCCTATCGTGAAACCGAGGCGATGATCGACGGATCCGATGCCATCGCTGACTGGCCACTGCTCAACGCAATGGTCAATATCGCATCTGGAGCTTCTTGGGTTTCGCTGCACCATGGTGGCGGCGTAGGTATGGGTCGATCAATGCATGCCGGGCAAGTCACTGTTGCAGATGGCACAAAGTTGGCGGCACAGAAGATTGAACGCGTTCTCACCAATGATCCGGGAATGGGCGTGATCCGTCATGCAGATGCGGGTTATGACATCGCGATTAATACTGCGAAGGAACGTCACGTTCACGTTCCTATGCTTGATATCGAATAAGTTCTGTTGGTCCATTCAATGTCCCACACATTAATCACAAATATCGGATTGCTGGTTACTAATAACCCGTTGCACGATGGCACGCCGCTCGGGCTCATCGCCGATGCCGCAATGGTTGTTTCTGATGGAAAGATCGAGTGGGTGGGCTCCAGGAATGATGCACCAACTAAAGACATTCCAACAGTTATCGATGCTTTAGGAAATTGCGTGATACCGGGTTTCGTCGATACACATAACCATTTAGTTTTCGCGGGCGACCGTGCGCATGAATTTTCGGCGCGAATGCGTGGTGAGAAATATCAAACCGGCGGCATTAATTACACGATGACTCAAACGCGCGCGGCGTCAGACCAAGCGCTACGCGCAAATGTTCATTACCTGGTGCATCAGGCGATGGAGTCGGGCACAACAACTTTGGAGATCAAATCAGGATACGGACTTACGGTCGCTGATGAGCGCCGTTCGCTGGAGATCGCGAGCGAATTTACCCCGGAGACCACGTTCCTCGGCGCACATATTGTTCCGCCCGAATATGTAACTGCCCCGGACGACTACGTCTCACTCATTACAGAGACCATGATTGATGAAGTAACGCGATATGCAAAGTGGATTGATGTCTTCTGCGACCGTGGCGCTTTTACTCCTGATCAAACACGGCGAGTATTGCAGGCAGGTAAATCAAAGGGATTGCTTCCCAGGATTCACGCCAATCAGTTAGAGCAGGGCGAGGGAATTGCAGTGGGCGTGGAGTTAGATGCAGCTTCGGTTGACCATGTGTCTCACTTCAACGACCGCGATATTGCTCTTCTCTCGACGTCCAACACGGTTGCCACATTCTTGCCTGGCGCGGAGTTCTCTACGCGTGCCAAGTATCCGGATGTCAGACCAATGTTTGAGGCAGGGGTGAACGTAGCCTTAGCGACGGACTGCAATCCTGGTAGTTCATACACAAATAGCATGCCCTTTGTCATCGCATTGGCTGTCCGCGAGTTCTTCTTCACGCCGGAACAAGCGCTTTGGTCTGCGACTGCGGGAGGCGCGAAGGCGCTTCGCAGAAAAGATATTGGATCACTGCGGGTGGGAGCATCTGCAGACTTCCTGATTCTCAATGCGCCTTCTTACATTCATTTTGCTTATCGTCCCGGTGTTCAACTTATAGAAGAGGTATGGCGTCATGGCAACCGAGTCAACTAAATCGACGGTCACTTTAGGCGATGGTGAACTAACGTTTCAGGATGTCATTGCGGTTGCGAGGTATGGGGCAAAGGTTGTGCTCGCACCTTCGGCAATTGAACGAATGTCAGAGTCCCGCGCTTATATTGAAAAGTATGCATCGGGGGACCAGCCCGTATACGGAGTTTCAACTGGTTTCGGCGCACTTGCTACACGTCATATAGATGTGAAGGATCGCGTCCAACTTCAAAAGTCGTTGATTCGTTCGCACGCTGCGGGTATGGGCCCGGCTGTAGAAAAAGAGGTTGTGCGCGCTTTGATGTTTTTGCGCCTGCGCACCATGGCGTCGGGACGTACCGGAGTTCGCGTTGAGCTCGCCCAAACTTTCGTTGACTTCCTCAACGCCGACATCACTCCAGTAGTTCCAGAGTTCGGCTCACTCGGTTGTAGCGGAGATTTAGCTCCACTTTCACACTGCGCACTATCGATGATGGGTGAGGGTCGCGTGCATAATCCGCAAGGAGAGATCGTGGATTCACTCCAAGCCATGCAAGCCGCTGGAATCAAACCCATCGAATTGCAGGAGAAAGAAGGCCTTGCCCTCATCAATGGAACGGATGGAATGCTCGGGATGTTGATTATGGCCATCACCGATCTAGAAGAGCTTGCAAGCGTTGCAGATATCACAGCAGCTATGAGTATCGAAGGTCTGCTTGGAACTGACAAAGTTTTCGCTCCGGAATTGCATTTCCCTTTGCGCCCGCAGGTGGGTCAAGCTATTAGCGCCGCAAACATTTATGGATTACTTCGTGGTTCTGGAATCGTCGCCTCACATATTCATGACACATCCCAAGTTCAGGATGCATACTCACTTCGTTGTGCACCACAGGTAGCTGGCGCTGTCAGAGACACCATCGCACATGCTGCAACCGTCGCCGAAAGAGAGTTGCAAAGTTCTATCGATAATCCCGTGGTGCTTCCGGATGGACGAGTGGAATCAAATGGAAACTTCCATGGTGCGCCCGTCGCATATGTCTTGGATTTCTTGGCAATTGCCGCCACTGATTTAGGGTCGATCTCTGAACGACGTACGGACCGTGCTTTGGACCGCGCTAGGTCCCATGGTCTGCCACCTTTCTTGGCGGATGACCCTGGAGTGGACTCTGGACTCATGATCGCGCAATACACGCAGGCAGGATTGGTCTCAGAAAATAAGCGCTTGGCAACACCGGCGAGCGTTGACTCAATTCCTAGCTCTGCAATGCAGGAAGATCATGTATCAATGGGTTGGAGCGCCGCTCGTAAATTACGAAAGGTTGTTGATAACCTTTCCAGGATTTTAAGCATTGAACTTGTTACGGCAGCTCGATCTATTGACCTACGCGCGCCGCTAGCGCCATCACCCGCTACGGCAAGTGTTCTCGCCGAGCTCCGAAAAGTTGTACCAGGTCCTGGTCCAGATCGATTTATTTCACCGGAACTAGAACGTGCCGATGAACTGGTCCGTTCCGGAAAAGTTACAGCCGCAGCCCGCGAAATATTTGAAGACCTGCGTTAACGGGTAACGAGTCCCGCACCTGCCTCGAGAACAAGTAACGCCGCTAATCGAATAGTGCGTTGATCTGGTGTATCCAGCGCCGCATCAATTTCCGTTATATCTATCGCGCGAACGCGTTCATCATTCGCAAGCAGATATGCGGCCTCGCGTAATTCATCGGCGGTAATTCCACCGGGTACTGACGCAGGGCAAGCTGGTGCGACAGATCTATCGCAGACATCTACATCGATATCAACATAAATCTCGCGACCGTTCGCGCCGGCGATCGCTAGCGCATTCGCAATGACAGAGGCGATACTTGTGCGACGCATTGATTCACGATCAAAGATCGTAATACCCGCTTCGCTCGCACGATTGGAATAGAACTCGCTATTTGCGAAGTCAGATATACCAATTTGCACGATATTCGTTCCTGGAAGGCCAGCTTGAATTAGGCGCCAAACGGGGGAGCCGTTAGATTTGCCATCCCGCAAATCATGATGCGCGTCTAGGGTAATAACGCCAACATTCTCCAAATCAGCCCAGAGTGCCCGGGCCGCAGAATATGTAATTGAATTATCTCCGCCTATAGCAATCACCAATTTGTGGTGCGCTAATGAATCCTTGAGTTTTTCCGCGACACGAGCTTCGCCATCATCGAAGTCAGGGGATTCGATATCGCCAAAATCAGTTATGGCCAGCTTCGACAAATCAGCGTTCCTGGAGGCGGCGTAGGTGGAATACCGAGCTAACGCGCCACGAACCGCGGCAGGTGTGAGGTGTGCTGAAGTTTGCGAGAGGGAAGTCTTGGACGCCGGGATACCGACAATTGCTAAATCTGACTCTGCAAGCGATGGCTGCACGAGTGAAGCAGCCCTAGGCCAATTTTCGTCGTGGAAAAGCGTCGGCGATGACATAGATTAATAGTAAGGGTTTGCCAAAGAAGGATGGCTAGCGCAGGAGTTTCTTTGCGGCAGACGTCAATGAGTAATACGCCCATTTTCCTCGTTGAGACCGCTCCAAGAGACCGGCATCCACCAGCAATTTCAGGTGATGACTGACCGTACTTTGCGCGAGTCCGGTATCGGGAGTGAGGTCACATACGCACGCTTCGGCATTTTCACCGGTTGCTACCGCCATCATCAAGTGCAGACGGGTTGAATCTCCCAGCGCCTTGTACTGATTGGCCAGGGTCGCCACTTCCCGAGGGGACTTCGTGAGCATCACCATTTGCGCCATGCCAAAATCCTACACCGACTCATATTGATATTCTTCGATATGACATGTAGTGTTCCATCGACAAACTTCGATTGGAGAAAAAAATGGCTCAAGATACATCTTTGGAAATTTGCTGCCAGGTATGCACATGCAATCCCTGCTGCTGCCCAACACCTTGCTGTTAAGTTAACTATTTGATGCTTCGTAGATACCTCGCTGAATTTCTAGGCACGGCGGCGATATTAGCCGCCGTGGTTGGCTCTGGGACGATGGCAACGAACTTAAGTTCGGATAAGGGAGTGGATCTCCTTATCAACACAATTTCTACCGTTCTTGCCTTGGCGCTTCTCATACTCATTTTTGCGCCTATCAGCGGCTCGCACTTCAATCCACTTGTAACACTTTCAGAATTCATTCAAAGGCGGATGAGCGCTGCGGATGTAGCTGGGTATTTATTTGCACAAATCAGTGGCGGCCTAGTGGGTACCGCAATTGCAAATCTAATGTTTAAGAATCCCGCTTACTTTCGTTCGCATCATGTTCGCACCGGAATAAGTCTGTGGATTGGGGAAGTAATTGCCACGGCCGGATTGCTATTCCTCATTCAGGTTATCAAAGAGCGGGAACTGGGAAGTACGGCACCGATAATAATTTCTGCATGGATTGGAAGTGCATATTTATTTACCTCTTCCACATCATTCGCCAATCCGGCGGTTACATTGGCCAGAGCATTTAGCAATACCTTCTCTGGGATTGCGCTCGGATCGGTCACGGGTTTTGTGTTAGCACAAATGATCGGTGCGCTGATCGGGACACTTGCAGGTAATTACTTTATGGCTCGGAAAGGTGAGATCTAAATGGCTCAAAGTCCCACAGTTCTATTCGTTTGCGTTCATAATGCTGGGCGTTCACAGATGGCAGCTGGATTCATGAGGGAATTGGCAGGAGATAAAGTTCAAGTGCTATCCGCGGGTTCCGCACCGAAGAATTCAATTAATCCTGTTGCTATTGAAGCAATGGCTGAGGTCGGCATTGATATCGCTAGCGAGCAACCTAAAGTTCTGACCACAGAGGCAGTATTGGAATCGGATGTTGTCATCACCATGGGGTGCGGCGATGCTTGTCCGTTCTACCCTGGCAAGCGCTATGAGGATTGGGTTCTGCCAGATCCGGCCGGACAGAATTTGGAATTCGTTCGCGGTGTCCGCGATCAGATCAAAGCGAAGGTGGAATCTCTCTTAGCCGAACTCATATAATTGTTTGATGGAGCAATTGATGAGGCAGAAGTACCTAATTTTCGTGATTGATGCCCGTGTCAATAGTGGGACTAAAGAAGAGGCCATCGCTATAGACGCCTTTAACGACGAACTTCGAGCAAATGGACATTGGATTTTTGCCGCGGGCTTGTCTGCTCCCTCCGATGCCTCCCTTATTGATAATCGAAATGATGCGGGGCTTGAGCAATCAGGTGCACTTTTTAGTGGAGTAGAAAATTACAGCGGCTTTTGGCTGATTCAGACCGCCGATGAAGCGACCGCCCGATCACTCGCACATGCCGGCTCAAAGGCTTGCAACCGCAAAGTTGAACTCCGACCTTTCCTAGGAAATTAATATGACGCGTTCACTATCTATGGGTTGGCGGTTTACAAAACGTCGCACCTTGGATTTTGGACGCCTTGCAAGCTCGCTCTGCCACTAATCGCACCCCGTGAAAGTTAATTCTAATTTCCATTCATAGGTTTGATTTAGCGAGCGAAAGGTATTTCCATGGCAGAGCAACACGAATTAAGAGACAGAGGGCTTCGACTTACGCCACAACGTGAGTTGGTTTTGCAGGCAGTGCGCATATTGGTACATGCCACCCCGGAGAGCATTTTGGAATATGTTCACAAAACTCACCCGGGCGTAAATCTGTCGACGATTTATAGAAACCTTGAGGCACTTGAAAATGTGGGCCTTGTGGAACACTCGCACCTTAACCACGGTAGCGCCAGTTATCACGCGGCCGAGGAGCTAGACCATTTTCATATTGTCTGCCATGTGTGTGGCGATCACATTGATGCACCGAAGAATCTGGCAGGTGATTTCGTTCAAACTGTCCTGGGTGAATATGAATTTGCAATAGACATCACGCACTTTGCTATCAGCGGACTTTGCAAGAAGTGTAAGGCTCTGTAATTTTCTTGGTACGACCTTTACTATTTCACTATGACTAAGGCTCTGGTGACCGCTCATATCAAGGGGTTCCCCAAAGAGCAACAGGCGGACCTCAATGCGCTCCGTGCGTTGATTGGCGATGCCTTGCCGGAAGCGAAAGAGATCATTAAATACGGGATACCGACTTTCGCGATCAATGGCGTCCCAATAATCGGTTTCAGCGGCTACAAGAAACATAACAGCCTCTTCCCATACAGTGGTTTGGTAGCCAGCAAATTGGAGAAAGAGCTTGCCGGGTACGCTCAAACCAAGGGTTCGATTCATATTCCCCACGGTAAACCTTTTCCTAAACCCTTGTTAAACAAATTGCTCAAGGTGAAGTTTCTAGAGTTGAAAGAACGGGGAATCACGCTGGACTGAGCTGAGGATTGTTCCATTTTGGACTACTTCGCTATAACCTGATTTCATGAATTCGATCCTCGACGCTATTGGCAATACCCCGCTCATCAACATCGAAGGCATCTACGTAAAGATGGAGTACCTCAATCCGTCGGGGTCGGTGAAGGCGCGAATCGCGAAATACATGATCGAACGCGCGGAGAAGGAAGGGCTTCTCAAGCCGGGGGACACCATCGTCGAAGCCAGCAGCGGTAATACGGGCAACGCGATGTCGATGGTCGCCGCTGTTAAAGGCTACAAAATGTTGGTTGTTATGCCTGAAGGATTGAGTATGGAGCGCACCGCGATCTCAAGGGCATTTGGCGCGGAGGTTCGCACGATCGGTGATTTCCACGTCAATGCCGCGCTCGATATGGTGCGCGAACTTGCGAGCCAACCTGGTTTTTATGCACCACAGCAATTCGATAGCGAATGGAACGTCCAAGAGAACTATGAGTGGTTGGGTAAAGAAATTTTGGCGCAACTTCCCAGCACCCCTGACTTGCTCATTTCAGGAGTTGGAACTGGTGGCACTTTGATAGGTGTCGGCAAGGCGTTCAAGGAAGTTAATCCCGCTGCAAAGAGTTACGCGCTTGAACCCTCAGAGTCCTGCACCATCGCGTGTAGCGAAGTTGCTAAACATCTGATTGAAGGAATCTCTGACGGATTTGTTCCGGGAATTATCGAACGTCACGCTTCAGAAATAGATGGCTTTGTGCATATTCACTCGAATGATGCGGTGGAAGAGACCCGTCGTTTGGCAAAGAATCACGGAATATTTGTTGGCCCATCCTCGGGTGCGCATATGCTCGCCGCAAAGCAGTTAAAGGCCGAGATGGGCGCAGAAACCGTTGTCACTATTTTCTGCGATGAAGGTGAGAAATACATCAAGGACTATTGGTTATAAGGATTTATTGCTTACTTAGTATTTGCAAGGATCGCGTTATGGACATATTCCGCGAGGCCTCGCGCCCGGCCATCGTAATACGCCTTAAATCTCTCATCACTTACATACATGAGAGCAAGGTTTAGTTGCATCTCTGTGGAGCATTCATAAAACCATTTGGAGATGGCCGCGCGATGTTCTGCGACCAGTGCAGCCACCACAGGGGAGTTCGCTTCAACTCGATTTCCAAAGGCTTGCGCAAACCCTTCGGTTACGGCTTCCTGATCGACTTTCGCCGCCTGAAAATCGGCCGCGGAATATTTTGAGGTTCGGCGAACGGACTCCTGGAATTCTTTAGTATCGCCCCAGCGAGCAGCCGCTTCCGAAAAGCGCTCTTCACCGGTGATAGTCACACCGTTATTGTAAATCCATGACAATCAATGAGATGGCGACAAAGTATGAAGATGCAACAAACACTTTCTTGGCGGTGGTCTCGGAGCTGCCAACTGATCTGCTCGATGTTGCGCCAGAAGGGGAGTGGACGGCTCGGCAGGTGATTCACCACCAGGCGCACGCTGATGCTTATTGCTTAACGCGGATTATCCAAGTGGTCTCCGAGCCAGGCACCACAATTCGGAGTTTTTCTGAGGCAGCCTTGGTTGAGAGCAATATTCTTGATTACGCCCATCAACCCATTGAGCCGAGCATCGCGCTACTCAAGGCCCTTCGCGCTGAAACCCTCCGCATTATTAAATCCGCTTCAGATGCTCATCTTGCCCTCAGTTGCCAACATTCGTCCATGGGCGAAATAACTATGGAAGCAATGATCACGCGTTACACCGACCATCCGTTGGAGCATGCCGGTCAGATCCGAGAAATCATCGCAAAGGGTCGCTAAGCCTTATTGTGTATCAATAAAGTTGATAGTAATATCAACTTTATGAGAATGTCAGTCGCATTACCCGTGCCAATTTTTCGCTCGGACACCCAGGCAGATGTGCTTGCCGCCCTTTTCTTATCCCCAGAGAGCGTCACTGTTGGTGATCTGAGTTTGAGGCTTTCGATACCTTATCCAACTGTTCATAGGGAGGTGTCGCGACTAGTGGAAGCAGCAATTCTTATTGAAGACTCTAGAGTCGGCAATTACAGATTTTATAAGCCAAATGTAGATTCGCCACTATATAACGCTTTGCAAGAACTGATTGAAGTCAGCGCTGGTCCAATTCCCACTCTTAGGGCGATATTTTCCGGTATTGATGGAATCCAATGGATTGCTATTTATGGCTCATGGGCTCATCGACTCTTGGGCAATCGCGGGGTGATTCCAAACGATTTGGATCTTATGGTTGTTGGCCACCCGAGTGCCCGTGAAGTTAATAAAGCTTCATTGGAGTTAAGCAAACGTTTTGGATGGACGGTGAATCCGACCATTATGACCTCGTCCGAGTGGAAGCAGGATTCACCATTCCTAACGCAAGTCAGAAGCGGTGGGCTAATTCCAATAATCGGTAAACCTGAATAGCGCATGCTTAATCCAAAACCACTTCCCCCACGTCATGTTGAAAGCATGTCAGCGCTTTTACGAAATCGTAAGGTCTCAAGCGTTCCCATCGACCTTCAAAAGGCCGAACGATTTATCTTTCAAGCAAGTCAGACGGTCGCGGAATTACCCGCTTTAAGAGTTGTCCAAATTAAGTTTGATTGTGCATACAACGTGATTCATGACTTAGGCGAAGCCGCTTTAGCCGCTTATGGATTTCGCACGACAAGTGGTGTTGGTCAACATGTCACTGTGGGAGATTTTTTGGTAATTCTCACGGCGGATGGTCCGTATTCGACTTACGCCGAAGATATCTCTATGTATCGAAATTTTAGAAACCAATTGCGATACTCGGGGAATCCAATAGGAAGTGTTCAAGCGACGGAAGCAGTTATTGCGGCGGAAGAGCTATTTAAAGGCATTGGCGAACAATTGAATTATTCAGGCAACTAATCTGCGGCCTTCTGTACTATTCATCGCGAACAATTCCTAAGCAAAAGGCCCGGTGAATAATCACCGGGCCTTTCTTAACTCTTAAACGAGTGTTGGATTCGTATTACTTTGCAGCGATTGCAGAAATTTCGAACTCGAGCTTGATGTTCTCTGAAACCAAGATTCCGCCGGTTTCAAGAGCTGCGTTCCATGTAAGACCGAAGTCTTTACGGTTGATCTCTGACTCACCTTCGAAACCAAAGCGGACGTTGCCGAATGGATCGGTTGCTGTTCCAGTGAATTCGAGTTCGAATGAGATTGCCTTAGTGACATCCTTGATTGTGAGGTCGCCATCAACGACTACCTTGTCAGAGCCAGCATCCTTGA
>Ga0007804_1000591_pt1 | contig 12885 bp, 10 predicted proteins | sample CryBogCBE25Aug07_FD_60367 | JGI IMG/M metagenome (GOLD analysis project Ga0007804, IMG submission 60367) | Freshwater microbial communities from Crystal Bog, Wisconsin, USA - CBE25Aug07 | ecosystem: Environmental > Aquatic > Freshwater > Lake | place: Crystal Bog, Wisconsin, USA | collected... | reverse complement strand
ATTTGCCTCAAATCCATGCGTCAAATTGTAGTTGTCGATATAGGTTCCGAAAACAGTGGTGCCGGAGATCCCGTTGACTGTAGTTCCCGCGGACCCATCGGTTGAACCACCTGGCTGGGCCTGAGGTTCATCAAGCACCGTGTAGTTGGAGCCATCATAAGCGAACCAATGGGCAAGAGAGTTTGTATCAACATAGGTGCCGATCACCGTGTTGGCCGAACCCGAGAGATAATTGATGCTAGCAATCCCACCCGAAGAGTCATTTGGACCATTAATGGTTACGTAGTTGATTCCGTCGGTCGTCAGGTAGCCGTAAAGGTATCCACTTCCCGAGTTTGTCGCGTTGGGATCATTGTCGGTATCAATATAAGTCCCGGCGATTAGATTGCCTGAGATCACATCAAGGCTATTGATCCCAACACCATTGGTTCCATACGGTCCCATAATGGTGGTCTTTCCTGTCCCGATAAACCCATTAGTGTTTCCGGAGTTGGGATCCGTGTAGGTGCCGACAATATTTCCAGTTGCGATACCGTTCACCGAAAGGACCCCCGTATTGGTTCCTCCCGGGCCGGCAACGGCTTTGTTATTCAGGAAGCCGAAGGTATTGCCCGAAAGCGGATCGGTATAAGTTCCCACCACTGAGGTTCCGGCAACTCCATTCACAGTGAGAATGCCTCCATTCGTTCCGGCAGGACCTTGGATCGTCGTGTAGGCAGAGCCACCATTAAGAGTTAGGTAGGCATACGTGTTTCCCGAGCTAGGATCACTAAAAGTTCCAGCAATCGACGCCCCATTGATTGCATCAATCGTCAGGATACCGGCATTCGTTCCGGCAGGGCCAAGCAATTGGGTATAGTTCACGCCATCCGGCGTTAGAAAGCCAAAAGTATTGCTTGTATTTGTGTCAACATAAGTTCCCACCGCGTTGGTTGAGGAGAAGCCTGCCAATGTCGTCGCGGCCGTGGAGGGATCGCTATTCGGCGAGGGGATAGGCAGGCAGGAGCTATTGGAGATCAAAAAATTATTAGTATACCCATTGATATCCACGAAATAACCAAGGGATCCAACTGAGGAGAGCGCCGTGATGGAAGTGCCAGTCGGAGGTCCATCGACGGTCACGTACTGATCGACACCAATAGAGGAGTTGTTCGTGGTGACCGGTGAGAAAAAGTTATGCGGATTACTCGATGCGTCATAGAATATTCCCGAGATTCCCCCGGCAAACACATTGGTGATCGTTAGGCTGGAGACCACCTCATTGGTCGGCCCGAACACCGGCACGTAAATAGGAGATTTATTGCCGATTAGGGCAATGAAACCCCAGATGTTGCTATTTGTATCGTTGTAATTTCCAACGACAGAGCTACCCAACGCTCCGACGACATTGTTTAAGCCGGCAGAATTCGTTGGGCCATACAGACTGATATAGCTGATCCCATTGTTACTTGGCTGAAAGGAAGCAAGGAAGGCCGCATTTTGGCCACTAGTCGTGACATAAGAACCGAGCGCAGAGAGGCCCGCCGGCGCAATCAAGGTGACGGAATTGGAGGCATCGGAAGGGCCGTTCACAGGTATGGAGAGTCCGGTTGAGCCGTTGCTAAGGAGGGGCGTAAGGAATCCGAATCCATTACTGGAATACGTTCCCAATACCATGGACGTGTCAGCAGTGATTCCCAAGAGAGAGGTCACCTGCGTCTCATTGCCACTGGGACCTGAAACGATAGTGTTATTGGATCCGTTGGGAGTGATGAACCCGAGACTACCTCTACCCGAGTCGGTGGTGTAGGTTCCAAAAAGCAGGTTGTTGCTCGAGGCAACCCCGGCAATCAAGATGGATCCGGAATCTGCACTAGGGATCGAAAGAATGGTAGAATTGGTTGGTGAGCCACTTGCGGTGAAAAATGCGTCGGCGTTGCTATCGGTATTTCCGAAAATCGTCGTTCCCGAGATTCCCAGAATGGTCGTCATCCCCACTCCGGAAGGATCGACAGTACTGAAATTCGTCCCATCGGGAGTGACGAAGCCATAATTCAGGGAATTGGCATCGGTAAAATTCCCGACGATGCCTCCCGCGGTTGAAGCCCCCACGGCGACTGTTCCTGGGATGGTGGCATTAGGGTTATCCAGAATCGTGTAATTCGTGCCATCGTACGTGAAGCTATAAATATTTCCACCAGTGTCAGTATAAGAACCAACAATAATTTGCCCAGTTGCCCCCAAAACCTGAGTGGAGGCTGCTCCGATTGAGGAGAGAGGATCATCCAAAGTCGTGTAAAAGAAATCGGCTCTGGAAACGCCCGTAAAGCCAAGGAAGCCCGCTGCAAGCAAATGAAGAGCGGTTGGCTTCCACTTCAAAAAGAAATTTTGGTTTTTATTCATGTAGTTCATGAGACATTCTACTCTTGGGGGACCATGTTATTTGTTTACAACATACGTAGACATCTTGATCGAGCAACTTTTTTTTGTGACAATTTCGTCGTCTTTTCACCCCTCCTCCTGCCCGATTCGTGTTGGATTTGCCTGTTTCGTCACATTGTTTACGGATTCCGGCCTGGTTCTCTTGACAAATCTCGGGGGGTAGGGGAATCACATTGGCATTTGTTTTAAAAATTAACCAGTCACAGTCAACTGATCCCATGAAAAAGACATTTCTCGCTCTCGTCCTCGCCGCAGGACTCACCTCATTCGCTGGAAATGCGATAGCTGATACAAACGGAGGTCTCATCACGACTTTCGATTCTTATGCTGGTGGAACACAAACTATTGCCTCATGGAGTTTCACTGGGGGGTTTCTAACAACTGGTTTTACAAATAGTTATACTGGTGGTTTTTCTGCTATAAATGTAGGAAGTTTAGGTATTCCTCCAAGTCTTTTTAACAATCTTACTAATACTTTTTCAACTAATCCATTGACTGCAACACCTATAGCAATTTCTGGGGGGGGGCACTCAATGATGTAACAACAGGTCAAACATTTACATTTTCATATATAACCCCATATCTAAATTCTTTCAGTGGTCATTATTCACTAAACCTCATAGCGGGAAGCTACCCTGGTTCTGGACCCCTTACACCTACAGAGATTATAAATTTCAATCCCAATGATGTGTTAACTTACACACCGGGAACAGGTGATTTCTTCGTTTTAAATACACCTTTTACTCAATTCAGTAATACAGATCAAAAACGTCCCGGCTCGGGTTATCTTACAGGCGGCACACAAGAGACAGTAATAACTACTGCAGTCCCCGAACCCTCAACCTACGCCCTCTTCGGCATTGGAGCCATTGGAATGCTGCTGGTGATGCGTAGGAAGAAGACCGCTTAGAGCGATCTCGATCTATTCAAGAAACCCATCTCCTTCATCGGGGATGAGTTTTTCTTTTGTCACACCGAGTCCCCCTTGCTTCCACAATACCTCTGCCACTCAGGGGAGAGTGGCATCTTTTTTCCTCGCTTCAGACTTGCAGGGGGAGACTCTCCCACACAACCTCCCTCGTTATGAAGACTCTGCTCATCACCGGTGCTTCCACCGGATTCGGTCGCTCTCTTGCTGAGGAGGCGCTCCAGCGCGGTCACCAGGTCGCTTTGGCTGTCCGAAATCCCGAATCCGTGGCCGATCTGGTCTTCCAATCGCCTGAGAAGGCCTTTGCGATCCGCTTTGACCTGACCAAATCTGAAGATGCGCCCCATGCAATCAATGCAATTGTGGAGAAATATGGAAGGATTGATGTCCTCATCAATAACGCCGGCTATGGACTGCTCGCTTCATTGGAGGAGACAACTGACGCACAACTCCAGCGCAATCTTGAGACGAACTTCACCGGGCCTCTCCGCCTGATTAGGGCTGCGTTACCTGCCATGAGGGAGCAAAAGGCCGGACTGATCATCAACCTCTCGGCCATAGCGGCCTACGCAAATCACGCGGGTTTTGCCGTTTACGGAGGAGCCAAGGCGGCCTTGGATGCCGCCTGTGATGCCGCCGCCCAAGATGTGGCTCCCTATGGGATTAAGTTCACCTCGGTAGTGCCGGGGCCTTTCCGGACCGATTTCATTGGGAGGTCCTTGGAGCACTCACCACGGATGCCAGCCTACGAGGCGACGGTCGGCAAATTCGGTGCTTTCTTGGAGAAGATGAAAGGTCGTCAACCCGGGGATCCAAAAAGGGCAGCCAAAGTAATCATTGATCTTCTTGATGCAGAGAAACCCCCGTTCCGACTCCTGCTTGGAGGCTACGCCCACACGATGTTCGCAAAAAAACTAGCCTCCCAAGAGGCTGAGATGAATGCATGGAGAGAAATCGGACTGAAAACCGATTTTCCCCAAGGTGAATAAACAAATCCGGTTCCTACCGAACTCAGATACTTTGTCGGACTGGGATGCCGTGGGAGGCTAGCTCGCGTTTCACATCCCCGACCGTGTAATGGCCGAAGTGAAAGACGCTTGCTGCCAGGACCGCATCAGCTTTGCCCGCTGTGAGAACCTCGGCCATATGTCCGATCTCCCCCGCTCCCCCGCTGGCGATGACCGGGATGCCGACAGCACCGCTGACCGCGGCTGTAAGAGCGATATCATAACCCGTCTTCGTACCGTCGGAGTCCATGCTTGTGAGCAGGATCTCACCGGCCCCACGCCTGGCCACCTCGGTAGCCCAATCAACCGCTTGCCATTCCGTCGGCCTCCTGCCGCCATGGGTGTGGACAATCCAACCTCCCCGACCATCTCGGCGGGCGTCGATGGCCACCACCACGCACTGCGATCCAAACCCTTCAGCAGACGAGTTGACAAGATTCGGGTCATCAAGGGCGGCCGTGTTCATGCTGACCTTGTCGGCCCCGGCGAGAAGCATGGCCCTCACATCGGCAACTTTCCGGATGCCGCCCCCAACAGTCAGCGGCATGAAGCAGGCATCGGCCGTTTTCTCCACGACCTCTCTCATGGTGGCCCGCCCCTCATGTGAGGCCGTGATATCTAGGAAAACAAGTTCATCGGCTCCTTGGGCATCGTAGGCCCTCGCGCATTCGACGGGATCACCGGCGTCACGGATATTCTCAAACCTGGTTCCTTTGACTACGCGTCCTCCGTCGACATCGAGGCAGGGGATGATTCTTTTGCAAAGCATGGAGTTGATTACGATACCTGCCGGCCACCCGTGATCAAAAGCGAAAAGGTAGCCGAGGGGTGAATGAGATTGCGCACCGGCCACCCTTCTCTAGATTTCAATGTTGCGATGACACGTTTGCCTCCATCATTTTTCACGATCGATAGGACGCTGCGACCCCTAGCCCTTCTTGCGTGCCTGCTTCTGCCGGGTTGCGCACTCTTTGACCAAGGAGGCGCTGACCTCTCCAATTTCCGGACGGTGGTCTTGGATCCGGGTCACGGAGGCTACGACCACGGTGCGCACGCGGTTCGTGGGATGGATGAAAAAATGCTGACCCTCGATGTGGCCCGCCGTGTGAAGCCACTCCTCGAGCGCCGTGGATACCAAGTCGTCATGACCAGGACGACGGATGTGTTTATCCCACTGGGCACACGCACCGCGATCTCGAACTCCCATGCTGATGCGGCCTTCGTGAGCATCCATTGCAACTGGGCCAGCAGGCGCTCCGCAAGCGGCTTGGAAGCCTATTACTTCAATCCGCATTCCGCACCTTTAGCCGGGAACATCCTCCGAGAAATCACAGGGTGCTATGGGTCCCATAGCAGGGGCGTGAAATTCGCCCACTACTTCGTGCTTCACCACAACGAGAGACCGTCGACGCTCCTAGAGTTGGGTTTCATCTCCAATCCCAAGGAGAACGCATCCCTTCAGGATCCAGCCACACGCCAGCGACTGGCAGAAAAAATTGCGGAAGGTATTTCCAAGGTGCACGGAGGACGGGCCCCTATTGCCGCCACCGGTTCCTAGAAATCAGGGCGCGATTTCCGGAGGGTCTTATCAATCAGCAAAAAGCCCCCTCAGACGTTCGGTGAAACTTCGATGAATCGGCGTGTTTTCCTCACCGCACAGCCCCGCAAAGATTTGAAGCGCCTCCTTCTGGGCGGCATTCAACTTGGAGGGGACTTCGACCTCGAGCTTCACGTGCAAATCCCCCTTGGCATGGCTCTGAAGGCGCGGCATTCCGTGGCCTTTCACCCTGAAATCGCTTCCCCCTTGGGTGCCGGGAGGGATCTTCATTTTCACGGGTCCCGAGAGTGTCGGAACCTCCACTTCCCCTCCCAAGGCGGCGGTTACAAAGGGAATGGGAATCTTGCAATATAGGTCGGAAGCCTCCCGGGTGAACATCGCGTGTTCCTTCAGGTGGATAACAACGTAGAGATCGCCCGCCCCCGCTCCTCTTTTGCCGGCCTCCCCTCCGCCTGAAGAACGGAGTCTTGATCCCTCATCAATACCGGCGGGAATGTTGAGCTTGATTCTGGACGTCTTCTCGGCACGTCCTTCGCCGCCACACCCGCGGCAAGGTTTATCAATCGTCCTTCCTTGTCCATGGCACTGGGGACAAGGCTGGGCTACTTGGAAGAACCCTCGAGAGGCGACTACCTGTCCGTGCCCCCGGCATAGAGAGCAAGTCGAGACTTTTGCACCTTTGCTCCCCCCTGTTCCGTCACACGCGGCGCAGTTGTCCAACTTCCGAAGCTCAACCTCTTTTTCACAGCCGGCAAAGGCTTCCTCAAGAGTGATTTGCAGGTCATACCTGAGATCAGATCCACGTCCTTCTTGGGCTCCATTTCCGCCGCCGAAGAAATGGTCAAAAATTCCCCCGCCACCACCGGAAGCCCCGAACATCTCCCTGAAGAGGTCGAAGGGATCATGACCGCCGCTAGCGGAGGCCCCCCCTTGGAAGGCGGAATGGCCGTAGCGGTCGTAGGCACTTCTTTTATCGGGATCGCCAAGAACGTCGTAGGCCTCGGCAATTTCACGGAAGCGGGCTTCTGCCGTGGCGTCGCCCGGGTTTTTATCAGGATGGTGCTTGACCGCCAACTTTCTGTAGGAGCGCTTGATCTCCTCAAATTCCACGGTCCTGGTCACTTCCAGCACCTCGTAATAGCATCGCTTCGACATTGTACGGATAGACTTAGCCGATCAACTCAAGCAACCTTGTTAACGATCACACTGGATGGCCGGATTAGCCTGTCAGCCAAGCGAAATCCACGACGCAACTGCCTCAGGACCAAACCATCTTCCTGGGTCGAATCCGACTCATGTCCGAGTGCCTCATGAAGTTTGGGATCAAAGGGTTGACCGAGTGCATCGATCGGCTGTAGGCCGCATGCGACCAGAAAGTCCCCGAGCTGGCGATGGACCATGGAAAACCCATCCACAATCCCTTTGGCCGAGGCATCACCACGAGCCGCATCAAGGCCGAGTTCAAAATTATCCAGGATCGGCAGAAGTTTTTCAAAGAGACCCGCATTGGCGAAGCGGATCGCCTCCTCTTTCTCGCGAATCATCCGTTTGCGGTAGTTTTCAAGGTCGGCGGCAGCGCGCAAGGCCTGGTCCCGGTAGCGCTCAATCTCGGCCTGAAGGTCCACGGCCACGGCAAAATCCCCTGCGGAGCGCTGTTCGGTCTCGTGAGTCTTGGCTTCAGATTGAGAAGGTTCAGGGTTTTCGATATCGGTTTGATTCTTTTTCACGGTTGATTCTATGGGTTTGTGATGGTCGGATGAGAAATTTCTGAGGGGGCCTGTTTTTGGAGGGCGATGAGCGTGATGTCATCGTGCTGGGGCTGTTTCCCTGCAAAGTCTAGTACGGAATGGGCCAGCCGTTGCAGGGTTTTTTCGACCCCGTCGCGGGCGTTCTCCAGAAGTTCCTCGGAGAGCCGCTCCACACCGAATTCAATTCCCTGGGCATCAAGCGCCTCGGTGACTCCATCGGTATAGAGGAGCAGCAGATCCCCCTCGCCAATATGGAAAGGATAATCGGTGCAAAACCTATCGAAGACGCCGCCGCTGTCAATCCCGACGGCCATACCCTTGGGATTGAATCGCTCCACTTGGTGGTGTGCGGATCGGTACATCAGGGGGGCATCATGACCCGCTCTCGCCAGCAAAGCATCCCCGCTATGCCTGTTCATGACGACATAGGCCATGCTGATGAACATATCCTCTTTCATGTCGGGATAAAGCTGCCTGTTGACGGCGCTCAGCACGGATGCCGGCGAAAGACGCCCGGGTGCCTGACTCCTGAGGGCGCTACGGCACATGGCCATGATGAGGGAGGCGGGAACGCCCTTCCCCGAGACATCCGCGATCACTATGCCGAGATGATCCTCATCAACCGGCAGGTAATCAAAATAGTCACCACTGAGAGTTTTGGCCGGAAGGTTCAGGCCACTGATCTGGAATCCCTGCAGATTTGGTGCCCCGGAGGGAAGAAGGATCTTCTGAATCTCACGAGCAATCTGGAGATCGTGATCCAAGGCGAGCTTCTCTCCCGCCGCAAGATGGATGGCCTGGTTGAAAAGGGCGAAGGCTGATTGCTCCAGAATCGCCTGGAAGACCTCAATCTTGGTTTGTCCAAAGGAATCGGTTCCCGCGTGCTCGGCAAGAGCAAGGACGCCCAAGAACTTTTGACGATAATAGAGCGGTCCGAGCATTGCGGAGCCCAGGCCCTGCGTCAGCAGCCTCGCGTCAAAATCCTCTTGGCGACGAAAAAAACGCGCCTCTTTCCAGTCGGCAACCTCTCCGAGAAGACCTCTACCCATCGGCACCGCCTGGAGTCGCACAAAGCTTTCCACCGCTTGGCTAGCGACTCCCGTGGCGGCCTCGACTGCCAATGCCTCGGGTAAAATCACAAGTGGAGGACATCCCTTAGTCAGGAAGGTCGGGAGGAGATTCTCTCCGGTGCGATCGACGAGATACAGAGCGCCCCCACCCGCCTTCAGAATATGGCAGGCCCCCTCGACGATGAGTCGGTGAAGTTCCCCCGCAGGAACACCTTCCGAAAACGCAGCACCCAATCCGTGTAGGAAGTCGAAGACACGACGTTCCTCCTGCTGAATATCAGCAGACCTGCGCTTCAATTGCCCGACCCGCCGACGGGATCCGATCACGATGACTCCCAGGGAAATCATCGTTAGCGTCAGGAAACCGATGATCACAGGCTCAATGGTCTGAAGCGTCATGGTTTACGAGTATGAACAACCTTCCAAAGGTTGGCGAGACTTCGCCTGCTTGGCGAGTGACTCAGCCGGCAGGCTGGGTTTCACTCTCTTTTTTCAGATATTCCACCACATCTTTAAAACGAGAGGCATTATCCGAATTGGCGGCCACAAGAGCCTCATGAGCTGCCAGGACGATCTCCTTTTCAGGATTTCCCATCATCGGAAGTTCCATGAGTTCCGCCCCCACCTCTGCTGGAATACGTTGGGGATCCCCAAGCGCCTCAACGATGAAAAGCAAGTGCAGCCCAAGATTTTCAAGGAGCTCTATGTTCCGTGGGTTAACATTGATGACCGTGAGCGTTCCGTGGGAAAGGGTCCCGATGCTCTGTGACAGTCCGGCCAACGTACCCATGAACGTCGAGTCCATGTGGTCACAAGCCGCCAGGTCGACAACATAGCGCTGATAGCCGCGCTGAATCATTGCCTGAACGAACTTACGGATAGGTCCGCTACTCTGATAATTTCCGCGCCCCTCGGCCCTAATCCAAACCACGTCCTCAAAGCAGGCGACCCTGACTTTGGTGGGGGCTTTGGCTGAATTGGAAGCGTTCTGTTCGCTCATTGAAAACAGGGGTAGCTTCCACAAACCGTGACTGGGATATGGTTTGAACGGAGTCCCTCCAGTGAAAGTTTCAGCAAAGGATCGTGGGCGTGTCCGGCAACTTCAAGGAAGAGATGCAACCCGCCTTCCCGGGCGCGGCGACTATGGATGGAAATGACATTCGCTCCTGAAGCTTTGAACGGCTCCATCGCAGATGCGAGAGCCCCTGACTGATCATTAAGACGGATCAGCAAGGCGGTCTGATCATCTCCGGAGGGCGTATTAAGCACAGACCCGAGAACCAAGTGCCTGCCTTTGCCGACCTCTTCCCCTTCGTCGAGAACGATTTGGGAACAAAGTTGCACCGTGCCACAGGCGAGCAACTCGAGCACGGCCGCATCGGGGCCCTCCTCTCCGAATGGGATGACCCCGCAATCAGCGCCCCCCCGGGCAATGGCCTCGAAGAGGGAGCTTGGTGAGGCATGGAATGTGTAGCGGACACAGGATCCGAACTGTTGCTTTGCGGCCCGATGGGATCGTCCTCCAACAGCGCCGTCGCAGGCGATCACCGTGTCTTTCTCAAGCGCCAGCGAAGCAGACATGATCTCACGGTAGATTGCCCGGATCGCCAAGGCATCAAGGGGCCCCTGACTTGCCGCTGCCAACCGTCTCATCAATTGCTCGGCCCGCTCGGGTGCATAAACCGGGCGACCATTGCGCTCCTTGATCAGCCCTATCTCCTGGGCAAAGCGAGCCCTCTCATTGAGAAGGCCCAGAAGCTTCCCGTCGATTGCATCGATGGCATCGCGAAGCTGGCTTAAATTTTCCATGCAGAAAAACGTTATTCCACCGCGTGCTTTTCCCCGGAAGGCTTTTTCTCTTCGCCTGAACCATCGGGGGGTTCCCCAACGACAGCATCAAAGGTAATTTCCTCCATCACAACAGATTCGCGAACTTCCAAAATGTCACTCACCTCGATGATCTCAACGACCGACTCCTTCCCTTCTGGATCATTCACCAAAACGCCGGGAAGTTCCGGGATGGATTCATCAACGGGAGCCTCCTCAACTGGCTCGTTTGTCGCCTTGGGGAGAGGAATATGCCGAAGTTCGGATGCGTTCGGAAGTTCATCGAGATGACGAAGGCCGAAATGATCAAGAAAGTATTGCGTTGTCGCGTAGAGGAGGGGTCGGCCCGGTACTTCGGCTCGTCCGGAGATCTTCACCAGACCGCGGTCGAGAAGCGTCTGCATCACCCCGTCAACGGAGACACCGCGCACGGCCTCCATGTCAGCACGAGCTATCGGTTGACGATAGGCAATGATGGCAAGCGTCTCGAGGGCGGAAGCACTCAGCCTCGTGGGCTTGGCCTCCGGATAGAGGGCCCGAAGCCATGGTGCAAATCCGGGAGCGCTCGAGAGAATCCAACCCGTCGCCGTTTCCCTGACCTGATAAGCTCTTCCGGAGGCGGCCACCTCGGCTTGAAGCTCCTGCAGGGCCTCCTGGATCTCGCTCTCCCGGATCCTGGCGAAGGCGGTTGCCACGGAATTGGGCTCTGCCGTCGCAGCACTCTTGAGGTGGGCCAGCAATTCCTTGGGTGAAACCGCTTTCTGAGATGCGAAAAGAATTGCCTCGATCACATGGGCGAGTCGAGGCATGACCCCCTCCGGCACGTCTGCGCCAAGCGCCCCGGCAGGAACACTTTGGGGGAGGGAGGGTATAGCCTCGTCCACATAGCCGGATTCCTCACCACTATCATCGCCGGCGCCCAGGACCTCACCTGAGGAAGATTCCTCCATACTAGCAACCCCATCGGAGAGCTCTTCGCCACCACCCATCTCGGGATCGCATGGCGCATCTTCCGCTTGGGTCTCGTCCGTCTTCTCCTCACGGAGATCCTCCTCGATGGTTCGACTCTTACGCGATTTTGGGTTCTTGCTCATGGGGTTTCTTGAGGATTCGACTCCTCGGAGGTTTTCTCGTCGTTTTCCTCGCCCTCCAAGGTGCGATTCAGCCAGATTTCACCGAATTGTTGCTCCTGACGCACGCGAAATTGTTTCATCCGGATGAGTTCCAGGATTGCCAAGAACGTCACAACAAGTTCGGAGCGCGTGGCGGCCAACCCGAAGAGTTCCTCAAAACGCATTGAAACGCCCCGATCGACCACCGCCATGAGATGGTTGATCCTGTCGGTGACGGTGAATGTCTCCCCGTGAATTTCACCCTGCTTCTCCTCGGCAGGAAGCCGCCGAAGGGCCTTCTGAAAAGCATTGATAAGATCGAATATCCCAACATCGCCGATCATCATCGTCTCATCCAGGAGCGGAGCGTGTGCAGGATCAAGGGAAGCGGCCCTGGGAAAAAGTGCTGCCTGAAGCTCTTCCTGGCTGCGCAAATGGGCGGCGGCTTCCTTGAACTTGCGGTACTCAATGAGCTGTCGGATCAACTCCCAGCGGGGATCATCTTCTTCAGCCTCCTCCTCGGGCATCTGCTGGTCCTTAGGCAAAAGCGTGCGACTCTTGATGTAGAGAAGGTTCGCCGCCATCACCAAAAACTCCCCGGCAACCTCAATGTGAAGAACCTCAAAGGTCTCGATGTAAGCCAGATACTGAGTAGTGATCCGCTCGATGGAGATGTCGTAAATATCTACCTCGTCTTTTTTGACGAGGTAGAGCAGCAGATCAAGAGGCCCCTCAAAGGCCTCCAGTTGGACTTTGTATTCCGACTCCATCAATACCGGGACCGGGAACCTTAACGACGATAGCCGTGGCGTTCAATTTCCCGGGCAACCTGGAGCTTGTGCTTCCCCTTTTCCTTGATCTTGGTCTTCCGCTTACGGAGTTGCTGGACGATTTTGTGGACGGTTTTGTCGATGGCCGAGTAGAGGTCATCCTCGGCATCCTCGGCGTGGAGATCTTTGCCTGGCATGGCAATGTGAATCTTGACCTGAAAGTCCTTTTTCTTGGAGCGATGCTCGTCAAACAGCAGCACGACATGGGCTGCCAGAATCTGATCCGTATATTCCTCAAGGTGTTCGACTTTTTCAGCCACATGAGTATGGATGGCTGCAGTGAGGGTTATGTGACGAGGGCTGAGGTGAATTTGCATAGTGTTGTCTTTCTTGTTCCTTTTTACGGCCGGAAGCGGCGGTGCGCCACCAAAATGAGAACCAAGG
>Ga0007804_1000589_pt1 | contig 12916 bp, 12 predicted proteins | sample CryBogCBE25Aug07_FD_60367 | JGI IMG/M metagenome (GOLD analysis project Ga0007804, IMG submission 60367) | Freshwater microbial communities from Crystal Bog, Wisconsin, USA - CBE25Aug07 | ecosystem: Environmental > Aquatic > Freshwater > Lake | place: Crystal Bog, Wisconsin, USA | collected... | reverse complement strand
CTTATGACGAACCCTTACCGTTTGCCCGACACCGTGAGCCCCGAGCGCTACATCTTGCGCTTCGTGCCGGACCTCGAATCGGCCACTTTCACTGGTGAAGCGACCATCGAGCTCGATGTGCGCGCCGCCACCTCCGCGATCACCTTTAACGCCCTCGAGCTCGAGCTGGGCGAGGTCACCGTGACGGATGCCCTCGGTTCTCAAAGCGCGACCGCCGTCTTAAATGACGAGTTACAGACCGCCACCGTGTCGCTAGCTCGCGAACTCGCCACCGGCCCCGCCACGATGTCCGTGTCGTTCTCGGGCATTTTGAACGACAAGCTCGCCGGCTTCTATCGCTCGACCTTCGTCGACAACGAGGGCGTCACCCAGACCATCGCGACCACGCAGCTGCAGGCCACCGACGCCCGACGCGCTTTCCCGTGCTGGGACGAGCCCATCTTTAAGGCCGTCTTTGAGATCACCCTGGTGGTCCCCGAGCACCTCTCCGCTTACTCCAACTCCCCCGTCGTCAGCGAGACCTCGAACGGCGATGGCACCCGCACGGTGGTCTACGGACCCACAATGAAGATGTCGACATACATCGTCGCTTTCGTGGTGGGCCCCTTTGAGGCCACCGCCGCTGTCGATGTCGATGGGGTCCCGCTGCGCGTGGTCTACCCCGCCGGCAAGGGCCACTTGGCGAACTTCGCGCTGGAGGCCGGCGCCTTCGCCCTTCGCTGGTTCACGAAATACTTCGACATCCCCTATCCGGGCGACAAGGTCGACATGATTGCGGTGCCGGACTTCGCCTTCGGCGCCATGGAAAACCTCGGCTGCATCACCTATCGAGAGACCGCTCTGTTGGTGGACCCCGAGACCGCGAGCCACGTCGAAATCGCTCGCGTCGCCGAGGTCGTCGCGCACGAACTCGCGCACATGTGGTTCGGCGACCTCGTCACCATGCAGTGGTGGGAAGGCATTTGGTTAAACGAAGCCTTCGCCACCTTCATGGCGACCGCGTGCATCGACGCCTTCCGCCCCGAGTGGAAGACCTGGGACGACTTTGGGATTTCGCGCGACGCCTCGCTGCAAGTGGACGGCCTGCACTCGACTCGTCCCATCGAGTTCGAAGTCATTCACCCTGCCGAAGCCCAGGGCATGCTCGACCTCCTCACCTACGAAAAGGGTGGCTCGGTGCTGCGCATGTTGGAGCAGTTCCTCGGTGCCGAGGTGTACCGCGACGGCATTCGCCTCTACCTCAAGAAGCACGCCTACGCCAACACGGTGACGAACGACCTCTGGTCGGCCTTCGAACAGTCGTCCGGCCAGCCCGTGGGTGAGATCATGAACACCTGGATTCTCCAAGGTGGCCACCCGCTGATCACGATCGAGAACGGCACCATTTCGCAATCGCCCTTCGCGTATGGCGACTCCACCGGCGAGAGCGCCATTGGGTCGAACTGGCTCGTGCCCCTGTCATTGCGCAGCGTCACGGGTGGCGACACGCAGAAGCTATTGCTGCGCGGCGACTCCGTGCCCTCCCCCCTGTCGGGCCCCGTGCTGGTCAATGCCGGTGGTTCGGGCGTGTATCGCTCCCGCTACGGCACGGCCGAGTTAGCGGCCCTGGTCCCCCACCTGAACGAGCTCACCGAACTCGAGCGCGCCACCGTGGTCGCCGATGCCTGGGCGGCACTGTTTGCGGGCAAGTCGAGCTTTGCGGACTTCGTCGCGGTGGCTAAGGGTCTCGGCAGCCTCGACGAGCCGGCCACCTGGAGCCCCGTCATCAACGCCCTTGAATGGGCCATGCGGGCTGCCAAGCCTGGTCAGCGCCCGGCTCTCTCGCAGATCGTCCGCGAGATCTTGCGTCCGCAATTTGACCGACTCGGCTACGACCCGCGCGAGAGCGACAGCGAACTCACCGCACAGGTGCGTGCCGCCGTCATCTCGACCTTGGGCGTGATTGGTCAGGACCCCGACGTACGTGCGGCCGCCCTGGAGCGTTTCGCGGCCGGCGAGCTCAATGGCGACACCGCCCGCGCGACCTTGCGAGTGGTGGCCGACCAGAACGAGCACGGGACCTACGAGAAGTACCTCGAGTCGTACCGCAGCGCCACTAGCCCGCAAGGACAGGTGCGCTACCTCTACGCCTTGGCGGACTTTCCGGACCCACAGATCATCATGGACGCTTTCGAGAAGTGCTTCACCGAATTCCGCTCGCAAGACGCGGTGTACTTCATCTCCACCTTGCTCTCGAATTCACAGGCCGGTGGTCAGGTATGGCGCGCGTTGAGCGCGCGTTGGGACGAGGCGCTGTCTCGTTTCCCGTCCAACGCCCACTCACGCATGGTGGGTGGCATCACCACCTTCATTACCGATGCGGAGCTCATCGACGAGGTAAACAGTTTCATTGCCGAGCACCCCATCGCGGGTGGTCAGCGAACGGTCACGCAGTTCCTCGAGCGCCTGCGTATCGGACAGACGTTTGCTCAGAACCTTCAAAGTGAACTGGAATAAGCGATGTTTCTGACCGCCCTATGGATTTTCGGCCTGATGTTTGTCCTGGAGCTTCCGGATAAGACGATGTTTGCCACGGTCATCATGGCCAGTCGGGCGCGCGCGCGCAACGTCGTCATTGGTGCCACCATCGCCTTCACCGTTCACATGGGTATTGCGGTGGGTGCCGGCGGGCTACTGAAGTTGCTGCACCCCACCCCCAAGGGCATCATCATGGCGATCTTGTTCCTCGGTGGTGCGGCCTACCTGCTCTTTGTTCCCGAGAAGGAAGAAGAGGAAGAGGGAACGCGCGAAGGTGAAGAGGAAAAGGCGGGATCCACCTGGCGCGAAATTGCCGGTGCGTTCAGCGTCATCTTCATCGGCGAATTCGGCGACTTGACGCAGATCCAAGCCGCCAACCTGGCCGCCAAGCACAACTGGGCCCTGGTCTTTATTCCCTCGACCCTGGCCCTCGCCCTCATCGCGGTTATCGGGGCATACGGCGGCAAGTGGATTACGAGCCGTTTGCCCCTGGTCTGGATTCGTCGTGGCGGCGGACTGATTTTCGCGGGCCTCGGCATCTACACCATCATCGATCTGCTCACCGCATGAGCACTCGGGCGCAGCAGCTTCGCGCGCTCGCTCGCGAGGTGAAGGGCTTTATGCCCGACGACGAAGGTGACGCCCTCACCGAGATTGGCCGAGAGGCTGGCGCCACCTTCCCCGGTGGCGCGTGGCTCGAAGTGGGTGCGTGGTGCGGGAAGTCCGCGGTGTATCTCGGCCTCGCCGCCGAGGAAACGGGCTGCGTTCTGTACTCCTTGGACCATCATCACGGATCTGAGGAAAACCAAGTGGGCTGGGAGCACTTTGATCGCGAGCTCATCGACCCCGTCGATGGTCGCCTCAACACCCTCCCCCACTGGCAACGCACCATTGCCGCCGCTCGTCTCGAAGAGACGGTGGTGGGTCTCGTGGGCCCCTCGGTGACCATCGCGTCGCACTTCGCGACGCCCCTCGATCTCCTCTTCATCGATGGCGGACACGGCCACGAGGTTGCGTGGGCGGACTACTTCGCGTGGACGCCCGCGGTGCGCGATGGTGGCTGGCTACTCATTCACGACGTCTTTCCGGACCCCGCCGACGGCGGTCGCCCGCCGTATGAGATTTACCTCGAAGCGCTGGCGAACGGGTTTAGCGACGTCGCCGCCGTGGGCTCACTGCGCGCGCTGCGACGCAACTAGCGATCGAGCGGACAGGACTGGCCGATGGCCGGGTGACGCGCCTGGTCAAAGCGATGAGAAAAAGTGTCGTGTCCCGCCGTGGACTTCGTTAAGGCGTCCCAGGCCAAGATGATGGCGGCCGCGGTATACGACGAGGTCTCCGCCGCGGGGAAGGTAACTTCGTCGGGATAGGCGATACCCGTCCAGTAGGCACCGTCGTCGCGGCGGTGGCGACGCGTGGCCGCCAAGATGTCGAGGGCTCGCTCTTCCCAGCCCACCGCCACGAGGGCCAACGCGCACTCGGCGGTTTCCGCGGCCGTGACCCAGTCGTTCGTCGACACGCAGCGAACGCCGCGAAAATCGAGCACGTGACGATCAAAGCCATCGCTCAGACGTTGGCGCGCGGCCGAGATGGGCAGCACACCGGCCAGCACGGGGTAATACCAGTCCATGGCAAATTGATTCTTCGGGGCGAAAGCGCCGGGGTGATGCGCGAGGGCGTGGCCCAAGCGGTCAGCGACCTCGTTCCATTTACCCGATGGCTCGCCGAGAGCGTCCGCCAACATCACGCCACAGCGAAGTGAGTGATAGATCGAACTGCTACCCGTGAGCAGGGCGTAGCGCTCCGGGTGGCCCGCGGAGTCAAGTGACCAGCGAATTGTGCCGTCGTCCATCTGCCAGCTCGACACGAAGTTCAAAGCCTTCGCGACCACGGGGAACATCTCGCGCGCAAACACGAGGTCACCGGTGACGGCCACGTAGTGCCATATGCCCGCGGCCACGTAGGCGCAGACGTTGGTGTCAATACGGGCATCTTTCACGGTTTCGCCGAGGTAGTAGTTGAACCAGCTGCCGTCGCCGAGTTGACGCGCGGCCAACCAGCGATACGCCGCCTGGGCTTCCTCCACGTGACCGGCCACCACTAAGGCCATCGCGGCTTCCACGTGATTCCACGGGTCGCAGTGACCACCGGGGAACCACGGGATCTGCCCCGAGGGCAATTGCAGCGACACGAGGTGGCGCGCCGTGGCGCGCACTTCGTCGCCGGTGATCACACCGGGCAGGTCGGCTGCCGTCTTCACGCTCACGCCGGCTTCACCGAATAGACGATCATCGACTTACCCATCAGCGGAGAGAGAATCTTCTCCGCGGTGCGCGTCAGCCAGGGGCCTTTCACGATGTCCCACACCAAGAGACGGTGGTAGGCCTTCACGGCCCAGTGCGTGTCATTCGTGGTCCCGACGGCACACTTCAGCCACCAATAGGGGCTGTGCAGTCCGTGCGCGTAGGCGTGACCGGTGACCTTTACGCCCGCGTCGCCGAGTCGAGATTCGACGACCGAACGGCGATAGATACGGACGTGTCCGCCCTTGACCATGTGGTACTCATCCGACAAGGCCCAATTGATGAGCTCGGGAAAGAAACGAGGGATGGTCACGGCCATGGTGCCCCCGGGGCGAAGCACGCGCACCAGTTCGGCCATCGCGGCCGAGTCTTCGGGAATGTGCTCGAGCACTTCGGAGCAAATCACGTGGTCAAAGTGGTTATCGGGGAAGGGCAGATGCAGGGCGTCGCCTTGAATCACGGCCACCTTGGCGTCTCGCGACAACTCCCCCGCTTCGATCATGAGCGCGAAGGTGCCGAGCACGCCTTCCACTTCGTCGCGACCCGCGTCCAAGGTCACCACCTGGGCACCGCGACGAGCGGCTTCGTAAGCGTGGCGGCCAAAGCCGCAGCCCACGTCCAAAATCTTCTCGCCGGACTTGAGGCCCAGAACGTCGTAATCAGCAGTCAGCATTAGTCAAACTCCACAGATTCAGGTAGGGGTTGTCCACTCAAGATGGCGTCGTAACACGCGGCGGTGCCGCGAGCGGTGACCTGCCAGGTGAAACGTTCGATCACCCGTTGGCGACCATTGGCGCCGAGGCGGGCCGCGAGTTCGCGGTCATCGAGCAAGGTGCGGATGGCGCCGACGAGGGCGTCGGGGTCATTCGGGGTAACCAGCAGACCGGTCTCGCCACTGGTGCCGACCACCTCGGGAATCGCGCCACCGGTGGTACCAACCACCGGCACCCCGCAGCTCATGGCCTCAATCGCGGGCAGCGAGAATCCTTCGTAGAGGGAAGGCACGATGGCGACTTCGGCTTCGCCGTAGAGGCGAGCGAGTTCTTCGTCGCTCACGCCCGAGACCGTGCGCACGATGTCGGTCAGTCCGAGACGTTCCATGGTGGTGGCCACGCGACCACCCGGTCGTGGCTTACCAATCACGACGAGTTCAATGTCGCGCTCGGTGCGCAGCTTCGCCACCGCTTCGAGCAGCGGCACGAGTCCCTTCATGGGAACGTCCGAGCTGCTGGTGACCATGAGGCGACCGGGGACCGCGGTCACGCCCTCGTACGGACGGAAAACTTCAGCGTCCACGCCGACGGGGACCACGGTCATGCGCTCGAGGGGCACCTTCATCTGCGCGTTGATGTCCACCTTGGAGTTGTGCGACACGGTCAGTAGCGCCGGCATATTCTTCGCGACGCGCACCTGCATGCGCAAGAAGCCAAACCAGCGTCGCGTGGTGAATCGCTTCCACGGTGTCTCGGCGTGATCCAGTGCGATGGAGCGGTCCACGGTGATCGGGTGGTGCAAGGTCTCGAGCAAGGGCCAGCCGTCTTTCACCAACCCGGCAATGCCGGTGCCGAGGCACTGGTTGTCGTGAATGATGTCGAAGTCGGCACGACGCGTGCGCATGATCTTGCGAATGCGCTTCGAGAAGGCCAATGGCTCGCCGAAACCGGCGGCCATCATGATGAGAAATTCGGTCCAATCGGCCCAGGTTTTGAATTCCCGCAGGGCGGGCACGCGAAACGGGTCGGGGTCGCGGTAGAGGTCGAGGCCCGGGACGGGGGTGAAACCGACGCCCTCATCGAGTTCGGGCCACGGCTGACCAGCGAAAACTTCGACCTGGTGTCCGAGGGCCACCAATTCGCGGGTGAGGTGACGGGTGTAGACGCCCTGGCCGCCACAGGTGGGGTTACCGCGGTACACAAAGAAAGCCACACGGTGCTTGCCTGGCTGTGCCGGACGGGCCGGTACGGGCGCCGGAATGGTGATGTGGCGTGACCGTTCCCACGAGGCGCGGGTATCGGTCCATGACTGTTTCAGGCTCTTGCCCACGTAACTCCCTTACTGCGGGGTAACCATTATCCCCCATCGAGCCACCTCGGTGCCACGGGCCTGATTTAGGGGGTCAAAAGGCTCGCTAATCTTGCCCCCATGGACCTTTCCTACCCCGTTGAATCAGAAGCATTTCGCGCTGAAGTACGCGCCTGGCTGGAGGCGAACCTCCCCGAGGGATGGGGCCAACCCGGCTTTTCCATGACCCCCGAAGAGCGTCACGCCTTTAACACCAACTGGCCCGAGAAGCTCTTCGCGGGCGGCTGGATCTGCGCCGGCTGGCCGAAGGAATACGGCGGCAAGGGCCTCAGCCTCATCGAGCAGGTCGTCGCGAACGAAGAGTTCGCCCGTCTCGAGGCGCCGCTGCGCGCCGACTTCTTCGGCGACACCCTCGTCGGCCCGACCATCTTGCAGTGGGGCACCGAGGAGCAGAAGAAGGAATTCATCCCCGGCATCTTGCAGGGCAAGATTGCCTGGTGCCAGGGCTTCTCCGAGCCGAACTCAGGTTCCGACCTCGCCAGTCTCGGCACCACGGCTGTTCTCGACGGTGACGAGTGGGTCATCAACGGCCAGAAGGTGTGGACCACGCAGGCTCAGCACGCCGACTACGTCTTCCTGCTCTGCCGCACCGACCCCACCGCGCCGCAGCACTCGGGCATCAGCTACCTCTTGGTGCCCATGCACCAGCCGGGCGTGGAAGTTCGCCCCATCATTCAGGTAGACGGCACCGCCGAGTTCAACGAAGTGTTCTTCACTGACGCTCGTTGCTCGAAGGACAACGTTGTCGGTGGCGTGAACAACGGCTGGAAGGTCGCCATGACCACCCTCGGTTTCGAGCGTGGCTCCTCCTCCACCACCGGTTACCGTCGCTTCCTCAAGGAGTGGGACGCCATTGTTCGCGCTGCGAAGCGCAAGGGTGCCAACGAGAATCCCTTGGTCCGCGACCGCCTGGTTCAGTCCTGGGAGAAGATCAAGATCATGCAGATCAACGGTTGGCGTTCGCTGACCGACGGCCTCAATGGCACGCACCACACCGCCTTGCTCGGTGCGACCAACAAGATGTTCTGGTCCGAGACCCACCGCGACACCATGGAACTCGCAATGGACGTGCTCGGCATGGACGCCCAGATTCTCACTGGCTCGGGCGAAGCCGAGGGCACCGTTCCTGGCAGCCGTCGTGGTCGCGACGACTACCCGGTCTCTGACCTGCAGGCCTCGTTCTTCTTCAGCCGCTCCGAGACCATTTGGGGTGGCACGGCGGAAATCCAGCGCAATATCATTGGTGAGCGCGCCCTCGGACTTCCGAAGGAACCCAAGCCCGCGAAGTAGTTCAACCGAACGCGAAAAACCCCCGTGCGTCAGCACGGGGGTTTTTCATTTTGCTCCTCACGTGCACATCAGCATGGCGACGTGCGTGAGCGGCCACTCTTTTAAGCAGCCGAGTGCGGCCTGGCGCAGTCATTGGCGCGCGGAAGAACGATCTTCTGCTTCACCAGAATGGACCGCTTCACGCCGCGAGAGACGTACGTGACCATCGCGCCATCAATGGTCCACGGATGGGCAATATTCCTGATGACGTCCGCTTGAATAACAATGAAGTGCCACGCGGTGTCGTGAGAAGTGAAAACCACACGACCGTGTACTTGAGCAAGGGGCGCTCCGGCCGCCATCGCCGTCAAAGTCTTTGACGTGGCGATTTCTCCGGTCGTCGCGTTAGGCGAAAAGTTGAGTACTTTGAACGAGACGTTGAGCGACGACGATTTCTTTGAAATCAACGACACTCCCGTAACTGTCAGATTTCCATCGCCTCGGACTGAAAACGCCAGATTGCCATCACTAATAGTGCATGAAGCGAGATCGTCAAATTGATAGGAGTAGCCATGGTTCCACTCGCCAATGGCCACCAGGGTGGCATGTTTCACCTGGCGGGAATGATGTGCCGGCCACAGGAGATAACCCCCTACCAGTAAGACCATAAGGCCCATAAGGCCCATTGTCTTAACTTTCATTTCTCTCCTCGTGAACGTGATTTCTACCCTACTTAATGTCACTGGGAGGCGAAACCTTAAGGAATTTAACGCGTGAAATTAATCACGAGCGAAGGAGGCGAGCGTGAAACTCAAAGTGAACTGACGGTCGTCACCCGTGGGGCATTTGAACGTGACCACACCACGAGGAACGCGCCGACCACCAAGGTTGAGAGGGATCCCACGAGGAGTCCGACCCGGGGATTCGTGGCGGCAACGATGGCGCCGACAATGGGGGCGCCAATAGGAGTGGTGCCGAGGAAGGCAATCCCGTGCAAGCTCATCACGCGGCCGCGATACTCCTCTCGCGAGTTGAGTTGCAACGTGGCGTTACAAGTGGAGACGAATGCGATGGAGCTACCACCCGTCACCACGAGGGCCATCGCGGCGACCGTCATGTTGGGGGCGAGCGCCACCACCGTCATAGAAATTCCAAAGATGAGCCCCAAGCCCGCCAAGAGCTTCACCGTGGGCCGAGAACGCCGTGCGACGTAGAGACCGCCAATCACGGCACCCAGTCCCATGGCCCCGAGGAGGTAGCCATACGCCGACGCGTGCTCATCGTGAAAGGTCACCTGAACGAGGAGGGGCAGCGTGGTGGTGAAGTTAAAGGCGAAGGTGCCCACCATGACCACCGAGAGCAGCACCGTGCGAATCAGCGGAGTCCCCCACGCGTAGCGAAGGCCACTGCGCAACTGGCCCTTGCCGGGTCGTTCACGGCGAATTGGGGTCAATTCGCTGTCGCGCATCGCCACCAGAGCGGTAATTACAGCCAAGTAGCTGACCGAGTTCGCAATGAAACAGCCAGCGGTGCCGGTGAGGGCGATGAAGAGTGTGGCGATAGCGGGACCAATTAATCGACCCGCATTCATGATGACGCTGTTGAGGCTCACCGCATTGGCAATCAAGTTGCGACCCACCATTTCCTGCACGAAGGCCTGTCGAGCGGGCACATCGAAGAGGTTGGAAATACCGTTCAACACCGCGATGACAAACACCAGGGGAATAGAGACCGCATGCAGCAGGACGCAGACTCCGAGGAGCAGCGCCAGGATGCCGGACGATCCCTGAGTGAAATACAAGATGATGCGCTTGTTGTAACGGTCGGCCAGCACGCCCCCGTAGGAACCGAAGAGCAGCATCGGGAGATATTGCAGCGCAATCGACACGCCCAGCAAGAAGGCATTGTGATGTGTGATCTGGAGAATCAGCCAGCCCTGCGCAACTGACTGCATCCAGGTGCCCGACACGCTGATGATTTGTCCGATGAAGTACAGGCGAAAGTTCCGCACGACGAGGGCGGCGAACGTTTGGCCCGCGAGTCGGCGCGCCGCACTCATGCGTCACCCACGAGGTGCTCAAGAAGAACGGCGAGTGCGGGGAGCAACTCGCGCTCTGACTCTGGCAGCTGTGCGAGACGCGTCGCGAGGTACTCGGTTTTGCGAGCCCGAATTTGGGTGACCTCACGGCGACCGAGGGCCGTCAAGCTGACGCGCTGACAACGTCGATCGTTTTCGTCGGTGATGCGCTGCACGAGGCCCATCTCTTCAAGTGCGGCGACCAATCTCGTTACCGTCGGCGGCTGCACTTGCTCACGAGCAGCGAGGTCCCCCAGCGTGGCGTTGCCCAGAATGTCGACCGACGCGAGAAGTGACGCCTGTGCGGGCGACACGCCACCCAACGAGTTCTGACGAAGGCGCCGATTGAGACGCGTCACCGATCGGCGAAGGTCGCTCGCGATCTCGGTGGTGTCCACAGCCTTTTTCATTACTTACCCTAACTAACTAATTTCAGACTAGTCGGTTTCCTCGGTGGAGGTATCGGGAATTTCCTACAGGTTGCGGTAACGCGGCACGTAGCCGCCGGTGCCGAGGCCGGCGGAGACTTCGGGGTCCACCGAGTCATCGAGGCCACCGATGACTTCGGTCACCCAGGTCAAGCGATCCTTCAAGATGCGCTCCACTCCCCCTTGCAAGGTGTCCGAGGAGATGGCACAGCTGGTGCAGGCGCCGGCCAGTTGTACCTCGACGACACCTGTCTCCACGTCTGCGGAGCGAAGCAGCAGGTCGCCACCGTCAGCCTGCACCGAGGGACGCAGCAGGTCCAGCAGTTTGGTGAGGGCGTTCAGGCGCTCGGCGCGTTCGGTGTCGGTCAAAGTGCTCACGGAAACAGTATGCCGGTTTTTCGTCGATTTATGACAAGTCTCATGTGAGAAAGTCGATATTCCCGAAGAAATACCGGTGTGCCGATACCCTTGGCACATGACCTCGCCCGACTTTCCGCTGAGCTCCATTGACCTGTCCGATATGGACTTTTGGCGTCGCCCCTGGTCCGAGCGTTACGACGCCTTCGCGACCTTGCGTCGCGAATCACCCATCACCAAGTTCGCCGACCCCGAGGTCGTCGGCACCTCGATGGAGTTCCCGCCATCAGACGGGTACTGGGCTCTGACCGCGCACGCTGACGTGGCTCACGCGTCGCGTCACCCGGACATCTTCCTCTCGGGCCCCGGCGCCGTGTCCACCATGGACCTGCCCGAAGAGATGGTCGAGTACTTCTCCGGCATGATCTCGACAGACAACCCCAAGCACGCGCGACTACGCCGCATTGTGTCCAACGCCTTCAATCCTCGCAACGTGCGAGCGGTCGAGGACACCATTGAGCGAGTGGCCGCCGAGACGGTGACGCGTGCCGAGGAAGCCGGCACCGGCGACTTCGTGACCGATATTGCGGCGCCCTTTCCCCTGCAAATCATCTGCGACATGATGGGCATGCCGGCTAGCGAATACGCCACCGTGCTCGCCTGCTCCAACGTCATCTTGTCGATGGGCGACCCGGACATCATTCCCGTCGGTACTGACCCCGTCGTCGCCTTCCTGGAGGCGGGCGCCACCTTGACCGCCATCATGGAGGATCTCGGTAAATACCGCGTCGAAAACCCTATTGATGACATCACCAGCGCGCTAGTGAACGCGGAAATTGAAAGCGAGAAGCTGACCAGCCAAGAGCTCGCGTCCTTCTTCGTCTTGCTCGTCACGGCGGGGAACGAAACCACCCGCACCGCGATCGCCCACGGCCTGCACGCGCTAACTCAATTCCCCGAGCAACAGCAGCGGTGGATCAACGACCTCGACGGCCTGACCTCAACGGCGGTGGACGAGATTGTCCGCTGGGCATCGCCGGTTACCTGGATGCGTCGCACCTTGTCGCAGGACTACACCTTGTCGGGTGTGGACCTTGCGGCGGGCGACAAGGTCCTGCTGTTTTACAACAGCGCCAATCGAGACGAGTCCGCCTTCGCGAATCCGGAAATCTTCGACCTCGGGCGTACCCCAAACGATCACTACGGCTTCGGAGCTCCCGGCCCCCACTTCTGCCTCGGCGCGCACCTCGCGCGACGCGAGATTTCGGTGATGTTCCGCGAACTGCTGACGCGCCACCCTGCGGTCGTCTCGGTGGGCGAGCCGGCGCAGCTCGAGTCGTCCTTCGTGAACGGAATTAAGCGCTTGGGCTATCGCTGGTAGCGAGCTCGTCATAGAGCGCCAGCGCCCGCGGGCCCCACACGGTGCCCGGACCACCGTTCATCAAAATCGCCACTCCGCAGGTCTCGGCAATTTCTTGACGAGTCGCGCCCGCACGCTTCGCCCCACGCACGTGGGCCAAGACGCAGCCGTCACACTCACGGGTGATGGCAATGCCCAACGCGATCAATTCCTTGTGCTTGACCGCGACCTCACCCTCGGCCATGGCCGCGCGGCTGAGATCAGCGAATCCGCGCAGGACCTCGGGAATGAGGCCGCGAAGTTCGCGGGCCGCGGGCTTAAGTTCGTCGTCAATGTCGTGCACGTGGGCCATGCCCGCACGCTAGCCCTGAAGCAGCTTCTTAAACCCGCCATGTCCCTGGGTGTATCCCTCGCGAAGGTAAAAGCGGTGGGCGTCGAGTCGCGCCACATTGCTGGTCAATTGCACCCGGTACGCGCCGACCGAGCGAGCCAATTCCTCGGCGGCGGCGAGCAGGGTTTTACC
>Ga0007804_1000586_pt1 | contig 12926 bp, 7 predicted proteins | sample CryBogCBE25Aug07_FD_60367 | JGI IMG/M metagenome (GOLD analysis project Ga0007804, IMG submission 60367) | Freshwater microbial communities from Crystal Bog, Wisconsin, USA - CBE25Aug07 | ecosystem: Environmental > Aquatic > Freshwater > Lake | place: Crystal Bog, Wisconsin, USA | collected... | reverse complement strand
ATTTAGATAAGTTTGTTCCAATGAAATTAATTTGTCGTTTTGTATTCCTTCCTCTAATATTATTGAGAAAAACGAAGATTTTCCGTATAAATTAAAGGTGTTTTGGAGAAAAGAATTGGTGTGTCTTTTGTTATCTAAAAGACTAAAATGGTCTTTTAATCTTCTATTGATATTGTTGGAACTTCCAATATAGATTTTCCCATTTGTGAAACAAATTATTGCGTAAATCCCGCTAATTTTTGACATAAAAGCCTTTCGCGCTGCATAGTTCCATGAAGGAAGTGCGTTTCTAAAACGCTCACGAAAGACCAAATTATTATAGAAATCTTCATAAAACTATGCGAATTATATTACACGAAAATAAGGTAAACGGTGTAATAATTATGGATATGTTATCAGGAATTGTTGAAAGCACACTTGGTTATTCGCTTAAAAGGGACTTTTTGGCGAATTCAGTCGCTTTTAGGGACGTTGAAACCTTTAATTATGAAATTTATAGTGTTGATTTCGCAGGGATGTCGGCACAAACAATTCAAAATCAAGTAAAAAACCAGTTCTCATCGGTGTATTCTGGCGACATAAGGGTTACTGTTTTTGATACCCAAAATTCTTATACTTATCCTAGCGACAGTATCCGAGCATCAAAATTTAATGTCGTTGTTGAAATCAAAAAACCCGTATCCAATCTTTCGACGTTGTTCCCTGAATTAAATGGTAGCTACTATCAGGGTTTGGACTCGAATTTCTGGACTAATAATGGTCAATATCTTTTGGACTTCAAAGAGTCCTTTACTTTCGCTACAAATACGAACGGTAATAGGGAATTCAATCACGATATTTCCTTTGGTTTGCAGACTGGTTGGGCGGGAAGTAATACCGTTTCTGGAAGAAGGGCCTTCTCTCAAAACATTGCTAGTGGCATTTTCTCGAATGACAAAAACACCACTTTTGGATTATACACAATGGTCGGAGACGTGGCTTCTATTGCTGATTCTGGACAATTCAGAAATTACTACAATGAGTCTTACGACTTAATCAGAAACGTATATGGATTTTCTAGGAAGAGGGAGTTGCTACCCTTCAGCGACACGAACGTAATCTTCAACTTAACAAATTCCATTAACATGAACGAGAATGGAATGATAGATGTATCAGAAAAGGCTACTACCCAAGGTAAGATAGACTTTTCTTTGGCTAAGTCTAGTTTGGATTCCTATTTTGCTTCTTCTTATTCTCGCTGTCAAAATGTCTATAACGAATTTTACAACACCGGAGTAATCCTTGGAGATTCGATTTATTCTAGTGGTGGATTGATGTATCCGACGCTTTTGCCTTTGATTAATACCCCAATCAAGACTGTTAAATTTTACGATTCCCGTAGTTTGAGCGCAAATTATGATGTTTCATATACGAATAATCCAACGTATTCCGGCGATGGAACTATTACCTCTCAGAATATTGAGTTCAATATTGATACCTTTAATAAAGTCGAAGCTACCCACTCTTTCGAGTTTGGGGTAAATAGGGTTATGCACGATGCGTCTTATTTCAGCACACTTATGAACTCAGTGACTGGTAGTAGCCCAAGCACGATTTCAAACTACTATTCCAGCACGCCGTTTGCCTCTGTTAAAGCTGTGTATCCGAACCTTAATCTTATTAAGTCGTCGGCCACATTTCCAAACATAAAGACAAAATCATCTGTTAAATTTTTGTATAGTAATAACCCTTCTTACTTCTTGACTGTAAATGGGGTTTTGTTCAGGATTTTTGATTATACTGTTGAAGAGACAAAGCCTGTTGATATTGTTCAAGAGTATAAGGTAATTAATCGCCCGACCAAAAAATCAGTCTTGTCTTACGCCTATCAAACGGAGAAGGGGCAAATAACTATTAATTTCAAAATTAGCTTGGGTAAAGATACTTCTCAATTTTATCCTGATTATGTCGGAAACTTCGCCGCAAAGAACGTGAGTTTGCAAACTGCAATGCAGGCTATTTATAAATTCGGTGGGCAGCTATTCTTGACGAAATTTAATTATCCAATCGTGGCCTTGAATTGGTTTATTTCTGATTCAAGATATAATTTTGATTCTGATGGTAATTTGACTGTTCAACTTAATTATACTTATACCCTAAAGAAGAGGCCAGCACCCAATTACCCATAAGTTATGACGAACGACATTTTTGTAACATACGACGGAACGACGTTAAGCCCAACGCCGATTGTGAACTATTCTTCACAGCCGATTAATTTAGGCTATGTCTATGGATATAATACAGACATTACTCTTGAGGGTCTTTATTCTGGAATCACAACTACTGGGGCTGCTATTTCCTATTTGACTGGAGTTTTTGCAAATCAATTTAGAGGGCTTGTCGTTAAGGATGATATTGGAAACACTCTTTATAGTTGGACTGGCGTAACGGTTGATTCGGTTTCCATTGAACCTAATAATTATTTCTTGGGTAGCTTTGTAAAATATTCTGTTAAGTTAAAGTCGTTCGATTTTCCTAGTGGTGTTATTGACCCCTCAAATGAATACGCCTATTCTCAAAGTGAGGATGGAACCGTCAATGTATCTCATAAAATGTCTGCTAGGGGCGTAAGGAACGTAAGCGGCGCTTTTAATAATGCAATTGCTTTCATCAGGCAATTTACAGGCGCGGAACCATTTTCTAATTGCGCGCCGTATTTTATTGCTGGCGGAAGCGGTGTCCTACTAAGCATAAACGAAAATATCAATCGTGCAGACGGCGTTTATTCTGTAACCGAATCTTACAAATATACCACTGGGGCTTTCTTGCCATACGTTAAGACCGCAACCCTAGATTTCAATGAGAGTATAGAATCTGAGTTCAGGGCGATAGATTACTCGGTTAAATTTCAGGGTTCGCCAATATCCAAAAATACCAATCAAATAATCTCTAGCCTTAGCTATAACGTCTTAAACGACATCCAAAATGACTTTGGATACAATACCTCTAATTGGGTGAAGAACACCTACTCTGCCAATGTTGATTCTGGTTCGGCGGCGGTTGATATTAAAATCGGTTATCTTTCTGGAGCTAGTTCTACTGGCTTTTTTGATTATACCGTCAATTTTGACTATGACATTCTAACGAATACTGAGTCTTGGAAGGTGGATGGGGATTTTAGATGTTTTGGGCCATTTGATTATAGGTTTAAGGAGTTGCAGGTTTTCAAATCGAGTAATTCTTCTAATTCTTGGAGGGACTACTTGAGTGGTTTAGTAAGCTCTTCTCCTCTGTGGAGTAATCACTTTTCGGGGCAATTATTCTCTCCAAATTTAAGGGTCAGTGTTAATGAAAATACTGGATTAGCAACCTTGAGACTTTCTTTGGAAATGATTGCTGGCTATGAACCATTGGGTCTATCAGACTTGAAGTATTCTGTTGAAGGTTCTCCTAGCAGATGGATTTACGAGCTTCTTCCTTCTTCAACCATTGAAGGCTCTTATGTAATTCAAGATTTACAAATGCAGAGCCAAGCAAGGCAAAAAATTTCAATCTCTTCAAAAACAAGTCAAAAGGATTTTGTGGTTTCTGGTTTGAGGGCATACGCATCATCTTGGTCGAATAGTTCGGTGATTTCCGGCTCGAATACATCGGTGACGGCATTTTTGAGTGAAGAAAACCTCTCAACGGGGACTTTTGACAATATGTATTCAATGGGATGGATTGGTCAGGACAACGGTTTGAGTTCTGGCGTTCTTTCGTTGCAAGCGATTGGAACGAACAATAATAATGTCCCGATACGCAATAATGGCTATAATTTTGGCTATTAAGTGTAATACCTTGAGGGTTAAAGTGAATGAATATACAACCATTTTTACAGTGTTTGGGGTCGTCAGGAATAGATACAGGAATTTCTATTCTTGGGGCTTATTCGTTCAATAGTGGTAATAATTCCGTCGTTTTTAACCAGTTGGTAGATTCCGGCAGTAATTTTTTCAGCGGGCTTCCTTATGATGCTGCGTCTCCTTTAATTTACAATGGTTCTGGCGTTCAGCCCTCTGGGAATTTCAATACTCAGCAATTTTATCAGGTTTCTAATCAATTTACGGGTGATTTTTCGACGGTTATCTACCTAAATTACAGTGGTTGCCTTAATCTTTCTTCGAGAACTTCGCTTTTGGTTTCTACAAACTCAAATCCAAATACCTCTGTCTCTGGAGTTTATTTGGGCATTACTCCTTCAAATAGATTGTTTGCAAGCTGTAATGGATTTTCATATACCATTCCAAAAGAAATCGGTGTTACTGATTTCGTTTATTTGAGCGTATCCCAAAATAGATTCTTGGATTTCGGACTTTTTAGCATTGAGGACGACACCCTCTATAACAAGATGTATGATGCTGGTTCGTCCAGCCTTGAGGTTAGTAATTTATGCTTCGGCGGCGCTTTATCTTACCCGAATATGTTGACAGGATATTCTGGCTCAATGAGTGAGATTTATTTGTTTAGGAGTATTTTGGATTCTAATTTGTCGCAAAGTTGCGTCAACTGCGCTTTTGCTACTGGATTTTTTGCAACAACATCTTCTGGTTCATATTATTCATCGCAAATAACTGGCTCTTTCTGGTCTGGAATCCAAGCAACCGTCATTACGGGTTATCAAAAGGTGACCAGCCCATATCAAAAGCAGGATGGAACAACTGGCTATGTTTATTTTGATTCTGGAGTAACGGGCAGCGTTACGGTTTATCAATCTCTCATCCCGCAATCACAAGACATTCTCACTTCATATCAAACCAGTGGCCTTGGATTCTTATTCGATGATGCGAAAAGAATGAGCGGTCTTTTGTTTGATTTGTCTTTTAACCTTGAACTTCTTTCTGGTGATGTGGTCGAGGTTTATTCTTATCCAACATTTAACTCAAGCTTGAATCTCGAAATTCAAAACAACTTATACCCAGTCTCAACACAGATGCCGCAGATTTTCTGTAACGGTTTAGCCGAAACTGCTGACGTAGATTTCTTGGTTTATTTCAATAACACGATGGCGGGTTTTGATTCCACTGATATTTTGTTGTATGATTTGTATGATTCTGTCGTCACTTATCCATATACGACTCAGTATTTTATAACTGGAGATTCGCCATTCCCTAACTCAGTGAACATAATTGGATATGTAGGTCAGCCTTCTCCATTGCTTGATGTAAACAACTCGCCAATTCTTGATGTTAATGGCGAAATAATTTATGATTTGGGTCAACCCGTGGATTTGTCTATTCCTTTTAATCTTGATGTTTATTTGAATGGTCAGAAAATGATTAGTGGAATTAACTATTCGGTAAGCGGTAGTAATTTGTTCGTTTCGGGCAATGATTTGACAGATATTGATGACCCAAGCGGTGACTTTCTTGAAATGAAGTTGGTTTCTCAATATTCTGGATTTATGAGAAGCGTTTACCAAATAACAGCACCTCAATCTTTTGTCAGTGGAATAAATGGTTTTTCCTCGCAGATTTGGTTAAATGGAACAAGACAGACAGAAGGAGTCGATTTTGTCAAGAATCCTCGTTGCAGGTTCTGCACGGGAGCCTATGACGATACTAAATTACCGTTTACATTGTTTTCAAGCTTTGATTCAGCACAGTTCTTCTCTTAATGATGATTTGTCTAAAACAAGGTTTTTTTATTAAAATAAATATATGATACAGGTTTTACAAGGGGTGAAAATTACACCAAAGGGCGCAAATAACCGTTTTGCATCGCAAAACTGGCCGAATTCTTATGCTTTTGGCGGTTGGATTTACAATGTTTCGGCGTCTTTAAACTTTAGTGATAAGCCCACGGAAATCAAGGTAAATATCGTTTTAGAAACCACTTCCTTCTCTCAATCAAAGGCAAAATTCGATATTCTTGAGTCAGACCTACATTGTGACGCTGGTGATGGTGGCTTAAATAATGAAACTTGGTATGATTTAAACATCGAGGGGTTCAATCTATCGAATTTCTTGCTCCATTCTTTTGATTATGGAATTGAAAATGGTCAAAAGATTTTGAATGTAACCTTTAAGGACTATTCTTTGATTCTTGATAAAATTTACATCGGACTTTTCAAGAAGCAGGGATATAAATATCCACACCTTATCAACTGTCAATTGGAATTACCAATTCGTTGCCAAGACTGTGAATATACTGGTGCTTCAGTCACAGGAACGGGATTTGCTGCAAGAGATATTGGTTTCGGATGCTATATTGGAAACAATGGCGCAACACATGACCTATTCTCAAACAGCTATTATAGCCAAGGTAACGTGTTCAAGGAATGGGGCGCTCACATCATTGATGATACTTCTGTCGTCTCTCAGTTCGACTTGAACGGCGGATACCTTATTCTTGGAACCGAAAGCGCAACGGAAGATAGATGTAATTCTGCGCCAAATATTACATACAGTTTCCCCGAACTACTTGGGGCATTAAGGAAGGGTGGTATTCATTTTTCTGGAGATTTCCCTACTGGAACAGCGGATTCAGATTATGTTTACCGAGCAAACCATAATGGTAGCCTAAGAGAAGTTCTCCAACACTGGAGTTCTGATTTGGCATATTCATTTTATTGCAGCGGCAGAACGGTAATGGGAATAAATCTAAAGAATCCGATTGATATTTCTGAATTAACAAATATCGCTGACCCGAATAGTCGATTCGGACAGTCGTTTGAAATTAATTCCCCTAGCGGTAATTCAGCAATTTTGAGTTTCAAAACCAAAAGTTCTTTGGATAATACTTTTAGACAGGCCGTTGTTGTTGACAATAGCTATCCAATTACTCAAAGGGACGTGTCGAAGTCGGTAAAGAAATACGTTGGTATTACTCCTTTGCACCCTATCTCGATTAATGAAATCGACAGAAATACTGTCATTAGCGGCACAAACCTATATGGTCAATATTTTAATAGATGCGCCTACGAAACAAACGCCTTTGATACTTGGATTTCTACGAACTATGGAAGTAACATTAGCCCACAAGCTTACAAGCTAAACTTCTCAAGACTAGATGGAAGAAGCTATGCCGACGTTGATGCAGCCGTCGCGCTTTCTAATTACAGTGACGTTATGAGGGATATTTTCGTGGCTCAAAGGGCTTTGAATAATATCAGCACAAATCCCATCGCTCCTAATGGCGGTTCTGCTCTTTCCAATCCTTATTGCGTAGCTAACTTTAATGCTTTGGGTCTTTTCCCCATCCTAGAAATTACTGGGGAAGAAATGAAGTCAAATATCATCTTGGATAATTTCAAGAACGCTGACCGCAATGGTATTGCAAATATCAACATTGAGCGCCAATACTTCAGAGTATTTTTGGGGTATTACTACGAGGATTTAAAGAATGACATTGTTACTTGGGAAAAGGCCGCTGCTGGTTCCATGTATAAATACGGAATGATTAGCAAAGGTGTCCTAACTGGAGAGCCGTTTATGCCAGCGAACATTTTGACTGACATTTCTCCGACGCAGGGTTTTTATGGTGGTAACGGTCTTGTTTACAACAGGGTTACTAGCTCATACACTCCTACTACCGATAGGTATAATGACGTAAAATTCAGTCCATTCTTGGATGTGATGTTGGATTCAGGTTATGTTAGGTCTGTTTTTTCTACTGGTATTTATTACAGTGGTAACACTTCATACAACGCCTTTGTTCCGCCGGGTTATGCTGACTACGCGGGGCGTATCCCAACTGGATTATGGATTTCAACACTTGACAATCCTTGGGGTCTTACACAGCACGAATTTGATGTCTCATTGGCGTTTACTCTTGATGACCCATGCGCCCAATCCTATCCGTTAGACCAAAGCGTTAGTCAAATTTTGACTGAGAGCGATATGTCTTTGCAAGATTGGAAGCTTGAGTATTTCAAATACAAAGTTAATCCAGACCTTTCTAGCATTTACGAATTTGTTCAGGGGGATGAATTTAACTTTTCTGGAGTTGTTGACGAAGTGTTAAGCACATATCAGGACTTCCACTTTTTGAAGAAAAAGGAATGTAAGAAATTACATATCATCGTAATCCCTGATACTCTCGCGCATCCTAACATTAATATCGAGTTTTCTCCAAGAGGCGTGAATAAAATCAATCCCGCAGCCCTAAAGAATTACAAACAGAGACTCTATGAGGCTGATTTGAGAAGAAATACGACAGAGACTCCTAGTATTTGTTCAATTTCCTTGCTTGAAGAAATGTGCAGAAATGTTCTTTCTGGTGCCTCTGGCTTTAATCAAGTTTTCAATCCTCCATTGACCGTCCAACAAACGGGATGCGTTATCCTTGAAGATAAGAATAACTATATGCTTGAGGGCTTCGACAAGGGGCTATTATTCTCGGCAAATTCTCGAAGCTTGGATATTTCGATAACCAAGAATCCGGTAAGAAACATCTATCCGACATTCGATGTTAATGGTGACTACTATTACAGTGATTTGAATTTAGGCAATCTTTTGCTTGAAACCGCCACCGTCAATACGTCTATCATTTATCCTTTGCAGGGTAGGCCGAACGCGCAGCCTTCTTATTCTGGTATCTGCTCTTCCGACATCACGACGGAGTATCGTATTCCTGCTTTTGCTGAGGTTTATGGTGAACCAGTCAACACGAAAAACAACAACACACAATCATTCAAATTGGTGAATAATCCTGTTGATAATACGCTCAACCCTATTCTCGACCCATTGACCAATGAAGTCAAGTCATATATTACTGTTCTTGATGGGGTTGGAAACAGTTTAATCAAAACGCCACAAGCCTACTACGATTACATCAAGGCTTTAAACAACTACAATTTGATACAGCCAACCAAGGAGGTTTCTCTTTCTTTGGCTGGCCCACCGAGCCAGTTTGGTCAGTTCGTCTCGTGTTTGACGCCCGGTTCTGGATTGCAGCAATTCCAATTAAGTGTAACTGATAATGGAGTAAAGACAGATTTGGTCTTTGCTGATAGGCCAAAGGTATTGCCACAACAAGAGTCAATCCTTAACAAGATTGGCGCGAGAATCAAAGGAACGTATAATTAATGCAATTTACAGGAACAAGTTCTGTTAAGTTACCAAATGTGAATGGTTTTTCATTTTCATTGACAGGTATCGTTGCGTCTGATACTGGACTTGTAAACCTTTCTTTTGCTGATGATAGCGGCACACTTCTACCATTCTGTTTCTCTGGCGGGTATATTGTTACCGATAAAATTATCGGCACATACAATCTACAAGACGAGTCAAATATTGAAGGCTATTACTCAAATGGCGTTCTTAACTACAACATCAACGGAATCTATAATCAAACACAAGTCTCTTTCTCTAGGTTAGATAGATTTATCGTGTCTTGCTCGGCGCAATATATTTTCTGTGATTTGCTCGTAGGCTCCCAACCAATAAACTACTCGGTAAGTTTTAGTCCTAGCTACGATGCCTATGGGACTTTAACGGGAACTATCGTCTCTGATACTCCTTTCGTTTCAGCGGCACCAAGTTTTATCTTCTACAATACAAATAAGGACGTTCTTGGAAATAGCTATTCAACTGGAATAAATATCAATTCTGGCGTAAACTATTTGTCTTTCCCAGACTCAGATGATTCTTTCTTTGAATACGTCAATAATTTTTTCATCTCCATACCAACTACTTTTGGCGATATTGGTTCTAAGTTTTACCCTTATCGCGGCGGCGTCACAAATCAAGGGTTGCTTTCTTTGTCAGACGCAAATTCAAATAATTATTACCAACAATCTCTATTTGGCGGAAGTTGGAGTGGGGATTCCTTTACCTATTCCGATTCCCCAGTCTCATACAATCTAAACTTCAATTATGGTAATCAGGGTGTTGACGGAACGAATTTTAACTCAAAGCTTTCAATTGCTTTTTCCCCTATTTACCCTACGCAGGGCGGTAATTATGATGCGAAATACGTTACAGGTTTTCATTTATTGGGTAGTGGCTCTTACCAAACCCCACCGACGCCCGTATTTTCTGAATATTCATACGTCACTGGTATTGAAAAATCCTTTCAGAATTTCTTGTTTAGCACGGGTTGTTTGAATTCTGTTAATGTTTATTTCCTCGGTGGAAGTCCTACTTCTGATGCAAGTGGGGTATTGAACCTAAAAACCGTCTCAATGAGCGGTGTTTACAACAATGGAATCCAAAAATACAATGTAGCGACCTCATATTCTGGTTTAAGTGTGGGTTCTGGATACCGTTCTGCGCCAGCTTTCTACTTTTCAACCGGAGGAGGCTGTTATAGCGTTCCTGATGCTTCGGGGTATGAAACCTCACAATTCAAGTTTGCAAGCGGCTACGGGTCAACCTACGAGCAAGCAGGGGGTCTTACGGGGCTGGTTGTAATGTCTGGAAGTGGCGTGGCGGGAATTTTCATCACAAATATCGGTTTCGGATACAATGATTCCTATGTTCCATCTGTTACTTTTTTGAGAAATCCTTCTGATTCAGGGGTTTATGACGCTTCCGGCTTAATCCTAATGAAAAGCACCGGAATTTATGACTTCAACACGTTTTGGAACATCTCTTGTGATTTTGGTGGTGGCCCTCAGCTTTTAAGCGGATACGGCGGCTATTATTCTGGTGATTTCGGCGTTTTGGGCAATGGCAAGGTGTCTTTGGGTCTAAACCTCTCTGGAATTGACAATACTTCGCCTATTTCTGGATTGCTTTCTGTAACAATATCGGGAAATGGCGCATCCATTACAACTCAAAAAACAATTTACCAGTCGAGACTTTTTGATTTGAACACTGGCTCGTTATACCCGAATTCTTATCCTGTTTATGGATTCGTGCCTTTACCTGACTTGAGCCAGAATATGTCTCAAAGTCAGTCCGACTCTCAATATCAAAATGATGTTGGGGTTGGGGATAATATTATTAATTTTTAATTAGATATGGGAAATACATCAAATACATTCGACAACATTACGCTAACAGACAAGAATCTTGACTCGTCTGATGCGGTTTTTGATGCAACCGTCGTCGCTAATTATGGCGACCCCGGTTTAGCCGAAGATTATCATGCTGATTTTTTAAGCAAGTTCGTTATCTGCAAGCTTGAATCTTCAAATAGGACTTTAACAAGCGATAAATTCAAAAATATGATTATCGTTGTCAAAAGACCAGAGACTCTTTGGATAAGTTATGATGGGGGATTTCTCAATAATCCCGCAAATCAAAGAAGGGTTGACTATAATTTGAACGCGAATGTCGGTTCGGCTGGTAATTATTCTACGAATGTAATACCAGCAATCAATATCCCCTACTCTTTGGGAGATAGAATCAAAGTAAAATTAATCAAAGATGAAAATTACAGTTACTTGACAAACAAGGATTCGTTCTTCTCTTCTCAATGTAATGTGTGGGATGCTTCTAGCTCTGCGATTGGATATTACCAAGGTTGGCATAATCAGGGGCTTAATAGCAATCCGTATGTCTCTCAAAACAATGGAGCTAGTAACATTCAAATAAAGACTATTTTCCCAACTGATAATACTAATACTTTTTATACTATTGCCTTGAATAAAACCCAATATGAGGCGTTTTCTTTGACGATGTATCCAGAGCAAGCAGCAAATTTAATAGCTTTGTTTAGCAACACTTCTTCTTTCAAATACTACTACAAGGGAAACGGCGGGTATTCTTATCAGAATGAATTTATGCTTAACCTGAACTTCTTGAAATACGAAGATATGAATACGATGGGTAGAGCGAGGACGACGACGACAAATTGTATTCCTTTAATCGTCTCTGCTCCAAATACATTTACCGCCCCCGCAGCGAGAGCCGCAGGAACGGTAAACTACTTGCCGACATATATTACCAAGGCTTAAACCTTGGTTTTTGCAGCAGCTTTCTTTTTGATTCTTTCGATAAGCTCGAACTGCTTGAATTTCGGAATGTCAAACACAGATTTCAAGTCGTCTGCGCCTTCAAACTTTTCTTCAATAAGCTTGGACTTCAATTTCTCGAAGGTAACACCATTTGTTGCCATCGTTTGAGCGAGCAAATCGCCCGAAACATCTGTTGGGTCTGCTTCTGCACCAGCACCGCCAGCGGCACCAATTTCTTCCTGAGAGACGATGTTAATTTTTAGAAAGTTTCTTACTGCCCTTACAAAAGCTCTGTTTTCAGCAATCGGGCCGAGGTAGTTCTTGCCAAAGCTGTTAGTATTGAATGGGCTTGCGTCACCAATCGCAGAAAAAATAACTGTTCTACCTTCGGTTTCAAAATTTGGAATCCATTCGATAGAACATGAGGATGCGATGTAGTCGGCGGCTGGAGAAATGATGTTATGCTTGACTTCGCGGTAGCCCCTGATTTGGGCCAAGTCTTTAATTCCCGCCAAGAGGATTACCAAATCCCTATCGTCAAGACCTTCGATAGAAGTGGGGACGGCCTTGCCGCGTTTTTCAAAATTCTGTTTGTTTGGAGCAAGAAATTGGGGTTTAATCATCTTACGCCAGTCAACAAGACCTTCGGGAGTATAGACATACTTGATGCTTCCATCATTTACGAGTCCATGCTCATTTCTTGTGATAAGGGCGGGTGGTGTCGCAGACAACTTGTTTGCAGACAGAATTTCTTCGGCGGTGATAGTTTCGCTCATATTTTAATACTAAAGGACTTTTAGGATTAAGTCAAGGACTTTTCTTTCAATTTTACGATGGTAAAAAAGTCCAGATTTTGCCAAAAAGAAGGAGAATCAATTACTTTCTGATACTCAAAGTGATTCTTCATTGGGATGTCTTTCTCCGCAGCGGCGAGACTGTAATAGAACTTGCCGTTTGAGGAAGTGATTTTGGCCGAACGATAATAGAGATTATCAATGTCTTTTTTTAATTCATTAATTTTATCATCAGAAACGGGTTCGATTCTATTGATATTACCCAACTC
>Ga0007804_1000582_pt1 | contig 13019 bp, 7 predicted proteins | sample CryBogCBE25Aug07_FD_60367 | JGI IMG/M metagenome (GOLD analysis project Ga0007804, IMG submission 60367) | Freshwater microbial communities from Crystal Bog, Wisconsin, USA - CBE25Aug07 | ecosystem: Environmental > Aquatic > Freshwater > Lake | place: Crystal Bog, Wisconsin, USA | collected... | reverse complement strand
TTTATACCATTGAAGATTACAAACCGCACCTGCGGTTTGTAATCTTTAAGGGAATTGCCCACGAAATTTATATCCGCACCCTTAAGGGTGCGGATATAAATCTTCGTTGGTCTAAATGTGCAAAGGTGTAGAAAATTCCATAAGGAATTTGCTAACACGAACGCCGGACTTTCAGTCCGGCTTTCTAAAGTATAATATGCTAATTGCACACACAATATCATATATTCCATTTAAGATGAAAACAATAGATAACATTTGGACACATTATGTATAAAGATAAAATCATTATATTATTTTGTTTTCTCAGTAAACCTTACTGTTTCACATTCTTCTGTTGTAATACAATTTTGCTACGTTTCAATTTGATTACCTTGGGTGGTGGACTATCACTTTCTTCCTTTTCAGTAGTCACTTTTGTGGGTTCTTCGACATCTACATCAGGTTCCACAATGCGATGTTTTAATATTGTTGAAATCTTTTTGGAATCCACATGACGTATTTTCTTAAATATAAAATATCTATTCAAAAACGAAATTTCCTTCTCATATGGTTTCATAAATGGAGCGGTGCGATACATATTTTGTATTTTCTTTTCTTTGGATTCTTCCATCATCATTGTATATAAAGCACGGAAATCACCTGTTCCACTCGGCATTCCTATATTTTTGGCTTCTTCGTCAGTCAATAATACAAATCCATAATCTTCCATGACGTTTTTAAAGAAATCGAAATTGACTAAATATTCTTGAAAGGTTCGATTAATACTTTCTTGATATACGTGAATTGGGTATCCTAAACATGTTTCATCATCCGCCATTCCTGTCTCGTGATATTGGCGTGTCAATTCGAATATTTTATGTTCATTTTCCATGTAGACAATACCTTGACCAACCTCTTTATTTTGTAATTTCTGAAATACTGTCTTACCATCATAACATGTGCCAATGAAATAACCATTCACTTTTGTGCATTCTTCTAAATTCTGTAAGAAGTTATATAATTTTGTCTTATTCTCAAAGAAATAATGCAATGCGAATTGACAAGAACTAATTTGGAAACCAGTTTCAGCAACAGCATAATTTTTAGCGACTGAAGAACCCAATTTGGACGCTTCATCGCGTGTTGTATTACCAAATAATACATTTACAATCTTCTTTTCTTTTTCTGTCGAAAATGCTTCTCCAGTTTGACGTATATTGAGTGCACTATTTCCTCTCAAGAAAATGCAATCGGGGTATTTCTTATATTTTAATCGCATATCTAAATATCTTGCACATGCACCATCCAATTTATTCATAATATTATCTTCTGAAATATCAATTCCTAATACAAATGCGAGAAACGCCATATTCCATTTAGGTAAGTCGCCTGCCTTTCCAACAGCATAATCTATCAATGTATCTCTTCTTTGTGCCACACTCATAATTAACTTTCTTTTCACATATAAATTATGGAAATCACGTAATCTTTGTGTATATCCTTCTCCTTGTTCATTTCTGTCGCGATTATAATAAACACCTTCTCCTGCGATTTTTTCTTCTTCATTTAAGTCATCAATTGCTTCGGGTATATTTTTACCAGTCGTCATCATTTCTTCTGTCACAGGATGATGCAATGAATACCAAATATTATTCGCTACTTTATAACTATTTCCGTAATTTCTACCACCGTTTCTCAATTCAGCAGTTTTATCATAACGAACACGTAATGGTTTCCATCGCCAACCTTCCTGTTTTGTATTATCATAGGCAAATTCTACAATCACATTTTCTTCGAAATAATCGCCGTCTTCACATAACATCAATTGTTCGCCAGCGCCATTTGTTATCAAATGAATATTTCCATAACATGCATTTGGGTCATGAGGATGTGTGGGCATAAATGGAACTGGTAAATAAGATTGGCCTTCCTCTTCCTCAATCAATCTTTTTTCTTTTATGTGATTCCAATCTAACATATCTTGAAATGGGTTTAGATGGCCATCAGTTTCTTTATTAAACCCGCATCTCAATATAATTGTTTTATATTGTTGTAAGTTTTGGATTCCATCTGTCTGTATTCCATCTTGAAATACGCTATGAATATCATCTCTACCGGTTTTGGGATTTTTCTGTATACTTACCAAGAAATCAATTGTATTAAATTCCACTGGTTTCCATTTAAATGAATAATTCCATGTAGATTTAAATACTGGTAAAGATGTACGTTCATCGCCGTTATAACCAACACCAATATTCACTGGTGTAAATATAAGACCATCGGTATTATATGGATAACAACCATCTTTAATTTTTCTTAATAATCTACCACAACATTCAAATATAGAATTTGGGTCAGTATCCAATACAATATCAGAATTTGCACGTGTAGTAAACTCGAATTCTTTACAACGAATACGGAATATACAATTAGAATCTGTTGCTTGAATAGGTTTCGCATTTAATTCATTTAAACATCTTCGTAAATATGTAAATCTGTCGGCCGGTTTTTTCTCTGTATCGGTAACCAAAGAAGGATTGTCGGGATATTGAAAAGGTAATTCTCGAACACTTTTTTTAGAAATATAATAAATATCAAATGCGGCATATAAATTTACATAATTTTGATTTTTATCATATTTGATATGTTCTCCATCTAATAATGTTTCAAACCATTTTTTCTCCTCTGTCTTATAACCAGTGAATTTAATCAACATATTTGTATCCATTAAGTATAATTTCCCTTCTTTGGAAATATATAATAAACTACGTTCTCCATCTGCTTTATCAGTTACACAGTAATCTTTTCGAATATTTGGTTTAGTGCTTATTTCTGTAGAAGCAATAATATTATGCAATTGTAATGTTATTGACGAAGGACCTATGAAATACGCACTCCTATTTCTTTTGGGTATTTGGTCACCATGAATCATTTTTAAATATGCATTTGTTACATCATCGCGTTCTCTATATCCAATTGGATAATTCGTTTCTTGAATACCCGATAATATTAAACGAATACAATGACGCATTGCTTGTAATAATTTTTCTTTTGTGTTATATTCAGTTCCTACGCCAACGCGCGAATTATCTACTTCCAATTCAATCTCATATGTTTCTGGATTTTCAAATACCTTTGCATCTTGTAATGTATATTGCGGAATGGGCACTTTCTTTCCACCACTTGTGCTAATTGTAGTCGAACCTTTTAAAATAGTAATATCAGCAAATATAGGATATTTATCATGATGGAATCTTACGCGATTTAAATGACGGAAAATTTTTTTGGAATCCATCCACTTGGAAATGACACTATCGCGAATAAAATTAGAATGTGGTGAAAATACGTTTTCTAATTGATAAGAAACGCGAAAATTATAATCGTCGAATACAACGGATTTTAATATCATTTTTGTATTTGGATTGGTAGCAGGTAATTTTTGTGTAAAATGGATTTTCTCACTCTTCATAGAAGGCATGTCCAACAACTTCTGTAAATTATTGGTTTTACAATATTCCTGTATTAAATCAACACCATTTATTTCTGTGCGTATATTGGACATACTGACACCACCTTCTTTATTCATATATTCATTCATAATTCTTAAACTATAAAATCCTTCTGGTGTATCCGTTTTAAAACCATTCGCAAATAGCACTTGAACAACATTATCATAATTAATTTTCGATAATGGTTTATCCTTCTGTGTGGATATTCCAAAACGGACTTCTAATTCTGCTACTTTTCCGTCTGTTTTTAAAATAGGATTTGAATTCAAATAATATTCTACCATATCTTCAAATTCTCTTTTAGGTTCTCGTTCTGGTGGTTGATTCTCAATGATGACGAATTTCTTTTTTCCAGAATTATCCTTTTCCATCTTTACTATTGTATTGGAAGAACTGTTATATATAATATAATGATTATTATTCTTATGTAATAATCATTATTCGTATCACTTTTTGTTTTCAATTTTTTCGTGTTTATTTTTATTACTTGGTTTATCCGTAAAATGATATATGCTATGTTACTCTACTTCCATATAGCATATAATAATAAACCATGATATAATTCCATTTTCTTCATTTTATCTTCCACTTTAAATCCCATTTTATTTGCTATTTCATGCAATTCATCCATCTTATATGAAGATATAGATTTCAATGATTTTTCAGTGTTTTCTAAACCTTGATATTGTGTAGTTATCATAATATGAAATTCTTTTTCATTATTTGCATTCTCCCATGAATATAGACTAAATGACTTCTTATTTGTTCTCGGAGTGTCTTTTGCAATATATATGTTTTCAGTATCTGGGACACCACAAGAAAAATAATAATATGTGCGATTATCATGATTTACCAAATAAATATTCTTTTGGTAATATACTGAAAACGCAATTATACAATCTAATTCAGTGGTAGAATTCGTCATTAAATCAGAACATAATTGTTGAATTTTTACTTTTGTTATTTTCTGATTGGTTTGTTTCCATCTATGCAGTTCAGATGGTGATTTTAACGCTTCCATGATTTTCTGTTTTTCTTGGATTTCTTCTTTCCCAAAGGAATTTTCCATGATAGTGTATTTCGATAATCCATATTGTCCAATATATAAACACCAAAATAATGTATCAGGTTGATTTGGAATAACACGCGAATCTTTTACATAATATGTTTCGTGTTTTTTCATTCTATTTTCACGAAGTGGTGCTATTAATTTATCAGGAATGGGAATACGTTGCTGCATCTTTCTTTCTTTTGTTATGACATTCGGGTTTTCAGTGGCGTTTTTGGTCGATACACGTGTGGCCTCATTGCGTTCCATCATACCATTGAAGAATTCAACGGAATTCCCCACGAAATTTGTATCAGGATTCCATCCTTCAGATGGAATCTCTGTTGAAAATTTTCGTTGGTCTAATATGACTGATTCTTCAATAACCAAAGACCCCTTATTATACTCATCATTCTTATAAATTGGGAATTCATAATCGACAGAATACATATAGGGTTCTAATTTCAATATATCATTCGGTTTTGTAAATGTTTCATAATGGTATATTGATTTATGCAAAAATTGTAATTGTATCATTCTTTGAACACTGATATAGTTGGTTCTCTTTATTACATCATGTGTTGTCTTTATATTGCTTTTCATATGCATATGCATATGCATGTGCATGTTTGTTATCATTCCAATGGAAACATTTCACGATATTCTTGTTTTTGTATTTCCACACTTTCGAGTGATTTTTCTTGTTCAATTACATAATCCACATATCTCGTGATTAAATCAATAGTTTCATTTGGAATAACAGAAAGATTAATAAATATACCACATTTATTTTCGTTCAATTTAATAGAGGGATTTTCTTTTAGAATTTTCAAAATTTCTATATGATGGATTTTTGGCATATTTTCTATTTTACTTCTTAATTCTTCTAAATTCATTTTTTATGTAAAGTGGCAATACTATTCTATGAAAAAATATTTCTATATTTATTCATATACAGTTTCATTACATTGATTATTTGAATCACATGCTTACTTTATTTTTGGATTTACTAAATCAGCAATAGCATAAATACATGTATCATATAATTCGAAGCGTATACCAATTACACGCGTTAATATTTTATCACCCTCTTTTACACTATGAAAATATTTATCTGTATTATGATGGTCTCTAGCAATAAATAACGTAATAGGTGTTACACCATGTTTATCAATTACTTCTGCATGTATTCCTGCTTTAGTAATGGTTTTCGCGATTGCCTCAATTAACATTCCCTCTACAGGATGACATACCATACATTCAAATACTACTTGAAATTCATTATTCATATTAGAAACATTTGCACTAGAATAGGTAACAATTTTCACTGAATTTGGTTTAATAAATCCTTCGCGAATACATTGTCCTTCAATTAAACTGGCAATCTTCTTCTCTAAATTTTTCTTTGTATTTCCGCCTATTTCTTGAATCAAGAGAGATACTTTTTTGGTTAATATAGATTTCATATAAACATCATATAAGCGTTGTTCTGTCGCCTTCTCCATCGTATGATATATATTATAGTATGCTTTTATGTGCTTGCTTTGTAATTAGATTCATTTACATTGATTCAATTCAATTTTTTGGAATTGGCCTTTAGAACGCGGGCATTTTATGCCCGCGTTCGTGTTAGTGAATATGGGTTGCTGTAAAAATCGCTTTGCGATTTTTACAACATTATAAAAAGCATGACTAAAATCGTGCTTTTTAGAATAACTATGTTCCCCCTAACAAAGGGTTGTCAATAAAACGTGGGGTGTGGCACTAGTACCACACATCGCATTTTGAAGATTGGATAATTTACGCACGAATTCGGCGTTGGTTAAATCTTGCAATTTCTCTATTTAAAAACCACACTTTGCCATCTTTTTTAGCATGACTTGACAGACGTAATAACATTTCTAACAATATTGTAATTCCCATTTTTGTCATATTATTTGTATTCTCTTTTGTATAAATTGTCTTTCCTAAAATTGTATTTAACCATTGGATTAAAACTGCTTTACCAGCTTGTGATACAATAAACCCTACTTTATTCGTTGTAGATTCCATATTCATCATTTTAAATACAATTTCATCCTTATGTAATGTCAAAAAACCAAAATATTGATTGATATTGCGTTTTTTATCTAAATGTAATTTCTGTATGATTGATTTTTCAAAAGGTTTTAAATCCTCATTGTCCGCACGAACCCATTTTGTTGCAATTTCCATACTTGCATTTGATGTCTGGACAGAAGCCGGTGGTGGTGGCAAGAAAATATGATGCACATCTTTTTCATCTACTAATATTACACCCATACTAGTTTTATCTTGGTTGTATACAACAAGTTCATCAAAATATTCCTTCATTGTTTTCTCCAAGTATTCTCCAGTATTCACATCTGTCGAATATAAATGTTGTATCAATGTTAATTTTTTCTTATATGTCAATTCATCCAAGAAATGATAGACGAAGAATTTCTTTAACAGATGTTCGGCATTTTTCTCGTAATGGGGTAATAAATCTTTATGATTTTCTGTAATTACATCGTACACATAATTGAAATTTTCTGTCCAATCGTAAATATCATGAACAATATCTGTCTTTCTAAAATCATTTATTTTATGTAATAACTGGGATTTTATACGTTGATAAGAATCGGCTGTTTCTTTATGTGATTCTTGTATTATTTTTTGTATATCTTGAACAGATGGTTGTGTGATTTGCTCTACTAATGTTTCAGGAGTGCCATCAATATCTTCTGTAATTTTCTCGGGTATTTCTAATTCTAATGAGGTGCGTTTATAATCCACTGGAACACTTCTGTCAAACACGGTTGCGTTTTCGTCGGTTATTTCTATTGGTTGGAACATATAATACTTACCACGGTTCTGTAGATTTCCAAGACGCCCATATTTATCTGTCAAATATTCATTTGGATGGTCAATCAAATAGGTAAGAGTATAAAATATATGTTCTATTGGGTATTTCTTTTGAACCTGAATTAATTGCAATAAATCTTGTAATTTATAAAATACTTGACCTGTGGAAGCCATTGCGACAGAAACTTTGATGACAGAAGAAGTGGGTGATTCGCGGAATATCTGTCGTATTCTGTCTGCGATTTTTGTATAATTGGATTGAATATGAAATTCATTATAAGTATCTTTAATTACATCTGTCTCTTCGACAGAAGTTGATGTGGGAGAACATTGATAAGCACAATTATCCATATAATCACATATATCAGTATGTGGTTTATCGCCTATTTGGAATTCCACTTTCATCGCTTTAGTGGATAACTCAATTTCTATATTACGATTTTCTGTCAATGACAACAACTTTTCTGTAGTCATATTAGTTTGTCCTATGTTTAATAAGCAATCGACAGAATTTTCTTTTAATAGACGAGTAACACGACCAATTTGTATAGCCTTATTTTCAGCGTATCTATATAAATATACATCAGCACATTCTCTAGTTTCATCATTCTCTGTCGAAGAAGGCATGACAGAACCATGTAAATAGATTTCCACATTTCTTTTTTCAAAGGGGAGAGAACAATGACTTAAATGACGAACACCACGTCCTATAATCTGTTCAATACGATTCATATTATACCATGCATCCATTATATGTATCTGTCGAATATTGCGTAAATCTACACCTTCAGCAGCGGATTTCGATATAATAACAACCTTCACTAGAGCACCATCCTTGTTTTCCTCACTTGTAATATATTTTATATCTGCGTTATTATCTGGCGATAATGCATGTTCTCCTGAAATAATTACATAACGTGCCTGTGTGAATGGTTCTGTCGATTCCATTTCTGTCTTTGGTTTCATTGAGAGTGCATCTAATTTGACAGAAGGTGGTGTCTTCCATAAAGAACGGGTTTTGGGTTCTGTCTTATTATAATATCTACGAAATCCGATTTCTTCTAATGCTAATGCTAAAGGAATAATACCACCATCAATAAATTCCGAATATATTAATACAATTCCAGTGGAAGATAAAACACGTTGACAGATAGTATGAATACGACTACTATATTTCAATATTACATCAGGTGACAGAAAACGTCCATATTTTTCTAATATATCCTTTTTATATTCGAATTTCGATTTAGACGATATTTCATAATTCATAGATTCAGAAAGGCCTTCTATACCAACATGTTTTTTCAAATCGACAGATAATTCACCACCCTGTATCTTATCTTCACTTATCTGTTCACCGCCTTCTTCTGTCGGCGCCTTCGGCGCCGATGCAGAAGGATACACAATATTTAATGCTTGTAATGGCATTTGTAATTGTGCATAACCAAATTTTTCCATATTTTCAAAATCCATTTTCGAATACATAGTATCAATTATTCTGTTATACACATCTAATTGATAATCACCTATTTCAGATAAATAGACAGATAAATGTTTTATAGGTTCAACAATAGTTTTTCCATTCATTTGTAATTTAGGATATTCGATTTTAGAAAATGTTCTGTCGGGTTCAAAAACATTGGGATAAATACGATATGGAAATGTATATGGATTTTCACCACGCACATAAGAAATATATCCTATAATTTTTCTTGCTAATAATTCCTTTCCGCCTTCCAAACTATCTTTCCCATCAGCTGATTTCCTTTCAGGTAAAAAATTACCTTCTTTATCAAATATATCGCTTTCTTGAATGGTGGCTCTATTATCATTTATATTAAGAAGGTTGACCAAATGGATGATTTCCTTATAACTATTATACATTGGTGTAGCAGATAATAACAATAAACGCATATTTTCAGAATAACGAGCTATTTTAATTAATTCCTGAAAGATTTTCTTGGTTTTTTTACCACCTTCCCCAATACGAATATTATGAACTTCATCAATGATTAATAGACGATTACTGAAATAATGACGAATTTTTTTAATTTCCAAACGTTTTTTCTGTTGTTCATCATAAGCTGTTCCAACAACTTCTGTTTTTTCTTTAATAAAATTTGCGAATTTTCCATAGGCTACAAATTCGTAATTCTGATGAATAAGTGTTTTTATCTGTTGAATAATTTTCTGTCTATCCATCTCTTTATTAATAATTAAAGAAGGGTTGATTTCTCTCAACAAGGACGCACCAACACAAGATTGTATATTCCAAATACCATTTTCAAATTTTAATTTCTTTTCATCAAATAATTGCAATCTAAAATTATCTTGAACGTTTTCAGAAGCAATGATAATAATACGTTCTTTTAATCCGACTTGATTTGTATAAGACCGCATTTCTTCGGCGACAGAAATAGCAGTGCAAGTTTTGCCACTACCTAAATTATGATACAATAATAAACTATTATAAGGTGTTTGTGAAGACATGAAATTTTTAGCGAATAATTGATGCGGATTTAATGTGAATTCCATGCTACACATTTTATCGGCTTGGTCTTTAATATTATAAATAGTTCCATCATATTGTGTTTCAAAGAACTCTTTACGAATAGCGATTTTTCTGTTGAAATTCGGATCATTTAAATTAGGATATAAAAAATCATAGGTGTTGTGATTACGTTGATATTGATATTCTCTTTTTTCTGTCAAAAATAACTTTTCATTTCTATCTTTAGGAACTCTTTTCATTACCTCTTCCAATTCAGGAACAGTTTTTACTTCTTCCTGTTCTAGTTCTTTGACAGAAGGTGTTTCGTTATTTTTTACTTCTTCTTCTACACCAACTACAGATGTCATTGCGAAAGATGATGGTTCTATCATAGATTCTTCCTTTTCTGTCGATTCTTTCATAAATTCGGGAATTTTAGGAGGTTCTTCTGAAACTTCTGTCGAAGGTTCTTTAGGAATTTCTGTGGAAACTTCTGTCGATGGAATTTTAGGAGGTTCTTCTGAAACTTCTGTCGAAGGTTCTTTAGGAATTTCTGGGGAAACTTCTGTCGAAGGTTCTTTAGGAATTTCTGGGGAAACTTCTGTCGAAGGTTCTTTAGGAATTTCTGGGGAAACTTCTGTCGAAGGTTGAAAAACACTTTTGATAGAATCAGTTATAGATTCAATCAATGATGGTTGTGTAGGTAGTGGAGTGGGTAGTGTTTCAACAACTTTGTCAGAAGGCACAACTTTTCGTGTTTTATTTTCCACACGTTTAGGAATTTTTCTACATCTTGTGGTATTTGGTATTCTTTCATATCCTTCTGGACATGTTTTAATGCATCTTCCAGTAACCGGATTCCATTCTTTGCCTTCTGGACAAACTTTCGAAGTGACTTCAGGTATAGTTACTGGTTGTGACAAAAGTTCAACTGGTTCTTCTTCGAATTCAGCTATAACTTCAGTTACGGGTTCTTCTAGAATTGCAATGTCACCCTTATCAGAACTTTTACTTTGTTGTTGGGGAAGATTACGTTTAGTCTTTCGTTTTTCATACACTTGTTTATTCACATCATGACTTGGTTTGCATTTACCGGTTTTATATCTTCCTAAATCGGGCACACATTTATGGACACATCTTTTATAATTATTATGGGGTATTCTTTCTTTCCCCTCTGGACATTTCAAATTATCTGTCATACAAATTCAATACTTAATATATACACATATTTTGTATTCATAACATGAACAATCATGATGAACTATCATTTCATAAAACATATTTATTATTAGATGAACACTAATAATAAATTCATATATCACACCCTATAAAAATAAATATCGCGTCAATATCTCATTTACCTTTGTTAATATCTTCCTTTTTTCTAAATTATATGGACGAATATGATACAAACATTTATCATATGAAAGCCATTTCATTTTACTCACTTCCGATTTTTGGAAATTCACATTTTTCATACTTTTATCAAAATCCATATTCATTAAAAAATATTTGTGCTTATAAGATTTGAAATTCGAACCTGTAAATGTTTCTTCAAATGGATAGATATTTTGTATAGGTTTAAAATCTTCATATTTATATCCCGTTTCTTCACATAATTCACGTATAGCGCATTCATAATCATTTTCATGATAATTTCGCCTTCCTTTAGGAAATCCCCATTCGGGGTCTTTCCATTTTTCATGCAAATATAAACTTTCATTTAATAATGTAGAAAGTGAATAAAATTCATCTTTAAATGTTATGCCAGAAACTAAAGAATTAAATTTCACACGTGATGATTCTTCTTCGTTTTTATATTGCACTGATAAATTCACATTTCCTCCCCAAAGTAACGTCCATAAATAATCAAAATTTCCAGTATTTAATAATTCCTTTTCTTTTGACGTCATCTGTTGTAACATATTCATGATATATTCCTTATTATAAAGTGAATACTTACCGCGCATAAAATCAATATATCCTAAACTATCCTTACGACAAATCATTAAATATTCTATTCTATAACCTACTCTATTTGAAATCGATGATGATTGTGCTATGTTCCACAATTCTTCTCCTTCCATACCTTGATATGCATATTTCATTTTTATCATTCCATTCACCTTTTTATTTGACATGCCATTCGCTGGAATTATAGAATAATCGGTGATATAGCCGTGGGGAGGAGAAGTTTTCGGTACAACATCCTTCATAATACGAAATATAATAGCACCTATACTTGTTATGGGCAAATGACATTGATGAAATAAATGACCATATTTACCACAATTATTACAATAAGTTGCTTCATTATTCATTTACAACACAAAAAACACACGAATAAGATATAATCTACTAAATATTATAAATTATTTTTATATAGTATTTAGCAAGACACGATAAAATGATGGAAGAATTGATACATGTAAGATTCCTCCCTTCCGCGATAGAATTTCGTCCAGAAGTTTGGGGAAAATATTATTGGTTTTTTTTACATACATTAGCATATTCTTATCCGGAAACACCCACAACAATTACAAAAAGAAAATATTACGATTTCATACAAAATTTACCATTATTTATTCCCAATTATGAAATTGGCGACAAATTTAGCGTTTTATTGGATAAATACCCTGTTTCACCCTATTTAGAAAATAGAGAAAGTTTTATCCGTTGGACGTTTTTCATACATAATAAAATCAACAGATACCTTGGATACAATGAACTGTCATTTCAAGAAGCGAATGATATATACGCCGATAATTATCGTGAAAAACCCGTTATTATCTATGAAACATATAAAATAAAAAAAAGTTATATTTATTTATTCATGATGATGATAATGTTTTGTTTTATACTATATACTATTGTCAAAACACGCATTTGATTTATTCCCTTGAAGATTTGAAATTGGAAAAAGTCACACTGAAATATTCGTTGGTCTAGTATTCTAGCCGCGGATTGTGGCAAATTTGCTACAATCTATGTGTAGATAATTATGATTCCCAGAAATCATGCAAATTATAATAACATGGATATCCTAACATACCAAAATCATTTGCAAATATTTCATTTACCAATAATAGAGTTTTTTCATCATAATAACCTTTATAATTCTTTTTAT
>Ga0007804_1000579_pt1 | contig 13042 bp, 11 predicted proteins | sample CryBogCBE25Aug07_FD_60367 | JGI IMG/M metagenome (GOLD analysis project Ga0007804, IMG submission 60367) | Freshwater microbial communities from Crystal Bog, Wisconsin, USA - CBE25Aug07 | ecosystem: Environmental > Aquatic > Freshwater > Lake | place: Crystal Bog, Wisconsin, USA | collected... | reverse complement strand
GTTATGTCCAACCATATACTATCTTTGAAAGTAACTGAATTTGCTGACAAATTAGAACTTGCCACCTCTGAAGTGAATACATTACCATTGGCTGTTGTAAAAGATATCAATGTATTTGGTGCAATCGTATTCAAAACACTAACACCATTCATGGCATGGAAGGTAATCACATTATTGTAACTATATGCACCATTTGGATTAATTGTTACATAAGAGTTTTCGCTGCCTGTATAGTAAGCCAATGGATAAGCGGTACTTAAACTTGTATAACCAGTTGATGAGAATTTTGTATTAGAATTCAAAGCATAACGACCCAAGGCTTTCATACCAGTTGGGTGCAATAAATTCAATAGTATGTCTCTGTACTTAGCAATTTCTTTTTGTACCGTAATTTGATAGGTGAAGTTATTGTAGTTTGAACTTTGCAATACATCATAAGAACTTGGCTGACCACTCTTGTCTAAGTATTGACCTTGACTTAATACAAGACCATTTAAGAATGAAGCATTTGCCTTTGCTCTACCGTCACCATAAATTCTAACACCATTTGTATTATAATTTGAATTAAATTGTGTATTAGCCATAGCCATATTAATGTTTTTGCCAACCACTTTTAAATCTTGTGTTGGGTCTGGAACACTATTATATTCAAACACTCTTAGATTATAAAGGCTTAGTGTTGGATCACCATTGGGTTGCAACAAAGTTACATTATTTACTGTTGCTGAATAAGTCGCAACTGATATGTCTGTACCTTGATATACAACATCACCAAATTGTGGAACATGAGCAACACTTACGTTAGCCACAACAATATCTTCTACTTTGAGTGATACATTAGGTGTAGAAATGTAATCTTCACCAGGATCAATCAAGTTAATAGTTGTAACAGAACCAGTTCTATCTGTAACGACTGAGAAAGTTGCGCCTGTGCCTAATATTCCTGGCACATATAAACTTGCGCCGTAAGCTTGAACATTGGCAGAACTAACATTTAATGTAGGTAGTGATGTTGATTTATATCCCATACCACCCAAAGGATGATAACCATCTGTTACATACTTAATTGAAGTAATTGAACCGTTGGCATCTACTGTATGTACATTAGCCTGCGCTCCGTAGCCAGTACCACCAGTAAATACGATTGTATCATTGGCTTGATATCCTTGGCCGCCTGTAATGATTTGTATTGGTGATAACATGCCGATGCTTATTAAATCAGCATAATCACCATTGTCATCTTGGTATCTCGATTCTGCGGTTACAACTGGTGGAACTTTAATTCCGCCACCACCATTCACCAACAATACAGAAGAAATTGGATATGTTTGTAGTGACAGAAATGAAAAGGCGTTAATTAATTTTGTATTTGCATTTGATATGGCCACATTAGCAAAATTATAATTTGTATTACCTAATGTGATATATTGTTTTAAAGCAATAGAGTCTAATGGAACATATGCCACATTGGCTTCAGAGTTGGCTGCTGGATTTAAAGAACCAACATATGCCAAAGCACCTGGAGCATTCGTGATATTAAGTATGGTATTTGGATAATTTGTGTAACCAAATCCTTCATTGACAACATTGATATTCTGTATTGAACCTGATGTTGTGGTGCCAACTGATGCCTGAGCACCATGACCATTGGCAGAATTTAAACCACCATAAACAATAACTGGATCTCCAGCTTGATATAATAGACCACGATTGTTAGGATCAATTTTGATTTGACTAATCTGACCAACAATCTTAGCTCTTAATGGTTGACCATTAAACAATACCGTTTGATTGGCATTATCAACTACACGAACAAATTCACCAGATTGAAACAAACGTTCAATGTTGGAAATGAATACCTCAGTTTTTGTGCCAGCTTTAACTGAGTTTTCAACTGTGGCAATCGACTTTGTTGTTTCGCCAAATAATCTTAGGTTATTGATATTTTGAAAATTTGGATCTAATGTAGCCAACTTCAACGATTTGGCCACATACCATGTACCTGCAGAAGCCTTGAGTACAGAATCTTTGGTATAAAATACGTCAAAATCGGAGTTGTATAGTATTCTAAACAAAAACTCGTAAGATGATGGTGTGCCTTTGGCTTTGTACAACTGTCTTGCTGCCTTAATTGCAGTAGACTTACTAATCAATGCATCTTGTGGAAAGTATTGTAGAAAATCATTGATAAAGTAATTGACAAACTCGGTTGAAGTTGTATCAATATCTTTATAGTTTAAAAGATTTTTTGATTGTTCTGTAACTTGGCCATTTTGTTCCATCCATTCATAATAAGATTGAAGAAACAAAACAAAATTGGCATAGTCAGGATTTTCCCTAATAAAAGAGGGAAGTTGTGACGGTATTAATAACGATGTTTTTTGATTACTAGATATCATGATGATTTGGCAGCAACATTAGCCGTGATTGCATTTGGATCGTATGGATCAACTGTAATGATTCTATTATATGTAGACGATACGATTGTAGTTGTTGGTGTCACAGATAATGTTAACTGACCTAAATCATTATCAACTTGAGTTGGATTGAAGTTTGTTAATGTTATCACACCATTAGTATAATCAACTATTCCGATGTTGGTACTTAAAGTTGTCTTGCCATAGACTGTATCGTTATAATATAATCCTAATGTACCGTATCTGCCTTGTAGATTAACTACAGCAGCACCAAGTTGACCCGTAGTATCATTTGTTACCGGTGTGATTGTTGCATAAGCTGTAGTGTAATTATTACCTGATGTTAATACATTGATTGCTGTGATAGAACCTGCAGCATTGATAACGGATTCAGCGGTTGCACCTGTACCATCACCATAAATTGTAACTGCTGGTGCAAACTGATAACCAAAACCTGGATTTAAAACAGAAATAGTATCCACACCTTGTGTTTGTGCTGGCAATTCTTCTATATAAACGCCATCTATAAGACCTGTTGATGTTGGATACTTCAATGCAGGTGAACTACTGATACCACTTAAGAATGTACCTTTTTGAATAGGCGCATTGAAGTAGAAATTGTATGTAGTTGGTGTAGTCAAGTTAGGATAAAATTTCTTCTGCAATTGTATCTTAACTTCACTTGTAACAATCGATGAACTTGAACTAGAAATTGTAGAAATCAAATCCGATACAGAGAATGTTGAATTGAATGTGTTTAGAGTTGTTGTGGCAAAATTACTGATAGATGACTTGACCAAATTGGCCACACCATTGGCAGTCAATGTGGTTTTCTTTGTATCATACAATACGTTAGTTACAATTTTGACATAGGTGTAATCTGGATCCACAATTGTAGGTTCAACAGTTAATACAGATATTGGCTTGATAACTTCTTGTTTCAACCTTTGTTTCTGTGTGTCAGTCAACAAATATCCACCTGTTGGTTTCAAAGCAACAAATACTTGGCCATATACAGGAGGTATATTTTGTTCTCCACCCCAAACATTAACTGCATCAAAAGAAATACCTAAAGTATTTTGTTGAATCAATGTGATATAGTCTTCTTTAGTCACCGCACGATTCTGAGCTGCATATGATTTAGGTGCCTGATATTTGATAGAAGCAATAGATTCTTTATCGGCACCTTGTGATGCAGAGAACACAGGATAAATTGTTGTGTTTGAGTAACCTGATATGGAATCCATTAACACAAAGTTGTTAGCACCAGCCGATGATGTGCCTTGAGTTACAACATAAGATAACTTAACAACATTACCATCAGATAATTTTTTACCTAAAATACCATCACCAAAATAAACCTGATATGTACCAGTCAAACTTTCTTGTAAGAAATATACAAGTGAATTACCATCCAATGTTAAAAAATTAGTAGATAGATTATAGATATCAAAGTCTGTATTAGATGACGACACTTGAACTGCCACTTGAAGTGTTGTTGTGTCTACATTAGATTCTGGTATCTCATATGTGTATGTTGGATTATTTGTTGAATCTACTGTGAAAGAAACAGAAGCTGGTATACCTTGTTTGATAGGTACATCAGTGAAATATGCTGTATTGGCTGATACATTCACAGTATGTGCATCGGTTGTTACAAAATTGTAGTTAACACCATTGACTGCTTCAGATAAAAAATGTGTAAACTTTGGTAATGTCAGAGATGCATCAGAAACTTGATTAACTTTAACATTGACTGTGGCTGATGGTGCAATAGATGATTTTGGTGTATAATCTAATACTTTAGCTTGAGAAACAACAGAACTTCTCATAATGGCCGAGTCTAAGAACATCTCATTGGCCACCATATTCAAGTAATACGCATTATATTGTGTATTATATGCTAAAACATCCAACAATACCGATAGTGCTGAACCTTCATAGTTATAATCTTGTAATACTGGTTGAGATTGTAGAAATTGCTTCAGATTGGTTTTAATATTATTAAAATCCAAGTCCGTAATTTGAACATTAGAGTTAGCTGCAGCCATTTTATCTATTTCTCTCTAAAAAAAGTGTTACTGTTGTTGGTAATGTCGCATTTTGTATATAAAATGATAAAGTAACATTGTACCTGTTATTTCCTTCATCGGCACTTACATTGATATACTGCATCTGTGCTCTAGGCTCATAATTGTTAATCATATTATTAATTTCACTCTCAATACTTGAGTTTGTTAGTGGTGAAAAGTTTTCAAACAACAAAGCATCAAGGTTTGAACCTAAATCTGGATTGAATGGTCTCTCATAGTGCTTTGTCAACAAAAGATTACGAATAGACCTGATGACTGCCTGAGCGTCATAACTCAAGGCGACATCAGCCGTTACCGGTTTAGGTAAGAACGTGAAGTCTATGTCTGAGTATATCTTAGTTAAATTTGCCATTGTTTATTTATTAAGCCTAGGAGTAAATTCGCTTTTTGGATTCTTGGATTGCGTCCGGACTTTTTCGGGGGCCGGACAGAATTTTCGAATTTTATGGATTTAAGTTAATTGTTGGTGCAATCAATGTCATATTGCCGCCAGAAGTGACCTCATATGTTCCACCGACAGTGGCTTTGAAGTTACCATCCACTTTTTCTGTAACATTACCTTTTACATATAAATTGGCGTCACCATCTACTGTGATATTACAAACACCTTTGATGTGAACATTATTGTCATTTAGATAGATTTCATAGTTTTTACCTGAAACCTTAGTGACTTTGCTACCATCTGGTGCAATTTCTATAAAAGTATTAGCGATATGTGCAATATGCACTCTTTCAGCTCCAGGTGTATCATCCAATTCGATGACATGACCGGCCAAAGTTTCAGTTACGTTATTATATGGTGGTTTTGTTGCATATTGTGACTTAGGTTCGTCCCAAGAACCACCAGAAGCTGTTGGAACACCAGTATCAAGGTTTGAATTGTGAACGCCAATGATTGTATTGGATATGTTCTCATTGCGATATAGGCGGCTTGTTGTTGGTTCATTTAATGGATAATGGTCACCACCAGAAAATCCTTTTGATGTATTTTTGCCTTGTGTTGGAATACCAGGAAATACCGATAACATCATTGGTGCTTGACCAGAAATGCCATCGTAGAAGAAACCAAAGACATAATCACCGGGAATTGGTGTTGAAGAAGTCCAAGATGAATTCGGTGACCAACCTGGTAATGCCCATGGCAGATGGTCTGTTGGAATGTCTTGAATATTATCGGTGTGATAGCCAAAAATTCTCACTTGGCATCTGCCAAGATTCAATGGGTCATCTCTGGACTCAACCACGCCCATCCACCAATTAAATCCGTCTTTACCTAAAAAGTTTTGCATTATGAATTAATACTGTCTTTCCACACAGAGTTACTATTATCAACAGTTTCAAATTGTGTTCTTGAACTGTCTTTCGCTATTTCTAAAATTGTTTGATAAGAACCACTTATTGGTTGTATAACATGTCTAACAGCAGTCACCAAATACTTACCAGAATAGAATCTATCCAATTCTCTGGCTTTAGTTCCAGGTTTAATTGTCATTAAATCAAATTCAATTACTTTGCCAGCAGAAATACCTGGATCACCTGGAATTGATATCTTAGCCATATTGTAATTGGCCAAATTTAATTGTGCCGTTCTTTGTGGTACATAGGTTTCAGCATAAATGTCTTTGGCAAAGCCACCTTCTTTAGACTTTATGTAAGAATTCTGCGCCTCATTGGTATTGCTGGCTAACAATTTAGTCACCGCTTCAGATGTTTGTGTTAGTGTTTTACCAAACCTATTTTCTAAGTTATTTGTAACACCATTATCATTTAATGATTTGGCTTGGTCTTTGAATTTATCATAATCAAAATCTGTTGTAAAAAACGACCTAGTTGTTGGATCCAAAGTAATCAAACGATTAGCGAAAGAACCAGAACTGATATCATTCACTACATCAAAAGTTTTAGTGAATTCATATTCCAACACAGTAGTTACTTTGTCTTGTATTGGTTGTTCTTTATCATCCAAATTCTTCTGTTGATATTTGTATGTAGCATAAACATCATCTTGAAACATTGACTGTAATGACCTAAAATTGAAACCTTCTCTTGTTTCAAAAAATAACATATCAGCACCTATTGTACCTGTGGCTTTAGGTCTGGCATATGTTGATACCCAGCTGATAGTTTCAAAAGGTTTAAATCTTGGAACAATAAAATCATACAAACCTGTTGTTTCTTCAACTGTATTAATTTTTGCATCATCCACGTTTAGTTGGCTTTGTAGAACATCAGACACAATATCAGAAATCTTCATTCCTTTGTAGGACTTGCTGATTTTAATTTGTTCAGATAGTATTAATTCTTCAGAACAAAAGTAAAGTGTGTAATAGTGTGTGTTTTGATTGCCTGTGGCTTCTTTATTGCCAACTTTATACACTCTAAACAATTGGTCATCTTTATTTGGTCCATTTTTTAACTTACCAAAGTTAACTTCCATATATTCATTACCAGTTAACTGTAAAGATTCAATAAAACCTTGTGAATCTTCAATCTTCACATAACCAGACACAGTAAACGTATAAATGTCTTCATAATAAGACAATTCTCTAAAGAGCTTTTTCATCTCCATTCTGTTGCCACTGGCAGTCAGAAAGTTTAGTGTTTTAAGATAGTAATCTTGTGGAAAATAAACACCAGGAGATTCAACAGGAGCATTTATACTGTTAATATCCATTATTTACTCATTAATTTCACAAATTCGGTTTCTAATTGGTCAACATAATTATTATTCAAAATATTGATAGTTCTTTTGGCTTCATTTATACCCAATTCATAATCGAATATTGATACTGCTTTTTTACCAATGGTTACTGTAACTTGACCAGTAGGTAATGTATATGTATTGGTTGAAGTTGTAATCAAGTTGTAAGTTTCCTCATCAACTGTTACAGTATTTGTTGTCGTACCATCGTAATTTGTTTCGGTTACCACTTTTTCGTAGTGATGTACAGTACCGTAAACATCTTCATCACCATATTTGTCGGTCATGTAAGCGTTAAAACTGTTAGAATCCAATGGCCAATTCCATTGTGGATCCAATAGTTGATTTGCAAATAACACTATCCAATAACGATAAGAATCGCCATAATACTTATAGGCTACAATTTCGGGTGTATCACCATCTTGTAAGTCATATTGATAATACAATAAAGGATTGTTAAAGATTGATGGCAGAATACTGGATCGAGCCAGTAAGTTCGTTCGTATAGAAGAAGTACCGTTTTGGTCGGTATAAACTAATTTTGGTAAAGAATCAAAGTATTGCATTAGTAACCTGCCTGTACTTTATCAGAATCAATAAGTTTAATTTCTTTGAACTGTATTGTCATTGTTGTCTGAACTGGTGCACCATCTGAGTGTGCTGCAAAACCATTAGGTGTGTAGTTGACATCAATATCTGTGATGACACTTTCTTCAACCTTACTGATTTTAGTATTTTCAGCACCATTGAACAAAAATTTTAAGTTGAATGTTGATGGGGGTATGAACAACATACCACCCGCACCAGCAACTGTCCTAGGTCTGGAATATGTTTTAAAAGATTGAATGATTTTTCTTACAGTCTCAGCTTCTTGTTGTGAATATGGCGTAAATGTGAATGTAAGACTGTATGTTCTCAAATCTAAGCCATCAAATAACAGCTGTTGATTTGGATTGATAGCTAAACCTTGTGATTTTACCAATAATTTAGTTGCATCAGATTCTAAAGCACCGGTGATTAATTTACCGGTTTTACTGTCCATGCCTGGTAATTTCTCTAATGTATTCTTAGCAACATCTGTTAAGTTAACTTCACCATATTTTGCCGTGTAAGAAAAATTAAGATTGTCTGGCATATACAATGAAATAATAGCCTTTGTCTTTTTCTTGCTCGGTTCCAAATTCAAATTGAATTTTGTATTGCCATCACCTACTTTGCCTGTACCTAAATATTTTGAAACACTGCTAGGCAAAGCGGCAGCAAGTGAATCTTTTGCACTGGTTACTGCATTACCAATTGCATTGCCAACACCGTTTACAGCTGTTGTTAATGAGTATTCTTTTCCTTCTTGATAACCAATGGGTGTGATTTCATTGACCAAAAATTGAACGACATGGCCTCTTGTTGCAGATTCCAAGTCTCTTGGATACTTCAAGATATCTACGTTGTTCTTGTTGGAATATAATGATGCCAAAGGACCTTTTAATAAGTTCCCAGGTATTGAAACTCCACCAATTGAATTAGGTATGGAAATAATTGCCATTATTGACTTTATAAAAATTGATATACAAGTTATTTATGTAGTATACCGACAAAGCCATTTTTTATGGTGATTTCTTCTACCTTTTGCTACAGCAACCATACTCGGTTGATCCAGATTGTTGATTCTACAAAACTTATTCAAATTGAAAATTTTGAATTCATTTCCTTCTGGATCGTTAATAATATACGGTTTTGACGGACCTATAAGTGTTTGTTTTTGTTTTGTTGTGAATCTGTAACCATAAGAACCTTCACCACCATCTGTTCTATTATATAATATTCCAGTATTTTGGTCTTTTCGACCATACCATCTAATCATTTTTCTCTCGATTGCAAATGCTCCAACTTCACTTAAATTTTTTTCTATTATCACAATTCTAGATTTATCTTTTGGAATATTAAAATGGTGTTTACCCCAAGCTCGGTTACCTGTTCCTTTACCAATATAATATGGTCTACCATCTTTTCTTAAATATGCGTAGACATAGAAAGTATATATACTTTGCATAGCTGACATTCCTTTTCAATGTTAGAGTAGGTGCAGACGGCAATCTGGCGACCTACACCTATTTATGAAAATTATGGCATATTCAGGACGATTTACACCTACCAATCCTCAGAAGTACATTGGGGACTATCGAAATATCACTTATCGCTCATCTTGGGAGTGTAGGGTGATGACTTGGCTCGACAAAAACGATGATGTTATCTCATGGGCATCCGAAGAATTAGTTGTTCCATATCTTTCACCAGTGGATAATCGTTGGCACCGATACTTTCCAGATTTTCTTGTTAAAGTCAGAACCAGAGATGGTAAAACTAAAACGATGATGATTGAAGTGAAGCCAAAGTATCAGACACAACCACCCAAACCGCAAAAAAGAACTACTAAAAAGTACATCAACGAAGTGGCCACTTGGGGAATTAATGAAGCCAAATGGAAAGCAGCTCAAGAGTATTGTGCTGACCGTGGATGGCAATTCAGCGTAGTTACTGAAGACCATCTTGGCCTCTAACTAAATACTCTGATGGAATCAATACTTACCAAACTAACTGAAGAACACTCGGCTGCAGATTTACAGAGATTATCTCGTGAGTCTATGGCATGGTATACGAAGAAAATTTCACAGCTGCGAAATCCAATTGCTTTGGCAAAAGGTATTAGCATGGAAAAAAGTAGGTACACCAGAACCTTTATGAAAGGTAAGTTGTATTACTTTGTATACGATCCAAAGTTGAAACATGAGTTGCCATATTATGATAAGTTTCCTTTGACTTTGGTATTGGAAAAGTACAATGATGGTTTCCTTGGTTTAAATATGCATTACTTGCCAGTCAAGTATAGGATTATTTTCCTTAGGAAATTGATGCAGTTTGCTCTCCTGGATAAAGAGGATGATATTAAACGACTACGAGTCACATATGATATCCTAAATGCATCCAAGAGATTCCGAGAGTTCAAGCCATGCATAAAGCGTTACTTGTTCCCTCACATTAGGTCTAGAATTCTGGCAGTACAACCAAATGAGTGGGAAACCTCCATGTACTTACCAGTTCATCAGTTTAAAGGTGAAAAAGCACCAGTAATATGGAAAGAATCCATGCAGGAAATTAGGGAATCATAAAAATGGCAGGTTCAATATCAGAATTTAAAAGTACGTTCTCAAAGGACTTGGCTAGACCAAGTCGTTTTGATGTGAACATACCAGTTCCTTTAACATTGATACCTTATGTGTTGTCAGCCAGAACTTTGACATATCGTTGTGAAAATGCACAATTACCAGGTAGAACATTTGAAACTGTTACACAAAAGATTGGTTCTAACCCTGTTGAGAAGTTTCCATCATTGACAACATTCAATGACATTGATTTGACTTTTATTGTTGATGATGACATGAGCCAAAAGATATTCTTTGATGCTTGGTTGAATTTCATCAATCCACAATATAATTACAACTTTAGATACAAAGGTGATTATGCAACAGGAATCACCATCAATCAGTACGATGTAACCAACACTTTGAGTTACTCGGTTACACTTATTGATGCCTATCCTATTTCAATGAATCAGTTAGATTTAGACTGGTCATCTGATGGCACCCATAAATTGAGTGTCAATTTTGCTTATACTGAATGGAAAAACAATTCACTACAGGCTCTTGGTATGGAAGCAATCGATGCCGGATTGGCCAATGTATCGTCTGCTGTTGGCGGTCTTGGCGGCAATGCTGCTGGTGCAATCAGTTCAGCCATCAATTCATTACCAAATGCTGTACAGAATATCAATTTCAATAATCTATTTTAATTTTTTGTGATAACTATGGAGAAATAAATGTTACCTAAACTTGATGTGCCTTCTTATGAGATAGATTTACCTCTATCAAAAAAGAAAATTAAATACAGACCATTTTTGGTCAAAGAACAAAAAAATCTTTTGATGGCTATGGAATCCAAAGAATCTGATACGATTCACCATGCTATCAAAGACATTCTTAACAATTGTACTTTGACTGAAGGTATTGATTTAGATAAATTACCAATCATTGACATCGAATACTACTTCATCAATCTAAGAGCTAAATCTGTTGGTGAGATTGTTGAATCTAGATATCGTTGCAACAATGAAGTTGACGATAAAGTGTGTGGTAATATCATGGAGAAAGATATCAACCTATTGGACATTAAGGTTCAAGAAGTGAAGAATAGTGCTGATATTCAATTAGATGATAAAATTACCATTCGCATGAAGTATCCTGAGTTTGGTATTGTCAAAGATTCTTTAAAGTATGACAATCTAAATGATATCACATTCAATATGTTGTCACAGAGTATTGAATACATCTATGATGGCGAACAATTCTATTATGCACACGAAGCACAACCAGGTGAGATGTTGGCTTTTGTTGAAGGCATGAACCAGAAACAGTTTGCTAAAGTAGAAGAATTCTTCAACAATCTACCACAATTGAAAGAAACAATTGAAATGGATTGTAGTAAATGTGGTTACCACCATACTATTGATGTGGAAGGCCTAGAAAATTTTTTCGGTTAACATTTCGTCATGACAATTTGCAGAATTATTATAAGACTAACTTTTCTTTGATTCAACACCATAAGTATAGTCTAACTGAACTTGAAAATATGTTACCATGGGAGCGTGATATTTACATTACTATGCTCATACAGTATATTGAGGAGGAAAACCAGAGAATTAAAGAAAGAATGAGAAAGTAAATGCCAGAAATTTCTGATAAAACAAAAGCCAAAGTTGCTAGTATGACGGATTCTAAAAAGATTCCTAAGCAACTTGGCGCTGACTCATTCAAAGAAGAACATGCTAAGGTTCTTGGTCAAATCTATGACCTCATGGTCAAGATGCGTGAAGATGAACTAAAGGCAAGAGAAGAAGCAAAAAATCAACAACAGTCTTTAGAAAAAGAAGAAGACGATAGGCAAGAAAAACTAAAAGAAGCCTTACGTGGCAAAAAGCCAGAAGCCAAAAAAGAGAAAAAAGAAAAGAAGAAAAAGAAGGCATCATCTGGCAATCTAGGTGAAGTGATTGCTGGTGGTGCCGTATTAGCTGGTGCTGAAAAGAAACAAGAAGAAGAAGAAAAAAAGGTTACTGAGGAGAAAAAGGAGTATCAGGCTAAAGTTGAGCCTGCACCAAAGCCTGCTGCTCCAGCAGAAGAAGTAAAACCACCTCCTGTTGCTCCGCCACCAGAAGCACCAAAAGCGGAAGCACCAAAAGTTGAAGTTAAAAAAGAACCTGAAAAACCAGTTAAGATTCCTAAAGTTGAACCTGCTAAAAAAGAAGCACCAACAGAAGCACCTAAGGCAGAAAAGAAAAAAGAAGAACCTGCACAAGTCAAAGGTGTTCCGGGTCTTATCGCTAGAGACTTAGCTGAAGCTGGCGTGTCACAAAAAGGACAAGCCAATGTCTTGGCTCAAGTTGAAGCCGAATCTGGATTCAAACCAAAGAATGAGAATCTTAATTACAAGAGTGCTCAACGAATACAAGATGTGTTTGGTAAAAATAGAATTCCTACATTAGAATTTGCTGAAAAATTAGTAAACAATCCAGAAGGTCTTGCTGATGTTGTGTATGCCAAGACTGATGGTAATTCACAACCTGGTGATGGTTCTAAGTATAGAGGTCGTGGTTTTTTACAACACACTGGTAAAAATCAATATGTTGCTATTAAGAAATATACTGGCGTTGATGTAGTAAGTGATCCTGATAAACTAAATGATCCTGTTGTTGCCGCTAAAGCAGTACCATGGTTCTTCTT
>Ga0007804_1000575_pt1 | contig 13136 bp, 9 predicted proteins | sample CryBogCBE25Aug07_FD_60367 | JGI IMG/M metagenome (GOLD analysis project Ga0007804, IMG submission 60367) | Freshwater microbial communities from Crystal Bog, Wisconsin, USA - CBE25Aug07 | ecosystem: Environmental > Aquatic > Freshwater > Lake | place: Crystal Bog, Wisconsin, USA | collected... | reverse complement strand
CTTTATCAGCCTCCCTCTTAAGTTCAGCATCCCTTGTCACGGCTTCCGCGAGTTTGGCCGAGAGTCGCTGGCGCTCCTCTTCAAGAGCCGCCCTATCGGCGTCATCGGAAGCAATCACGGCAGAGAGCTTATCGCTGGAGACTTTGGCTGCTTTAGTGGATGCATCGGCATCCGCATGAGCCTTGGCGACTTCCCGACCGGCGATCACGACGTTTTCTTGAAGCTGTGCGACTGTTTTTTTCAATGCTTCAGCCTCGGCCTCCAACCCTTTTAGTTTACCTGCATCGCTGGCTGCATCCGATAATTTGGCAACTTTTCCTGAAAGAGCGTTCCTCTCTTCCTCAAGGGCCTGCAAGTCAGCCCTCAACGAGGATTCCCTCTTCTGGGAATCAGACTCGACCTTGATCGATTCTTTCTTCAGGAGCGCCAACTTGTCGTTAGAGGCCTTTGCATCAGCATCGGCTTTGTCTGAATGATCCTGGAGTTGCTGAAATTTAGCCCGCAAGGGAGCTAGCTCACCTGCCATCTTCTGTGCTGCTGTCAGCTTCTGATTGGTGGAATCCATCTGCTTCCTCAGATCCTCATTCTTAGCCTGGTAGTCCTTGGCGGTCCGGGTGGCATGGTCGAACTGCTCCTTCATACCCGCCACTTCCGACTTCGCTTTTTCCAAGTCTGCACTGAGTTGCTGTGATTTCAGCTCCGCGGCGGAACTGCGTGATACGGACTTGCGAGCCTCCTCAAGCTGCTTCATCAGCACAGCATTGTCATCATCTCTTTTTCTATTCCGGCTCTGATACTCCTCTTCAATGGCAACCTTGTCCGCGACGGTGTCATCCAATTTCTTTTGAAGCGATTTCAGGTCGTTTTCCCAGGAATCACGTTTCTGAAGCTTCTCGGTGAGAGAGGAAACTTTATCCTTTGTGGTCTGCAGTTGCTTCTCCAGGTTGGAGCGTTCCTCAACCCACTTGATATTCTCAAGATCCTTGGTTCGGTTTTTTTCTGAGGATATAGCATCCTTGGCCTCCTTGAGTTCTCCTCGGAGTGTTTCGAGCATGCGCTTGAGACGACGCACTTCGGATGATGAATCTCTTGCGGAGGAGAGTCCGACTCCACTGGAGGATTTGGCTCCCGGAGGAACGATCGAGATGCTTGGAGCTGCTTGCGTGGAAGGCGATGCGGTCGACGCCCCCCCGTCGGATGGAGCAATCGGGGACTGTGTCATGATTCCATCATTGGAATTTCCAGCTCCCTGAAGGCGTTCAATCCCATCCCGCGTCTTCTTGAGACGATACTCCACGACGGCCTTCTGCCAGGAGGGATCATTCTTCTCAATCTCGAGCAGAAGACTCTGGGCAAACTTGTACTTCTTCAGCGCCTCGGGAGAACTTCCGTCGCGCTCCAACTTCTCTCCCTGCTGATAGGACTGATAGGCATTGAGAAACTGTTCGGAGGAGTCCTCTGCCAAGAGTCCCCGCACACAACTCAAGAAGAGAAGAAGACAAAAAAAGAATCGGTTCATGATCATGCGATAGGGTCGATCATCGTACCTGTTTTACTGAAGAAGAGCAAACCTCCCTTTGCTGTTGAGCGTCATCGAAACAATTTCCTCCAAAGGCATGTGTCGAAAATGTCGCATCTGCCCCATTGACATCAGGATGCCCGGGATCTCATGGTATTAACTGTCACGACCACAAGATCATGGATACCCTACTCGACCAACCGGTGCTCGTACTCAACAGGTTGTGGCAGGCAATCAACACCTGCTCCGCTCGCAGGGCGCTCACCCTGCTCTACCAAGGTCACGCCCAGGTTGTCGCCACGGATGGGGAAAAGAATTTTTTCACTCATGATTTTCTGAGTTGGAGGCATTTTTCCCTCTCCAATCCGGAGCCCCGGATGCTGCAGACGATCTCACTGAAGATCCGCATTCCCCGCATCATCGTCCTCTGCCTCTTCGATCGATTACCAAAGAAGGAAGTGAAATTCACCCGCCTCAACGTCTTTGAGCGCGATAAAAACACGTGCCAATACTGCGGCAATCTCTTCGAGCGCAATAATCTGAATATCGATCATGTGCTGCCGCGCGATCGCGGAGGGCAGACAACATGGGAGAATGTCGTTTGTTCCTGCATAACCTGCAACACCCGCAAGGGGAATCGGCTACCTCATGAGGCGCGGATGCAACTTCTTAAGAAACCCAAACGGCCGAAGTGGCGGCCCTTCGTCAACATCACGTTCGCCGGCGGGGTCGATGACAGCTGGAATCACTTTATCGACCTTGCCTACTGGAATGTCGAACTCGGCGACTGAGGCCGCAAGAGTGGCGGCGGATTATTAGAATAAGGACTGAAGGATTTTAGAAGAGCTCGAGGCAGAGCGTTCAGCCTATCACCTGCTGAATCACCCCCTGATTGCCTGCACAAACTCCTCAAAGAATGGTGCTGAATCATGCGGGCCGGGCGATGCCTCGGGATGGAACTGGACAGCCCGTACGTTTTTCGTGAGATGCCGGATACCGGCTACCGTTCCGTCATTGAGATGTCGATGGGTGATCTCCAGATCGGAAGGAAGCCCCTCCTCTTGGACGGCATAGCCGTGATTCTGCGATGTGATGAGGACGCGCCCGGTTCTTAGATCCTGAACCGGCTGATTTGCGCCACGATGGCCGAACTTCAGCTTAAATGTGGAGGCACCGAACGCGAGTGAGAGAATCTGGTGCCCCAAACAGATACCGAAAACCGGCTTCACCTCGGCCAGACGCCGGGCTGTCTCGTGGGCTTGGGTCAGCACCGCAGGATCTCCGGGACCATTGGAGAGAAAGATGCCGTCGGGCTTGAGTGCCAGAGCCTCCTCCGCAGATGTCGTGGAAGGAACAACCATCACCCGCACACCATGGGAACGGAGAAGGCGTAGGATATTGCGCTTCACCCCGAAGTCATAGAGAACGACCAGCGGTTCTTTGCCAACGACTGACTGCCTGATCATCCCGAACTGGATGCTTTCCTTGCATTCGGGATCCCATTCGTAGGTTTCCTTCGTCGAGACCTCGCCGACCAGATCGAGTTCTTCGAGACCTAGCGCACCTTTGGCGCGGGCCACAGCAGTCGTCTCGTCTGATCCATCCGTGCTGAGGCAGGCCCGCATGGCCCCCTGGGTCCGGAGATGACGGGTCAGGGAGCGCGTGTCGATCCCACAAATCGCGGGGATTCCGTGCCGACGAAGATAGACTTGGAGATCCTCCGAGGAGCGCCAACTGCTGTCAACACGCGAAAGCTCCTCGATCACAAATCCGTTCACCTGCGGAACATCACTCTCGCCATCCTCGACACCCGTACCATAGTTGCCGATCAGTGGATAAGTCATGGTAACGATCTGGCCTCGGTAGGATGGATCAGTCAGCACCTCCTGATATCCGCTCATGGACGTGTTGAAGCAAATCTCACCAATGGAATTTCCCGGGGCACCGATAGAGAACCCGGGAAAGATTCGTCCGTCTTCAAGGGCTAGGATCGCGTGAGATAATTGGGATAGTGCAGGCATGAGTTATGGCGAAAAATTGAATAATTCCATCACGCACAACCCCTCCATGCAATCAGATTACCATTGATCCCGGGAGAAGAGTCACACCTCGGGGTTGCGCGATCCCCGCATCCTTTCTAGAATCACCATTTCGTGTTAATCCGCACACCATTCCTCACCTTTCTTCTTAGCGCACTGCTTTTTGCAGCCTTGCAGACGCAAGGACGGGCTGATGATTCCGCGATATCTCCCCTGGGATTTTTCGCGAGATTATTCCACTCTTTTCCATCGATAGAGATCCTGCCTGAGACATCGGCGGTCACAGCCGATGGATTCGATCTTCCGGTGGCACCTCCGAACGGAAGTGGCTTTTGCAAGTCACGGGGATTCCGTGCCCATGGCCATCTCGGAGAGGACTGGGTCATCTCCGGAGGGAAGGGGCAATCCTTCGGCCATCCCGTCCATTCTATAGGGAATGGTCTTGTGGTTCTGGCTCGCGATATCCGTGCTGACTGGGGAAACGTGGTGGTGATCCGTCATGCCTGGATAGACGATCGGAAAATCCACTTTGCCGACTCACTCTACGGACATCTCGACAGGATTATGGTGAGGGAGGGACAGCAGGTAACACGGGGGCAACAGATAGGCACCATCGGCAACAATCACGGAATGTACCCGCCCCATCTTCACTTCGAGATACACAAGGATCTCACAATCGGGGTGAATCATGCCAGCGGCACCCGCGACCTTCTCAGTTACTGGGTTCCCACGGATTTCATCATGGAACATCGCAAACTCCACGGCGGCGGCCGCAATGTCCCTACCCCTGCGGCCCACTTCCTCCTACCGACTGCCGAACACCCCTGGTCTTTCCATCGCTTCTTTTTTCATTCCCAGAAGAAAAAGATTCCCTCCAAGTCCAAGTCGACTCACTCCCGTCATTCGGATACCTCCTCAGGATCAACCCATCACTCGACGAAAAAGCACAAATACCATAGCTCCTCTTCCGATTCATCAAATTCCCAAAAGAGTCAGTAGAGCGAAAAACAACTGACTCAGTTTGCCTAAAAGGCCTGATAATTTTGATGAAGAGCTAGATGCGCAAATCATCGAACTAGAAACACTTGGATTAGGGATGCTTGGCCAGACGCGCGAGGGAAAGCGTAGTAGCCCTACACTGACCGAGTAGCACCGCCGCCAAGCGCCCTAATCCGAGCGTTTCGATGCGCGGAACTCGAGAGAGTCGACCAACGCCATCCAACTCGCCTCGATGATGTTGTCGGAGACGCCAACCGTTCCCCAGGATTCGGATCCTTCACTCGAAAGAATATGCACCCTCGTGCGGGCAGCAGTTCCCCTGCCGCCGTCGACGATGCGTACCTTGTAATCGGAAAGGCTGATTCCGGCGATCCAGGGATGGAGTTGCTGAAGAGCCTTACGGAGGGCGGCATCGAGCGCATTCACGGGGCCATCACCCTCGGCTGTCATGACAAGGGACTGCTTGCCGTCCTTCACCGTGACGGTAGCCTCGCAACTTGTTGAGGATCCCGACGCATCATGGCGGAAGCTGCAGTGATATCCCAGCAACTCGAAGAGCGGGGCATGAAGTCCGAGTTCCTTACGGATGAGCAGATCGAGCGAGGCATCGGCCGCCTCGAACTCGAACCCTTCGGATTCCAAAGCCTTGATCCTCTCAAGCACCCGAAGCACGGCGGGATCGCTTTTCGAGAGCTGTAGGCCGAGTTCCTCCGCCTTGAGCAGGATGTTACTCCGACCCGAGAGTTCTGAAACCAGGATGTTCTGATGGTTCCCGACGGAGGCTGGCTCGATGTGCTCGTAGGCGGCTGCTGTCTTTGCAACGGCATTCACATGCATTCCTCCCTTGTGAGCGAAGGCGGTGTTTCCAACGAAAGGTGCGCGCACATCGGGATGGCAGTTTGCCAACTCATCCACAAAGAGTGAAACTTCGCGAAGGCGCCTGAGATCGGGAACCACAGGGATACCCATCTTGAGTTGCAGACATGGAATCACGGTCGTGAGGTTGCAGTTTCCAGTCCTCTCGCCATACCCGTTCATGGTTCCCTGAATCTGCAGGGCACCGGAACGGACGGCGGCAAGGGCATTGGCCGCTCCCATGCCGCAATCATTGTGAGTGTGGATGCCTACCTTGCCGGGAAAGCGCTTTTCAACGGCCGATGTGATCGCGGTGATTTCATCAGGCATGGTGCCACCGTTGGTATCGCAGAGAACAAGCATGTCGGCACCGCCCTCGTCCGCCGCTGCAAGCGTTGCCATGGCAAACTCAGCGTCATCCTTGTAGCCGTCGAAGAAATGCTCCGCATCGTAGAAGACTTCTCTTCCATGGGATTTCAGATAGGCGACACTTTCATGGATCATGGCCTGATTCTCCTCATGGGGAACCCCCAGAACCTTTTCCACCTGCAGCTTCCAGCTCTTGCCAAAGATCGTCACAACGGGAGTCCCGGCCTCAAGCAACTGTGCTAACTGAGGATCCTCAGCGGCAGAGATACCGGCACGGCGGGTGCTGCCGAAGGCCGCGAGCTTTGTCTTCCCGAAATCATGTTTCCTGGCCTCGGCAAAGAATGCGAGATCCTTGGGGTTCGATCCGGGCCATCCCCCCTCGATATAATCCATTCCGAATCCGGCAAGCTTCTCGGCAATCCGGATCTTATCCAGCAGACTGAAGGAAATTCCCTCACCCTGCGTGCCGTCACGCAGCGTGGTATCGTAGAGGGAAACCTTGGCCTTCATCTTCATTGGTTTTTCACCATATCCACGGAACAAGAACTCTTCAATCCCGGGAACTAAATGCTGACATCGCCCGGGGAGGCGGACTCGATCACCTGGGAATCGTTGATCGCATTGATCAGGAGACGGAGCATTCCGAATTCCCTCTTGTGCGGGATCAGCACCAGTCGTGGCAGGTGAATGGATGCGCGATCATCGGCCTCCTCTGGCAATGCCTCCCTCTGGACGATATGGCCCGAGGCCAGAAGGTGATCGAACTGCTGGTTTAGGTTTTCCAAAGCGGCCGGCGTGAGCCTTTGATTGATCCTGATCACCATTTCATCACGGACCCAGCGGTAGGAATGGAACACCTTGTAGAAATGCTTGATCTCTTTCACCGCACGGTCGATGTCGTGGGTGATCGTAAAGAGGTGAAAGTCGGAACGGGAAATCAGCCCGAGTTCCAGAATATCGTTATCCAAAAAGCGACGCCAGGTTTCCCAATAGAAGCCGTTCGGGCGATCCATCAGGATGATCGGGACGATGGAGGTCTTTCCCGTCTGCAGGAGAGTTAGAACTTCGAATCCCTCGTCAAGAGTACCGAACCCGCCGGGAAAAAGCACAAAGGCACTTGTCTCCTTCACGAAGCTGAGCTTGCGGGCGAAGAAATAGTTGAAGTTGATCAGCTTCGGATCCCCCTGAATGACTGGATTGGCGCTTTGCTCGAAGGGGAGCCTGATATTAAGACCGAAGCTCTTCTCTGCGCCGGCTCCCTGCTGTGCTGCCCCCATGATGCCGTCACCTCCACCCGTGATGATCATGAAGTTTTCCTCGACGATCCGGCGGGCAAATTCCCTGGCCAACTGGAAATCGGGTTCATCGGCGCGAGTGCGGGCGGATCCGAAGACCGCCACCTTGCGGATCGTGTTGTATTTTTGGAACACGGAGGCGGCATAGCGCATCTCCCTCATGGAACGACTGACCAGCTTGAGGTCGCCGAATGAGGCGCCATCGAGTCCTAATTTGATGACCGTCTCCATCATATCGGTCAGGAAATCCGCGCGCCGACCGCTTGCCAGACCCGCGACAAGACTGCGGATCGTTTCTCTTGTTACGGGATCGTTCAGTGAGGGTTCCTTGGATGATGGCATATTGCTTAATGGAGTGTAAGGGATCGGCGGGTAGAGAACACTTAACGACGGGCAAGGCGCGAGAAGAGCCAGATCCCAAGCCCCGTGAAGAGGAGATTCGGAAACCAGATCATGAAAACCGGAAGTCCCGAGGGCAGGGCCGGATTCTTACTCAACGCCTCGGCGATCATGATGAAGAAAAAGTAACTGAAGGCGATCACGAGACTCAGAGCAAATCCCACAGAGGTCTCCTTGCGATGAGCCGTGATCCCCAAGGGAACTGCGATCAGTGCAAAAGCAAGCGCGGCCAGTGACATTGAGAAGCGCTTACCCATCTCGACGCGGAAAGCGAGGGGGCGAGGACAGTCAGGCTTTGCAAGTTCAGCCATTAACTCAGAGAGGGTATGGGATGTGAGTGGCTTTCCGCGCTTTTTCTGATCAAGAAGTCTTTGAAGCGACATCGGGAAGACCCCCTCTTTCATCGTGATTCCCTGACGAATCAACGAGACATTCCCCGGATCTTTTTCGTCGCGCTGCTCGAAGTTGGCATCCTGTACCCTGAGGAGAAGCCGATGATTCGCCGTGTCCGTGGTGAGTGTGCCGGTCTTTGCAAAGACCACCTTCGAAGGGGATCCATGATCATCAAGCTCCACGACCACCAGATTCTTCATGAGATCACCGTCCCGTCCTCCCACGAAGATTCTGCGATCAGGAAACTGATCTACCACTTCGTCCGGTTGAAACATCGAGGCAGGATTGCTCGTGGCGATCCGGAACAGGGAAGTCATCATCGCGTACTGGGCACGCGGTGCGACATCGGTATTGATCCAGAAACAGATTCCGACAAGAAGAAGCGCCATGGCCAGAACAGGGATGAAAACCCTCGAAAAACTCACCCCGTTGGCACGCAGGGCGATGATTTCATTGTCCGCCGAGAGTCGTCCGAAAACCAGCAGAACAGCCGTGAGAAAGCCCCACGGGATCGTGAAGGTCATCGAAAACGGGAGGACAAAGGCAATGAATCCCAGAACGGACTCAAGAGGAACGTTGTGATTAATCAGCAGATCAAGCATCTCCTTGAAAACATTCCCAAGAACAAGCACCAGACTCAGCAACGCAACACCCATAAGGGTCGCCACACCGAGGGCGGTCAGTAGATAGCGGTCTAGGATTTTCAAGAATGCGTCGGTTAATTCCCCCAGTAACAGCGAAGAGGCAAGTACATAATTCTGCCTTTGCCCGCACCCGATTGCAAGAGCGGGGGCGCCTCGTTCCGCGCGGCTCACTCAAACAGTTTTCATTATTCATATTTTAGTTCTCAGGTTTCAAAATCCACCCATTCGGATTGAAGCGCGGGCGATCAGTCACTAGGGTCAGCCCATTGCCATGGTTACTCCCGCTCTCTCCTCCCCCCGATTCCGTTTCCTGAATGTTCTCCTCTGGGGAAACACCGTAGCCCTCTCATGGGTCTGGGGGCTCGGCCTCTTTTTCTCCGTGCAGTTCACTGTCGAGTTCGGCCTCACTGGCCTTCTCACCTTTCTGATCCCGAACTGCCTGGGACTTTTTCTTTTCGGGGCCGTCGCCGATCATATCGCCAAAAGACACCCTGGATCGGAAAGCCTCGCCGCTTTTTTCAATAACTGGTCACGACCGTTCCGACTGGTCTTCTTTCTCTACCAGATCATCGCCATCTCCCTCACCATTTTCGCATTGATCCGTTATGGATGGCAGCCACTGGGTCTCAAGCCCGACTCCCTCTACCTGCCTCTGACCTCGCTTATCATCCTCGCCGCGGGCATTCTCTTTGGGGAGGAGTTCTCCATCCGACGTATCAAATACAGTCACGCGGCATTCCTTGCACTGATCATTGCCTGCGTGGTGATCATCATCGCGGAACTCGGCTCCCCTTACTTCCGTGGACTTCATCGCCCAAGTCTGCTGCCGACCCATGACTGGAATTTCTGGGGCTACGTGATCCCCATCTGCATTGGCTTTCTCGTGGGTCCTTGGCTTGATCTTCAGCAATGGCAGCGAGCCATCCAGATGAGGAGGGAAAACACCTCCATCACGGCCTCCTACGCGGTGGGCGCCACCCTCTTCGGAGCGATTCTCCTCTTCCATGGAATCCTCGCCCTGTGGGCGATGGAGGGAAGCGGTGCCGCGTTCATTCAGAAGGGACTAGCCGGTTATCCCTACGCCCAGTCGCTTCTGACCCGAGTCTTCAGCCAGCCTCCGGTGAATGCCTGGCTGCTTGGTGCGTATCTTGTGTTTCTAGGCGGTTGCATCCTCACCACCCTCGATAGCGGCTACATTGCGCTCGAGTGGTTTTTCAAGAGCAATGCCAGCAGGAGCAAGAACCCCATTTTCGCACTGATACCGCAGAAACTGATCACCTCACCGATCCCCACCTTCATCCTCTGCGCACTGATTGCGGTGGTCGGGGCTGCGATCGGCATCGAGTTGGAATATTTCATGATTTTCTTCGCGACGTTCTTCGTCGGTTACTCGGCTCTCGCGATCGGGCGCGCCTTCATGAATGGCCCGGTGAATGTCATCCCTCAGATCAAGATGTTCTGCATCGGATCGCTGGCTGTGGTGATTTTCGCCTATGGCTACTTCCTGCACGAGCCAATCTTCCAGATCCTGGCATCACTCCTGCCTCTGGGATACGTGATCTGGCTGATGATCAAGCCCTTCACCGGGGAAGATTTCACCACCGACTCCGAGGAGTTGGAACAACCCTCAACGGCATCCGTCGTTCCCCTCACCCCAGTAGGAACAATCCTTACCCCTGCACCGACCGGCACCCATGACATCTCGGGACACTTTGAGGACAAGTGGTTCGTCCACTCCTTCATCGCCACCTACGCCGACACCAACTCCGTGGGGAACGTCTACTTTGGCATGTACGCCATGTGGGTTGGCAAGACCCGCGAACTCTTCTTCAACAAGGTGATGCCGAAATTCAACCTCAAGGAGACACCCTTTTATATCCTGACCCGTTCCTTCGAGCACAAGTTTGTCCGCGAGACCAAGGAATTCGAGACCGTCAGTGTGAAGATCCGAGTTGCAGGGCACAACCGTAAGTTCGTGACCCTTGAGCACGAAATCTACGATTCAACAGGGAACATGCTGGGCAAGGGAAGCCAGAGCCTGCTCTTTGTCTCCTCGACCGATTACAAGATGATCGACATTCCAGGCGATGTCATGGGCTCCTTCCTGGCCTACCTTTGATCATCAGGCATGAGGACGACGCCATCCCGACCCGCGATCAGATGGTTCGTGGTGCCTGGAGCCATGGCACTTTTACTCCTGGATGGATGCTCAAAAAAACATCCATCAAATCAGGAAGTCGGTCATCCAACACCCTCGACTTCACCCATCCCGACCCTGCCTCGTAAAAATTACGACACTGCCAAACTTTTTAACGGCATCAGTCTGAAGAGCAGCGTCGACTGCACACACTCGCAGGAAACAGCCCTGAGCGCTTTATTGAATAGCAATAGTTATAAAATGGACATCAACCTGCATGTCCAATGGCCCAGAGCGGCAACATCCCTGGCCGACCTGCAAGGAGCTACTCCGGAGATTGCCGAGTTGCTCCCCACCCTGAATTCACTGCTAAGTAATGCCGTTCCCTCTCCTTATTTTGGAGAACTCCTGGACCGCAAGGAGAAGTCCCTTAGGAACAATCTTGGACAACTCCAGCACCTTCCCTACCGCGACTCCCTCTTTGACTGCCAGACCATCCTTGACCTGAATCACCCCGCGACCTCCCGCCGCGCTCTTCTTATTCAGGCCATCATGAACGTGAACACCGATGGCTCCGACGGAGACAGGAATCTCCCCATTGACCGACTCTCGCTCACCTACCAACCCCAGACAAATTACCGTTGGACCAAAAAAACCGACCGCCCCAACCCCTGCTTGCGGGAAGAGGTTTCTCAACTGGCACTCACCGAGGCGGAGCTTGGCAGCGGAACCATGAGCGCCCTTGAAAAATCCTCCCTTCAGTCCCGCTCCGCAACGGCCAAAGCCACCATCGCAGAATTAAAGCGCTGGAGCTTTCTCTCGGGAACCGCCGATCCTTTCATCGTGCTCCCCTCCTTCATGGTGGGCAAATCCCCGATGCAACCCTCCATCGGCGACTATGCTGTCGTGATCGCCACGGGAACACTCTACCCCGCCATCCTGGGAGATCTTGGCCCTAATTCCAAAATCGGCGAAGCCTCCCTGCGGATCTGTCGGGAAATTTTCCCCGATTCCGGTGCAGACAGACGACCCGTCAGTCGCCCTGAAGTCGTTTACCTGGTCTTCCCGGGAACCGCCGAGAAACCGTTTGCTGCACCTGATTTCGCCCACTGGTCAGATCGTTGCCACACCCTCTGGAAGGAATTCGGTGGAAGCGACACGGCAACTTGGCACGAATGGACCTCCTTGGAAAAACCATGGCCTACTCCGACTCCCATGCCCTCTCCTTCACCAGAGGCACCTTCACCCACAAATTCTCCATATGGTACGAATCCTGCTTCTTCACTGACACAACCAACCTCCGCTCTTCCATCCCCAACCGCAAACCAGTAGGATATCAACCTTCAATTATCGTTCATACTTCAACACTCACCCTTCAAACTTTTCCCTATGATCACCACCGGCACCAAAGCACCTGATTTCATCCTCTCCACTGCCACCGCCGACGGCCCCAAGCAGATCAGCCTCTCCGCTGAGATCGGCAAGAAGAACATTCTCTTGCTCTTCGTTCCCATGGCCTTCACCGGCGTCTGCACCACCGAACTCTGCGACATCAGCAAAGGAATCGGGGCCTATGATTCACTTAACTGCACCGTCTATGCCATCAGCGGGGACAATCCATTCGCCCAGCAGGCATGGGCTCAGAAAGAAGGGATTACCATCCCGCTCCTGAGCGATTACGAGCATGCCATCACCAAGGCCTATGGCATCGCCTACGAAAGCTTCCTCCCGCAGATCGGCCTCGGCATGGGGGGCGTCGCCAAGCGTTCCGCCTTCCTCATCGACCGCAACGGATTGATCCAGTACGCCGAGTCGAACGAAGATCCGAAGCAGCTTCCAGACTTCGCCAAGATCCAGGCCAAACTTGCCGAGTTGAACTAACGAGCCGAGGGAAGGTTACTAGACTCTAGCATTTTAGACTCTGGGAAAAACCAAGACCTCATCGTTTCAGTAGACGCACAAAACCGCATTTCAGCCCCAGAGCCCAGACACCTAAACCTAAACTCCCAACTCCATGTCCACCTCCGACCCGTTCAAGACACTTCGCAGTTTCGAGCCTTCCAAGGGAATCCAAGCCTCCTACTACTCCCTTCCCGCCCTTGAGGAGCAGGGTATCGGCAAGATCTCCCGCCTCCCCTTCTCGATCCGCGTGGTATTGGAGTCCGTGCTTCGCAACTGCGACGGCAAGAAGGTTCACGACAAGGATGTGAAGGCGCTGGCCGCCTGGAATGCCAAGGCTCCTGCTCCCGAGGAGATCCCCTTTGTCGTGGCTCGTATCGTCCTACAGGACTTCACCGGAGTACCCCTCCTCGTCGATCTTGCCGCCATGCGCAGTGCCGTGGCACGTCTCGGAGGAAAGCCCGGCATCATCGAACCGCTTGTCCCCGTCGATCTCGTCGTCGATCACTCCGTCCAGGTCGATTACTACGGCTGGGCCGACGCGATGAAGCTCAACCTCGACATGGAGTTCAAGCGCAACCGCGAGCG
>Ga0007804_1000568_pt1 | contig 13265 bp, 23 predicted proteins | sample CryBogCBE25Aug07_FD_60367 | JGI IMG/M metagenome (GOLD analysis project Ga0007804, IMG submission 60367) | Freshwater microbial communities from Crystal Bog, Wisconsin, USA - CBE25Aug07 | ecosystem: Environmental > Aquatic > Freshwater > Lake | place: Crystal Bog, Wisconsin, USA | collected... | reverse complement strand
TTGCACCACTGCAAGTTCCCGTCCGTGCAGACGTGGCTCCAGCGCCCGTTCATTTGCCCTCTCCCATGGTCAGTCGTTCAGCGTGACGCGCGGCCCGGTACAGGCTTCGGGCGATGTGTCGGGCTTGGTCAATGGTAAGGACGATGGGGTAGGTGTCGCGCGTGTCCCACATCTTCACCGTCGCCGCGTCGAACCCCACGAAGACCATGCATGGCGAACCACCTCTACGAGCATCCATCACGCCCCTCACCTCGTTGACCGGCGCGCTCATTGGGCCAGCGCCTTGATGCGGCCATTGACGGCGGCGTGGAGGCGCTTGGCCGCAGCCTCGTCACGGCTCTTCAAGGCCATGAAACGGGCCTTGATCTCGTCCTCACCCCACAGTTCCTTCAGGTCAGCGCCAGACTTGTAGCCGTCCAGAGCGCCGATGATCGCGTTGGCCCAGTCGGTCAGGTACTCCGGGTCGAACTCGGCCCCCACGTCGGTCACCGCCTCCTCAGTCTCGACCACGGTGAACTCCCCGGTCACGCTGTCCACCATGGTCACCACCGTCTCATCGCGCCCGGTGGCCGGATCAATCGCCGTGTAGACCGTGGTGAAACCCTCCGTGGACGCAGCGGTCTGGGCCAGCCGCTCTGACAGCGCCGTGTTGGTTCTCTCCGGGGTGACGTTGGTCATCCGCTCGTACTCGTCTTCGTCCACGATCCCGGAGAAGCCGAAGGCGTAGCGCGCGGTCTGGATCAGCGCCTTGTGCCGCAGCATCCGGGCGGGCCACTTCTTCCACGGGTCCGTGTTCATCCTGCACTCGGCCATGTACTCGGTGGCCATGGTGGGCCGCGACCGGTCCTTCCGGTACATGCGGCAGGTGACCGAGATCAGTTCCCCGTCCTCGACTTGGTCTTCGAACTCAATGCCGTCACAGGCCGGGTGGTCGTTCACGATGCGGCACCAGCCGTCGATGGAGACGATGGGGACGATGCCGCCGCCCTTGGCCGGGAACGCGTACAGTTCCTTGGTCAGGGGGTTCAGGCCGTATTCCTTGGCCACCAGCAGGAACGCGGCGAACTCCTCACGGGTCACGTTGCCCTTGCAGACAGTGGCCCGCAGCGTCGCCTCAAAGGCCGCTGGCAGCATTCCGTATTTCTCGGCCATGTACATCACGACCGACGTGTTCGGCGTGGCCTCAGCCGTCGCTACGGCGGTTCCAGTGGGTTCAGACATTGGGTTTGTTCCTCTCATAGATTTCGGCTTCCTGCTCAGGCAGGAGGATGTTCAGTCGTTCATCGATCCGGTTGCGCGCCCACTGGCTCATGGGCAGGAACTCAGCGTCGGTCGCGCCACGGTCAGGCCCCGGCCAGTTGCCGGTCTCGACGCATTTGGCGAACTCCCGCAGAGCCCACCTCATCTGGTGGCGACCACGCTCAATGTCTTCTGGCATGATGGTAATGACGCGGACGGCCCACGGGGCCTCCTTCTCCACAAACACCAGCGTGAACGATTCGGGCTTGGCTCCGGTCACGGCCTCGACGCCCGCCATCGCGACAGCCGCCTGAACGTGGTAGCTATAGTTGGTCAGCGAGCGCTGAACGTCGTCGTCAGCGACGGAGCCGGTCGTCTTCAGGTCGGCCAGATCGATGGGTGACGGCAGCGCATCGGGTCGAGCCTTGACCCACACCCCTGTCTCCTCGTCCTTCCAGATGAAGGACCGTTCTATCAGCCCATCCAGAATGCCCGTCTTGACCATGGGGTGCGCGGCAGCGACTTGGACATGCCCACGATCTGCACCAGATCGTCCGGGACCAGAATCGTGAAGCCGCGTTCGATGTGCTCCCCCCGCCACGCTTTGGCTGCGGCGGTGCGCCAGTCCGACCACTCTTGCGGGCGGATCGCGTACTCCTTGTCGAAGCCGTCTCGGCCTTCGATCAGCAGCTTGTGCGCCGCGCGCCCAACGGCGAAGTGCGGCTTGTCCTCGTTCACCCGGTCGGGGTTCAGGTAGCTGCCGACGAAATAATGCGCGGGGCTCTGGGACCACATGGTCCGCATCCCGCCAGACGAGATGCTGGGGCCGATGCACAGGTCTCCGTGATACGCCTCCATGGGCACCTTCTCGTACATCCCCGGCGCGGCAATCTTGTTGCCGTCCCACTTGATCATGGCCGTCTCCTCTGTGACACGCTTAAGGTAGGGTGCCCTCAGCGTAGGTCAAGTTTTTATTCCACCTTGATATTAAATTTGGCGCTGCATACGTTCTGTCCCCGACGAAAGGGGGAACCAGATGTTCGACCGAGAAAGGGTTATCCATCTACTGGAGATGCGGATCAAGCGCGTCGGCGGCGTGACCAAGTGGTGCTCTAGATATGGTATCAACACCGGCTTTTTACACAACGTGTTGAGGGGGACGCGCTCTCCATCCTCCACCATCTTGGATGTGATGGGCATGGAGAAGGTTGTGGCGTACCGTTACAAGCAGAAGCCCGGTCGGAAACGCAAGATGCCAGAGGGCAAGTATGGGACAATCTATGGAGAGGCCGATGAATGAATTAACGGAATTTCTGTTCACCATCCCCGGCGTCCCTAGGGGCAAGGGGAGGCCCAAGTTCCGCCGCATGGGCAAGTTCGTGCAGACCTACACCGACGACCAAACCGCCAGCTACGAGAACCTTGTGACGCTTGCGGCCAAGGTGGCCATGCGGGGCGGCGCTCCCATCAAAGGGGCTGTGTCGGTGACTGTGACCTGCTGTTTCCCCATCCCGAAGTCCACGCCGAAGAAGCACCTACAGGCCATGCGAGAGGGGCTTATCCGGCACATCAAGAAGCCTGACGGGGACAACGTCGGCAAGGCTGTGCTCGACGGGCTGAACAAGGTCGCGTTCGCGGATGACTCACAGGTGGCACAGTTCACCGTGGCCAAGTTCTACGCCGACGAGCCCTGCGTGATGGTCGATGTGCGCCAGATTCACCCATAAAAAAAACCGCCGGTCTGACCCGGCGGCAGTATCAGGAACATACGCATGAAGACGCCTACTATAGAAAAAATTGATCCGCAAGTGATGGACACTTTGAGGGAGGCTATAGGCCCGCTGCGCACAGAAGTCGGTGGTTTGACGCTGGCGGGCTACCTTGTGGCGATGGCCGACGAGTTGGAGCGGCCAGTGTTGCTCCCGGACACGTTCGACCGCCGCAACAACCCGGAACCCTATTTCGATCAGGCGTGGGGCATGTGGCCAGTCGCCGGGAAGCGGCGGTCGTCCAAGTCCAAGGCGCTGGCGCAGTTCAAGATGATCTCCCGCAGGATCGGCCCACAGGCGCTACTGGACGCCATCAACCGCTACGTGCTGTCTCCCGACGTGGAGAGGGACGATGGGGCCTACACGCCCGCCCTAGACCGCTGGCTGGCTAGTGGGCGCTGGGAAGTCTGGTTGGAGGACGTTGCCGTCAAGCGCGTCGGCTTCGTGTGAGCACGGCCATCGACAAGGCGCAGTCGCTGGGGGTGGTATTTAATCCATCCCGCGCCGGGAACCAGTACAGCGTATGTCCGAAATGTTCGCCCACCAGACGCAACCGCAAGGCTCGGTGCCTGAGCGTGTTGGTGGAGAGCAATCACGTCCTGATTCATTGTTTCCACTGCGGGTGGGGAGAGGCTGTCTATGACGACGACATGGGAAGTTCTGGAGGGCCGGGGGCTCAACGTGGAGCGCCTCGCGGGCAAGGGGTGGAACGTCGAACCCGGTCGAGATGGTGGTGAAGTGCTAGCCATCCCCTTCGTGAGCAAGGGGGTGGTCGCGGGCGAGAAGTTCCGCCGGTTTTCCGGGGAGCCGAAGTGGACCGCCCGCTGGGTCGAGGGCCCTGTCGCCTACAACACCGACTGCCTGCGCGATCCGGCGCTGGAAGGCCGACCCCTGATCGTCACAGAGGGCGAGATGGATTGCGAGGCGGCTCTGGCCGCTGGCTACGAGAAGGTCATCTCCGTGCCCAATGGCTGCGGGGGCTCGTCGGGGACGCGCTCAGAAGCCGAGATCAGGGACGCCAAGGCCTACGAGTGGTTCCGACAGATTGCGGACCTGTGCCGCAAGGACAAGGTCCCTGAGGTGATCCTCGCGACGGACGGGGACGACGCCGGGAGCCAGTTGATGCACGAACTGGCCCTGCTGTTCGGGAAGACCCGGTGCAAGTTCCTGACCTACCCCAAGACCCGCTGGCCGGGGCGCGACAGGGAGCGCTGCAAAGACCTGAACGAGGTGCTGCAGGAGTACGGCGCACAGGGCGTCGTGAGGACCGTGGACCGCGCTCAGTTCATTCGGGTGGAGGGCGTCTACAAGATGTCCGAACTGCCGCCCCTGCCGCCCCAGACGATCTACGACATTGGGTTCAGCCTGCTGTCGGACAATTACAAGATGCGGCTGGGCGATCTGGCGGTCGTGACCGGCGTGCCCGGCTTCGGGAAGACCAGCTTCGTGAACGACCTGTGCTGCCGGGTCGCGAAGACGCACGGGATCAAGGTGGCATGGGCCAGCTTTGAACAGGCTCCGCAGCGCGATCACAGGCGCGCCCTGCGCTCATGGTATCTGGAGATGCTCCCGCGCAAGATGACCCCTGAGGAGAAGGCTGAAGCCGACCGGTGGATTGATGAACATCACGTCTTCATCATGGCCGGGGACGACGACGACCCCACCCTCGAATGGCTCCTGACGTGCATGGAGGGGGCCGTGGTGCAGCATGGGGCCAAGGTGATCGTGATCGACCCTTGGAACGAACTGCAGCATGAGCGCGACCGGGGCGAGAACGAGACCGAGTACACGGGCCGCGCCATCAAGACCCTGAAGCGGTTCGCGCGGGTCTTTCAGGTCCACCTGATCCTCGTTGCCCACCCCCGCAGCTTGCAGAAGGTGAACGGGAAGTACCAGATGCCCAGCCTGTACGAGATCAGCGGGTCATCGAACTTCTACAACAAGGCCGACATAGGGCTGATCGTCCACCGGGAGACGAAGGAGACCACCATCATCAAAGTGGCCAAGTCGCGCTACCACGACATCATCGGGAAGCCGGGAGAGGTGGAGATGGAGTTCTGCGCCGATGACCGGCGGTTCAGGGAAAACCAGCGTCTGGCGTGATGGTGATCCCGGTAGGGGTTGAACCTACACTCGGACGATTAAGAGTCGTCTGCTTTACCATTAAGCTACGGGACCATGAAATAGGGGGTCACAACGGATGTGACCCCCGGCTCTAAGTTCCTAGGCTGAGAGTTACCGCCAGCCTACTGTTTCTGGGAATCAGCGGCAAGCGCCGCTTCGATCTTCGCCCGGTTGGCCGGGGTCAGCTTCTCGCCCGTCATCTTCATGATGAACCGCTCCATGGATTCAATGTCATGCGCGGGTGAGGTGGTGAACGATGGTTTCTTCCGCTTGGTCATTTCTTCAGTCCTCCTGACGTGGCCGATCTATCGACATCGACGCTGACCCCCTTGTTGAGGTCATAGTATGCTATTTGGTCATGCTGCCTTGACAATGCAACCGCCTCCTCAGGCGTTTTCGCGATGGCAGAGATGTCGAGGTAGACCTTTCCATCATCGTTCCACGCGCCGACGTGATAGGCCGGATCGCGCAGCAGTTGGCGGTTCTTCAGGACAAAGTCCACGATGTGGTCCTGATTGAAGTCGGCCTCATCGAACACCTGACCGTACTTCTCGGAGTTCACCCCGACCGCGTAGCCGTGGGTGGGCTGGTTCTCGGTGACGGGCTGATAGGTGAAGCCGCCGCCGGGGCCGCGCACACGGTTGGTCAGTTCTGCCAGAGTTGGCGACTCACCCTCTGGCGCGAATTTCACCTTGCCCTTCTGCATGACCATCTGCGCCAATTGCTGGTCCAGCGGCATGGCCTGAAGGGCCTTCTTCTGTTCGGCCTCTAGGGCTGCGGCGGCAAGCCTGTCATTTCTGACCCCCTCAATTCGGCCTGCGGCTCTATTGAGGTCTCGGGTGAAAGCATCTGCAGCAATGCCTGCGCCTTCTGGTGCTGCTGCATTGCCCGTGAGGCCTGCAAGTCCAGCAGTTGGTGCACGGCCTGCGACAAGGGATTCGAGGGTTCTGACTTGGGGGGCATATCCGCCTTGCTCCAGAATGTTTCGGTACACGCCGTCGATGAACAGCTTTTCAAAATCGGGGGTCGCGCCGATGGCTTCGTGGGTCAGCCCGCCAGCGGCCAGTATCTGCTTCATGGTCCGGTCTTCGCCAGCGGACGAGCGCTGCTCGTACAGGGTCTTGGCCCACGACCAGATCGTCTCCTGCACCTCAGCCGGGGTCCACTTCTCTCCGGTGCGCTTGGACAGGATTTCAGCGGCCTGACGGGCCTTGGCGTTGGCAGCCGAGTACATCGGGCTCTTGCCCGCGATCTCGCGCTTCTTCGCGCTGTTGGTGAAGCTGTTCTTCGGGATGCCCATGTACGTGGCCTGCCACGCGTCGTTGGTCACCTCATGCACGTAGTCCTGAAGGTTCAGCATGAAGCTGTTCACCTTGGGACCGCTGATCCGCATGGATGCCGGGTCTTCCGCCGTCAGGGCGCGGATGGTGTTCGGGAGCCACGAGTCTAGGACGCTCTCCTCGCCCTTCTTGCCCTGAACGCTGCGACCCACGATGGCCTTGATGGCGGCTGGGTCTGTCGGGCGACCGGCGGCGTCCCAGTTGGTCCAGATGCGGAGCGCGTTGATCGTGTTGCTCTCGACACTGGTCTGGGGGGAGGTCGCGGCCAGCACAGCCGTGAAGCGCGGCGCGTCGATGGGTCCGAACACCTCACGCAAGGCGGCTGCGCTGTTCTGGTACCAACCCTTCTTGGCCCGACCCGAATAGGCGACGGAGGCCATCTCCTTGGCGTCGGGAAGGCTGCTGAACAGGTTCACAAAGTTGCTGGCGGTGTGGGCGCGCAGCTTGGCCGCTTCATCAGGTTGAAGGTACGGCAGGATGGCCTTCATCCCGGCCACTTCCTTCAGCTTCTCGACGTGCGGAGCGAGGACGGGCGGCTGAGGCGGCATCTTGTCGCCGGGAGGGGCCATGTAGAGCCCCTTGGCTAGCTTCCCCTTGTTGGCGACCACCTTGGCCACCTTCTGGTTCAGGGACGGCTCCAGCGCCTTCATGGATTTGAGCGCTTCCTCACCCATGACCTTCTCAGCGACCTTCACGCCCGCCTTCTCTATCGGGTTGTTCAGGCCGGGGATGACGCCCGCTGCGACCTGAAGGCCACCAAGGTTCCGGGTGAGAGGATCGGGGGAGCGAGACTGGCGGTAGCCCTCTTCGACGCCCGTGAACGGCACCATGTTGAGAAGGGGCTCAGCCGCATTTGCCCACTTCGGGCCAACTGTGCGCTGGGCCAGATTGAAAAGGTGCTCTTGGAGGGTGGGTCGGACGGCTCTCGCTACCGGCGGGGCTGCGACAAATTGTCGCGGGTCCATGTAGTCCGGGCGGGCGAGAAGTTGGGCGATGGATTGCGCGTCGTCAGCCATGTCGGCCCCGGTTCAGGAATGGGTGCCCGTGGGTGGGGGCAACGCCCCACGGGACTTTGTCAGGCGCGATGCGAAGCGCGCTTTGCGCTCTTCCGCAGATTCGACCGGGCGCTGAAACGCTCCGGGGTCGGCGGATGGCGGTTCGGGTTGTAGGAACGGACCTTGTCCGCCATGTGACCCGGCTTATCCATGCTCATAAAGGCCTCCTGTCAGGGGTTAGAGTGTGCACACCTCAAGGTACCACGGGCTTGACGCGCGCGAAAGTCGGGGGGATGTTGGAAGGGCGCGGGGGGGAGAGCGTTCACTCTCCACCCCCCGCAGAGCAGAACTGGCGGCACCAGAACTGTTCTAATGGCCACGCGGGTGAGGCCAGCACCGATAGTAGGTGAACCCTCTCCCCGACACAAGCCATTGCGATAGCGGGCCTAGGCGATCAAGAGGGGAATGTGGCTCAGCCAACGCCCCAGAGTGCAGCCCCCGAAACAGCCAAACAGGATGCGGCCCGCATACGCCCTGCATCTTGTCGACCAACTTTCTTATTAAAATTCAACCACATAGACCCCCCGTGCGCAGCTATGGGGGGTAGGGGGGCGATTCGAGCCCACCACATGTAAAGGGAATCGGCTTTCCCTTACCTTAACCGTCAGACAGGTTAAGTTTCAGCCGAAAATCGAACATGTCTCTCGGAACGCGAAGCGGGACGAGGGACGAGCCAGCGCGGAGCGACCGCAACAGGAGACACATCATGATCGCCAAGACAGAGACCAGCCGAATCACCCTCTTCCGGGGTGACGTGATCGAAGTGCACTACGACGACGGGTCGGTCGTCACCTCCATCGAATGCTCTGGAGAGAAGGAGACGATCCCGACCGACGCCATCATCGCGCTGGCTCAAGTCCTCCGATCTCTGGCTGACGGACAGAAGGAGCGAGGCCAGTTCGTGCCGCTGAAGACCAAGGAGGGCACCGATGAGCCTGTTGTCGAACCCTGAGTACGAAGCCATGACGCCGACCGAGAAGGCGTTGTGGCACATCCACCAAGCCTCCGAAGTGCGCTACTGGCGCAAGAAGCCCTACGGCTGGAGCAGGCACCGTTTCGAAACCGTCACCGCGTCGAGCGAAAAGGACGCTCAACGCCACGAATTGTGTGCCGCCCTGCTTATCAACCACTACCGCTTGAATGTGTAGCCCTGAGTGGCTACCTTGACCGTAAAGGAGTGCCCCCCCCCATGACCGAAGAGACCACCGCCTGCGAACACGCCAACATCGAATACGACGTGGCCGGACTGACCCAGCCGGGAACGAACATCATCCACACGGACATCGCGGCTCGCTGCGCCGACTGTGGTGTGATGATGCGGTGGTTGGGTCGCTTCAAGCCGCAAGGCGAGTTCAACGAACCGTTCGTCAGCGATGACGGGCTGTGGTTGACCCTGCCGATGATCCCGGAAGGGGAGAACGCATTCCGCCTGTTGATCCCAACCCAGTGAGAGACCAATGACTGATCAAGTGATCCAGAAACCCAAGGCGCGCAGAGGCTTTGCTGCCATGCCGCGCGAGAAGATGCTGGAATTTGCATCCAAGGGTGGGGCCAGCGTCCCTGCCGAGAAGCGCATGTACTACAAGGACGGAACTCTGGCGAAAGACTGCGCCCGTATGGGCGGTCACGCGAAGGCTGCGAAGACCAAGGTGGTTGAGGTTTAGTGAGGCTTGTAGAGGACGGCGTTCCTGACCTCTGTCAGGAGCTTCTCAATGCTGGCCATGCCCGACTCAAGGCGGACAACGCTCTGGCTCATCTGGGTGGCTGAAGCCGTCAAGGCGTCGTGCGCCTTCTTCTGTTCCTTCAGGTCGTCCTCAAGGCTCTTCACCTTCTGACCGACCACGCCCCAACTGTAAGCTGCTGACAATGCCGCACCTCCCAAGGCCACGATATCCGCCCATGTGGGTATCGCTCCATCGCTCATATCACCCCCACATGTAACAGACCCCTCCGGAATTAACCGGAGGGGCTTAATCGTTGCTTAATCAAGCGGTCGGGGTCAGGGCGGTTGCGATGCTGGCCAGAGAAGCGGCAGCAGCTTGGATGCCCTGCGTGGCAGCAGTCACAGCGGCCTCGTCGGCGGCACCATTGGCCTTGGCAGCTTCAGCAGCAGCCGCAGCAGTCTGGAGAGAGGTGACAGAGGCCGACAGGGTGTTGACGGCGGCGGTGAGAGCGTCGGTAGCAGCAGACATGGTTTCGATCCTTTCAAGGATGGAGCGGAGAAGGCGGGTGATTTCCCGCGCCTCATAGAGGAGGGCTTCCCCGCTCATGAGGCCGGGGGGGTTGCAAGGGACGCCTTCCACTTGAGGATGTGGGCGTCGATTTCGGCGTGGAGCGCTGCAACAAGGCGATCCGCGCCGTCGTTGATGAACTTGTTAAAGGGGACGGTGACGCCCCCGGACAGCTTGGCCAGTTCCGCGTCCAGAGACGTTTCAAGGGCCGGGACGATCACCGAGATAGACGCTCCGATATCGGTCCCTGCGAGGTCCAGAGCGTTAGAAGCGGCATGCTTCACATCAGCCACGGCAGTGTTCACCGACGCGGTCAGATCGGGGGAATGGGAGATGAGAGCTTCGGCCCACTTCAGGGCCTCGTCTACGCCCTGAGAGGGGCTGATCTTCTGCTCAAGCACTTCTGTAAGGATGCTCATGGTCTAGTCCTTGTGGGGGCCACGGGGGCGACCCACAAGGTGTACCACGACCGCAGCCATTTACCCAGATGGGCAGAGTTGCTTCCGGGCCGCGTTGTTCGCGATGATCTGCCTGACGGTGATGTCGCTGTCGTCCTTGGACGAGTAGGACACCGTCTTCCAGACCGTGCAGACCGGGTTAACCGTTGTCCCGGTTGTTGGGGTCAGTCTGTTCAACGGCGCGCAACCCGGCGCTGCTGACAAAGCGACCAGAGACAGCATCGCGAGCAACACTCGCCGCTTGGACCTGAGCATCCGTCTTCTCCACGATCTTGAGTTCGGTCTCGGCGGCTGCGGCCTTTCCGGCCTGCACTGCCTCCTGCGTTTCTGCGGGGGGCTTGGACAGCCAGATGCCAGCAAGCCACTTCAGAATGGCGAGGATGAATTTCATGCCTGATGAACCCCCGTCTCCAGTTCGGTCATTTCGCGCTCGGCGCGCTCGGGTGTCTCGCGAGCCCAGTCCGAATCAAGTCCCGCCGCCTTGGCGAGGTCCCACTCTTCGGCCTTGACGTGGGCCAGCATCTGCTTGAACCCCAGCAGCCCGCCGATCCCCATCTGGTAGGCCATCTTGACCAGCACATTGGCCCTGATGTCGTCCAGAGAGCGCCACCACGGCAGGGCCACGTCGAGGTGGCCACAAGTGTGGTCAATGTCGAGGTCGAGGGTCTCGTCAGCCATCGCCTGACCCCAGACGAGGCCCGCGTGGACCTCAGGACCGGTGTGGCCCCAGCCGATGGTCCACGGATCACCGCCAGATTTAGGGTCAGGATAAGCCAGCAGGCGGCAGCTTTCCTCGCGCTTGATGTCGGATACCAGAAGGTCGCGGTTCACGATTGACCATTCCCGCCATTAGGGCGCGGCGTGATGACGCCAAGGCACCCGCCGATCACCAGATTGAGGAGTTCCCCCGACCCGTGGAAGGCGTAGGCGGCGATGCAGAAGGCGATCAGGACGTAGGGGAGGGTCTGGACGTAGTCATCCTTCATGGCCCCCTCCTACACCGACGTGAACGCGAAGTTCAGGTTCAGCTTGGTCTGCGGGGTCGAACCGTTGGTGACGACCACTTGCCAGAACTGGAAGCAGACCGGCGAATACAGGTACAGGGGCGTGTTGGCCACGATGTTGGAGGCCGTCCCCGCCACCGTGTACCACGGCCCGCCTGAGGGGTTCTGGGACCCCTGCAGCAGTGCCGTGCCGGTCTGGTCAGCGAACAGCACAAACGAGGCGTAGGCCCACTGGGACGTGGTGGCTGGCAAGAAAGACGAACCGCCCGCGCCGTAGGCGTCACGGGTGGCGCTGGTGAACACGCCCGCGTTTCCAAGCGGGGTGACCGTCTCCAGCCAGTAGTTTGAGTTGATTCCGACAGCCATTAGGCTTCCCTCCTGAGGGCCAGATAGATGCAAGGCGCAAAGACGAGGGCGTCGTACAGGGCGCTGGTGATGATCGATTGAATGGTGTTGTGCTCAAGCGCGACCATGGCCAGAACGAAGGCCCCGATCCCCGCCAGCAGCAGCAGAACGCGAGTTCCGACAGCCTTCATGAGCAGAGATAGGACCGCAACTGTCTCAGCAGTCGGAAACTGGACCACACGGGCTTCTCTGACGGGCTTCTCGGGCTTCGGGCGGGGAAGTACCGGCTGCTCGTCCTTTTGGGGCTGTGCGGCCTCCTGACGGCCCTCTATCGGCGTGAACCGCAACGGGGCGCGATCTTCGGTCTCTTGGAGCGCCCTGATGGCCATTTCACTTCCTGATTTGCTGGAGCGTCCGCTCTACGCTGCTGGGACGATACTCCAAATGGCCCCATCCGGGAATACGCGGGTCCGGTACCCAGTGCATGCGCCCACCCTCGACGTTCGGACCCAGCGTTTTGTGCCGGATGTCGCGGTTGTGCTTGGCCTTCGGTCGGAACTCGTCCTCCAGCTTCTTCTCTTCCTTCTGCTCCGCGTGACCCAACTTTTCCAAGGTTTCCTTGGTCTTGTCGTAGGCCTGCTCCAGACCCTTTTCCGAGACCTTGTCCTTCAAGGTGTCGATCCACAGCGGGGCAGAACTTTCGAAGTGCTGGTCAAACAGGCGAGCGCCGCCCTGTGCGGCCCGGTCCAGCAACTCCTTGGCTTGCGTCACGCGCGCCTTGTGCGCAGGCTCCGGGATAGCACCCAGAGCGGTTTCAATGTCGCGAACACCACCCGCAACATCCCGCTCCACGTCCTTCCCGACAGCGTTGATGTCCTTCTGTACGGCCTCGGACAGTTCGCGGGGCTTCAAAGTAGCCGCGAGGCGGTCCATGCCCTTGTCGAAATAGTTGATACCCGCGTCCACGCCCTTGACCACAGCGTGACCGCCGCGCCCAGCGTACTTCTGAACGATCTCGGCCATCTTCTCTGACGCAAGCGGGGCCGCGAGACCGCTTAGCGCGCCGATGGCAGCCGCTTCTCCGCCCTGCAAAATCCGATTGTTGACGCCGCCCTGTCCGCCAGCGAACCCCCCGATGCCTTGAATACCGGCGTTGGTGACACCAGAGGCGAGCGCCCGAGTGATCCATTCATCCAGACCGGCCCACGCTTTCGACAGGGCTCTGGTTCCAACATCCAGAGCCTTGGCCTGCGGGCTGTGCAGCGCGCCCACCAGTTCTTCAGCGCCAGCGGCCACGGGGTGTGCCTTCTCGTAGGCCTCCTTCCGCTCCTTCATGTTCTCCCGCGCAGCCTTGCCAGCCAACCACGGGGGATAATCGGCAACTGCGGCCTGCGGGGCCATGATCTCCTCAACCTCATCATCGGGCATGGCCATCAAGCCAGTGCTGGCCGGAATCATGCGCTGATCGGGCTTGTCCCGCGCATCCAGTTGAGACAGCCACGGGAGAAGCGACAAAGCCTCGCGGCCCAGCCCGAAATCATAGCCCTGATCCAGCATCATGAGGCGGGGATCGATCAGGTTGGAGATCGACGTGGGGTCTTTCTTTTCCGCTTCCAGAGCACGGGCGTACTCGGGCGATACCGGCTTCTCGGGCTTCTTCTCTTCAGCCATGGATCACCTGTCGTCTTCGTCTGGCTTGA
>Ga0007804_1000567_pt1 | contig 13283 bp, 14 predicted proteins | sample CryBogCBE25Aug07_FD_60367 | JGI IMG/M metagenome (GOLD analysis project Ga0007804, IMG submission 60367) | Freshwater microbial communities from Crystal Bog, Wisconsin, USA - CBE25Aug07 | ecosystem: Environmental > Aquatic > Freshwater > Lake | place: Crystal Bog, Wisconsin, USA | collected... | reverse complement strand
CGAGGCCGGGAATGAGCAACACAGTAGGGAAGGGCCCGCGTCCGGCCGGCGTCCGGAAGATGCCCACGAGGCAGCTGTTTTCGTAGGGGGCGACGATGCGTTGACCGCTCGGGGCGAGGTGGGGCAGGGCCGCATTTAACGCGGCGTTGGCGGCGTCACTGGCCAGTCGGGCCTGGGTGCGGTCGTGGACGAAGAGGAATTTACCGAAGTGGAAGTAGGTGGCGGCCCGGGCGAGGTGCTCGCCGGCACTGCGGGTGTGGCCGTCGGCGAGGGCGACCGCGGCGAGGGCTTCGTAGGTCCGCGCTTCGCGGGACCAGGCCTCGCACCAGTCGTCCCAGCGCTCGATTGAGGCGGTCAGACGGGCGTAGTCAGAGGCGTCGACACCGTTCGCGCAGAAGCGCGGTTCCCAGTTGGCGATAGCCGTACGTAACAGTGTGTCGGTCACAGGCCCCCCCCTTCGTTCCGACTGTGCGAGATGGTACCCCCAGCCTTCACGGTGGCCGGCAGTCGCGACTTGTTAATTCTTTTCATTGCATTGGAAAGATTTCACAGCCGGATTCTTGTTCTGGCTCGTCGTTGCTCGTTACTGTTACGAAATCGCTCATCGAGCGATCGTTGCGTGTTCAGGTCCGGGGGGACCGTCGCGACGTCACATAAGCAGTGGGGGGAAGTAAATGAAGAAACGCTCAATTGCCTTGCGTTCAATGGGGGCCGCGACGCTTGCGGCCACCTCGGTGCTGGCCTTGACCTCGTCAAGCGGTGCCAGTCCAAAGGCGCACGCCAGCCTGTCGCCCATCAAGATCGGCATTTCGTTGTCGCTCTCGGGTGACTTCTCGGCTGACGGTCTGGCGTACGAACAGGGCTACAAGCTCTGGGCCAAGGACGTCAACGCTGCCGGTGGCCTTCTGGGCCACCCGGTCCAGCTCGACATCAAGTCCGACGCCTCGAGCCCGGTCCAGGTCGTTACCAACTACAAGACCTTGATTTCCGTCGACCACGTCAACTTGACCTTCGGTCCCTTCTCGACGTTGCTGACGTTGCCCGCCACTGAAGCGGTGCAGCGCTACGGCTACGCGATGGTCGAGGGTGCCGGTGGTGGACCTTCCGTCTTCCAGGCCAAGTTGCCGAACGTCTTTGACGTTACGCTGCCCGTGGCCTACGACTTGGCGCCGTTTGCCAAGTGGGTGACCTCGCTGCCGACGGCCTCGCGCCCGAAGTCGATCTACTACGTCACCTCCGACGACCCCTTCACGCAGCCCGTCGTTGACACGGCCAAGTCGTTGATCGGTTCGAAGATCAAGCAGGTCGGCTACACCACGTTCCCGGCTGAAGCCACTGACTGGCACTCGATTGCTGACCAGGTTGCGCAGGCTAAGCCGGACGCTGTCGTCCTCGGCTCGGTCGACGTGCCGACGGTGTCGGCCTTCATGCAGGCCTTCGAGCAGGCGCACTACACCCCCAAGGTGTTCATTGCCACAGCCGGTCCGGACCAGGGCAAGGCCTTCACCTCCGCGGTGGGCGCCAAGAACGCCGACGGCATCATGGTGCCGAACTCGTGGTACGGCCAGTCCAGCAACCCGCTCTCGCAGAAGATGGTCGCTGAGTACATCAAGCAGTACGGCGGCACGGCTGCTGGCGTTAACGCCGACATCGCCGAGGCCTACTCGGTTGGTGAGACGATGGCCGCTGCTGTGAAGGCCACCGGTGGTTTCAGCAACGCCAAGATCATCTCCTACCTGCACTCGGGTGTCACAATCCCGACCGTTCAGGGTGGCGTGAAGTTCAACAGCGTTGGTGAGAACCTGGCCCAGACGGCCTACACCTTCCAGTGGCAAAAGGGCGGTACGACCTTCGTGCAGGTCAACCCGGTGAGCGACAAGAACTCCGTCGCCGTTGAGTTGCCCAAGAACGCGTGGGGGAAGTAGCTCTTGAACGCCTCAGCAGTGGTGCACGCCCTGATTGACGGGGTACTCACCGGATCGGTTTACGCACTGATGGCGACGGGTCTTACCCTGATCTTCGGTGTCATGGACATTATTAACGTGGCGCAGGGAATCTTCGTGATTCTCGGTGCGTACCTGAGTTACACCTTGCAGGTGCACTTTGGTATTGACCTGTTCGCCGGCCTGCTGATCACGATTCCCATCATGTTTGTGGTGGGAATCGTGATCGAGCGGATCTTCCTGTCGAGACTGAAGGGACCAGAAAAGACGGCAATGTCCATTCTGGTGACCTACGCCATCTCGCTGGTGATCGAAGGTCTGTTGAACGAAATCTTCACCGTTAATAACGTGCAGCTCAACGCTTCCTACGTCAACAAGTCCTTTCCGTTGTTCGGGATCTACTTCCCGTACATTTACCTCTTCGGATTCGTGCTGGCTGTCGTACTGCTGGGATCGCTGTATTACATGCTGTACCGCACCCGCTTCGGGGCCTCCATTCGGGCCTCGTTGGCGGACCAGGCGGCCGCCGCGCTTGTCGGTATCGATGTCAAGAAGGTTTCGACCATCTGCTTCGGTATCGGCATCGCGGTGACCGCCGCGGGCGGCATGATCTTTGGCGCGACCAACGCCTTCAACGCCTCGACGAGCTATGACCTGATCTCTCGTCTCTTGACCATCATCGTCCTCGGTGGCATGGGCTCGCTCGCCGGTGCCCTGGTGGCCGGCATTTTGATGGTCACCCTGGAAGACCTCGTCGGTGTCCTCTGGTCACCGATCTGGTCAACCATGTCCTTCTTTATTGTCCTCGTCATCGTCTTGTCCTTTAGGCCGCAGGGTCTCTTCGGCAAGCAGTCAGCTCGGGTGGCCTAATGGCAACTACTCCTCGTCCTCTCTTCGCACGTCCCGTGACGTGGGTCTGGGTCGTCGCAGCGCTCCTAACGCTGACCTTCCCGCTCTACGAAACCAACCCGGCCTACCAGCAGATCGGGGTCTACACCCTGATCTTCACGGCCTGCGCGACCTCGTGGAACATGTTCTCGGGCTACTCCGGGTATGTGAACCTGGGTGCTGGCGTCTCCTACGGTACTGGTGCCTACACGCTGGCCATCATCGCCAAGCACCTCTACCCGAATAACGAGCAAGCCGGTGGTGAGTTGTTCTGGCTCATCCTGCTGTCGGGTCTAGCGGCCATGATTGTCGCGATCCCGATCGGTATGATCGCCCTGCGCGTTCGCCGCCACACCTTCGTCGTTATCACCATCGCCATCTTCTTCACCTTCCAGCTGGCGGCGATTAACTTCAGCTTCACGGGTGGCACCGGTGGTCTGTTCCTGCCCTACATTCCGTGGAGCGCGAGCTACTTCGACATTCCCTTCCTGTACGTGGCCATGGCCATCGTGTTCTTCGCGATTACGCTCTCGGCCCTGGTGCGTCGCAGCCGTTTCGGTCTGCAGCTCCTCGCGATTCGCGACGACGAAGACCGCGCCCTCGGACTCGGTGTCCAGGTGGCCAAGGTCAAGTTGACCGGCTACGTGATGTCGGCCTTCACCATCGGTATGTGTGGTGGGCTCTTCGCGATGCTGCAGGGTCAGATCTACCCGCAGTTCGTGTTCGACCCACTCTTTGACATCTCGATTGCGCTGATGTGCTTCTTCGGCGGATTCGGCACCCTGGTGGGGCCGATCATCGGCGCCGTGGTGCTCGAGTCGGGCCAGCAGTACCTCACCGTCCAGTACTCGAACGGATCGCTCTACCTGATTCTCTTCGGTGCGCTGTTCCTGTTCGTCATTTTGTTCATGCCCCAGGGCATTGTGGTCTTCGTCCGTCAGAAGGCGAAGCAGCGCAACGATCGTCGCATCGCGGCCGCCGCTGCCGTAGGAGGTGCCCAATGAGCGCAATGCTCGAAGTTCGTAACGTGGCCCGCGCCTTCGGTGGCGTGAAGGCCCTCAACGGCGTCAACCTCGCGGTCGAGAAGGGCTCAATCACGGGCCTCATCGGACCGAACGGTTCGGGAAAGACCACCTTGTTCAACGTCATGACGGGCTACGTCTCGCCAGACGCGGGCACCGTGACCTTCAACGGCAAGGACATCACCGCCGCCCGCCCGAACGCGGTCTTCGCGATGGGCATTGGCCGAACGTTCCAGATGACCCGCATCTTCTCGCGCATCACGGTGCTCGAGAACATGCTGGTGGCCACCCAGCGTCCCGAGTCCTGGCTTCGCGGCCTGACCCGCTCGATGTCCTCGCCCGAGGAACTCGAGACGGCGATGGAGTGGCTCAAGTTCGTCGGCCTCGATGGCAAGTCGCACCTGGAGGCGGGCTCGCTCTCCTACGGTCAGCGCAAGCTGCTCGAACTGGCCTACGTCCTGGTCGCGAATCCCGACGTCATCATGCTGGACGAACCAGCCGGTGGCGTGAACCTGACCTTGATTAACGAAATTGGCGAAAAGATCCAGGCGCTCAACGAGCAGGGCAAGACCTTCCTCGTGGTGGAGCACAACATGGAGTTCGTCATGAAGATCTGCCACACGGTGACGGTGATGCACCAGGGCCGCGACCTCTGCAGCGGCCCACCGGCCGAGGTGCGGTCGAACCCGGCCGTGCTCGACGCCTACCTCGGTGGCGGCGATGACGACGAAGACGAAGAGGTGCCGGCATGAGTGACAGCAATTTCGTAACGTTCTCCGGCGTGTTCGCCGGGTACGGCGGCGGCGACGTCTTGAAGGACGTGGCCTTCTCGGTCCCCAAGGGTGGCATCACCACCATTGTCGGACCGAACGGTTCCGGTAAGTCAACGCTGCTCAAGACCGTCTCGGGTCTCGTTCGGCCTCGCCTCGGCGAGATCATGTTCAAGGGTCAGAACTTGGTGGGTCTCAACGCGCGCCAGATTCTGCGTCTCGGTGTCGTCCAGGTGCCCCAGAACCACAGCCTCTTTAAGGAGATGACGGTTGAGGAGAACGTCGAGCTCGGCGCCTTCCTGGTGAAGGACCGCTCGGTTATTGCCTCGCGCCTCAAGACGATTAAGGAGATGTTCCCGATCGTCGCTGAGCGCGCCAACGACAAGGCTGGCGCCCTTTCCGGTGGCCAGCAGCGTCTCGTGGAGTTCGCCCGTTGCTTGATGCTCGAGCCCGAACTGGTCGTGCTCGACGAACCGTCGATGGGTCTCGACCCCAAGACGCTTAAGGTGATGTTCGCCACCGTCAAGATGATGAACGAAGCCGGCCGCACCGTGCTGCTCGTGGAGCAGAACGCCCGTCAGGCCCTCAAGATGTCCCACTACGGCGTCGTCCTCGAGAACGGTCACGTCCGTCTCTCGGGTTCGGGCCACGAAGTACTCAACCACCCGGAGATCGGCGCCCTCTACTTGGGCGGCGCCCTCTCCTCGTCGCCGGCGTCAACCACGCCGGCAGAAAGCGCAGGGGAAGCATGACCCAGACACTCGGATGGATTGGCGCCGGCCGCATGGGCACGGCGATGGCCGGTCGACTTATTGTCGCCGGCAGCGACGTGACGGTTCAGAACCGCACCCGCGCCAAGGCCGAAGCCTTGACCTCACAGGTCGTGGACACGCCGGCCGACTTGGCCGACCGCGACATCGTTTTCATCATGGTCTCGGCCAACGACGACCTGATTGAAGTCACCACCGGCCCGAATGGCGTCCTGACCAACGAGGCCCACGCCCCGAAGATCCTGGTCGACTGCTCGACGGTGTCGACGGAGACCTCGTCTCTGGTTCGCGCTGCCTGCGCCGCCCGTGGCACGGCCTTTCTGGCCGCGCCCATTAGCGGTAACCCGAAGGTCGTCTCGTCCGGTAACGCCACCCAGGCCGTCTCCGGTACTCGCGAGGCCTACGACGTGGTCAAGCCCTACCTCGAGCAGATCTCGAAGTCGGCCGTCTACGTCGGTGACGACGAAGTCGCTCGCCTCGTGAAGATCTGCCACAACATGATGCTCGGCATCGTGACCCAGGCCATGGCCGAGATCACGGTGTTGGCCGAAAAGGGTGGCATCAAGCGCAGTGCCTGGCTGGAGTTCTTGAACGCCTCGGTGATGGGCTCGGTCTTTACCAAGTACAAGTCACCGGCCTTCGTGAACCTCGACTTCACGCCGACCTTTACCCCGACGCTGCTCCGCAAGGACTTCGACCTCGGCATGCACGCGGCCTACGACCTCGACGTTTCGATGCCGGTCTCGGCCCTGTGCACCGAAATCGTGAAGGCCTCCGAGGGCGCCGGCTACACCGACGACTTCGCGATCCTGCTGCTCGAGTCGGCTCGTGCCTCGGGCCTCAAGCTCGAACCGGAGAACATCCCCTTCGACGACGGACTGTCGGGGAAGTAGCGATGGAAGGCTTCGGTCCCGTGCAGTACGCCCCCGGCCACATGGGGGTTGATTACGAGATGCGTGTCGACTTCGATCGACTGCGCAACTACCGACTCTCGCGGGCCCGGGAGGCCCTCGAGAACTCCGAATTCGGAGCCATTCTGCTCTTCGACTTCTACAACATCCGGTACGTCTCCGGTACGTGGGTCGGAGGAGCACTCGGCGACAAGATGACCCGCTACTGCCTGTTGACCCGCGGTGGCGAGCCCATCGTCTGGGACTTCGGCTCGGCCGCTCGTCACCACAAGCTCTACTCGCCGTGGCTCGAACCGGACAACTGCCGCGCCGGCATGCTCGGCATGCGTGGTGCAGTCGCCCCGAAGGCCGGTCTCTTCGAGATTGCGGTCAAGGAGCTGGCCGGTCTGCTGCGCGACGCGGGCGTGGCCGATCAGCCCGTCGGTGTCGACATCATCGAACTACCGATGCTGTTTGAACTCCAAAAGCACGGCATTGATGTTCGCGACGCCCAGCAGACCATGCTGGACGCGCGCGTCATCAAGAACCAGGACGAGTTGATGCTGCTCAGCCAGGCTGCGGCCATGGTCGACGGTGTCTACCAGGACATCTTTGAGGCCTTGAAGCCCGGTGTGCGTGAGAACGAGATCGTGGCGCTCGCGAACAAGCGACTCTACGAAATGGGCTCGGACCAGGTTGAGGCCATTAACGCCATTTCGGGTGAGCGCTGCAACCCCCACCCGCACAACTTCACTGACCGTCTGATTCGACCGGGCGACCAGGCCTTCTTCGACATCATTCACTCCTTCAACGGCTACCGCACGTGCTACTACCGCACGCTCGCGGTCGGATCGTCAACGGCACCGCAGCGCGACGCCTACACCAAGGCTCGCGAGTGGATGGACAAGGCCATCGACCTCGTGCGACCCGGTGTCACGACCGACACCATTGCGCTGGCCTGGCCGGCCGCGACCGAGTTCGGCTTCCCGAACGAAATGGCCGCCTTCGGTCTCCAGTTCGGTCACGGTCTGGGACTTGGTCTGCACGAGCGTCCGATCATCTCGCGCCTGAACTCGTTGGATGACCCCATCGAACTCAAGGTCGGCATGGTCTTCGCCCTCGAGACCTACTGTCCCGCCTCGGACGGCCAGTCGGCCGCTCGAATTGAAGAAGAAGTGGTCGTGACCGAAACCGGTCCCGCCATTTTGACGAAGTTCCCCGCGCAGGAACTCATGATCGCCAACAAGTACTAGGAGAGTTTGTGACTATTACCACCCTGGACCTCGAGGCCAAGCTGTCGCTCTACCGCAGCCAAGTTGAGCTGCGTCAGTTCGAAAAGCGGGCCTACGACCTGTTCCTCGAAAACTACGTCAAGGGCACCAGCCACTTGTCGCTCGGTCAAGAGGCCATCGCGGCCGGTTTCGCCGCCGCCATGCGCCCCGACGACTACACCTTCGCCACCTACCGTGGCCACGCCCACACGCTGGCCCGCGGCGTCCCCATGACGCCAGTGCTCGCCGAGTTGATGGGCCGTGAAAACGGCCTGATGGCCGGTAAGGGTGGCTCGATGCACTTGACCAGTGTGGAGCACGGCGTGATGGGTTCCTACGCCATCATCGGTGCCCACCTGCCCATTGCCTGCGGCGCCGCCTGGTCGGCCCAGTACCGCGGCACCGAACAGGTGGCCGTCTGCTTCTTCGGTGACGGCACCACCAACATTGGTGCCTTCCACGAGGCGCTGAACTTCGCCGCCATCTGGAAGCTGCCGGTCATCTTCGTCTGTGAGAACAACCTCTGGATGGAGTACACCCGCACCTCGACCATTACCGCCGTCGAGCACCCGGCCGCTGACCGCGCCAGCGCCTACGGTCTGGAGTCGATCATCGTGGACGGTAACGACGTGGACGCCGTCTTCGAGGTGGCCTCGGCCGCCATCGCCCGCGCTCGCGCCGGCGAAGGCCCGAGCATGATCGAAGCCAAGACCTACCGTCAGGCCGGCCACAGTCGGGCCGACCCGGGTAAGTACCGTCCGGATGAGGAAGTGGCCGAATGGTTGGCCAAGGACCCCATCCCGATGTACCACGCTCGCTTGCTCGCCGAGGGCGCAACGGAAGCGCAGCTGGCCGAGATTGACCGTGAAGTCGCCGCAATGGTGGACCTCGCAACGCAGGAAGCGAAGGACGGTGCTATTCCCAGTGCCGACCTCGCATTTAAGGACGTATGGGCTGATGGAGGCTCCGCATGGCGCAATTGACATTTCGTGAGGCAATCGCTCGGGGCATCGCCCAGGAGATGCGCCGCGACCCTTCGGTCGTATTGATTGGTGAAGACATCGGTGCGGCCGGTGGTGTCTTTAAGGGCACCGTTGGTCTCTTCGAGGAGTTCGGTGACCGTCGCGTTCGTGACACGCCCATCTCAGAGCAGGCCATCCTTGGTGCGGCCATGGGCGCCGCGATGACCGGCATGCGTCCCATTGCGGAGATCATGTTCTCGGACTTCTTCGCCGTCTGCTGGGACATCGTGGTCAACGAGATCGCCAAGTCCCGCTACATGACCAATGGTCAGATGACCTTCCCGCTCGTCATTCGTTCCGGTAACGGTGGTGGTCTGCGCTTCGGTGCCCAGCACTCCCAGTCGGTCGAAAATTGGGCGATGATGGTGCCGGGCCTGAAGGTCGTCGTGCCCTCGAACGCCCTCGACGTGGTCGGCCTGATGGCCGCCTCGGTCCGCGACAACGACCCCGTGATCTTCCTCGAGGCGAAGTCGCTCTACGCGACCAAGACCGAGGTTCCTGACGGCGACATCGTCGACACGCTCGGCACGGCCAAGGTGCTGCGTCAGGGCTCGAGTGCCACGCTGGTGGCTCTCGGCGCCATGGTCCCCAAGGCCCTCGCCGCCGCCGAAGAACTGGCCGCTCAGGGCATCGACTGCACCGTGGTTGACGTGCGCTCACTGGTGCCGCTCGACACCCAGACGATCCTTCGTGAGGTATCGGCCACTGGTCGTCTCTTCACCATCGAGGAGAACCCCCGCCTCTGCGGCTGGGGTGGCGAGCTCAGCTCCATCGTCGCCGAGGAACTGTTCTACGACCTCGACGGTCCCATCGTTCGCATCACGACGCCGCACATCCCACTGCCGGCGGCCGACGCGCTCGAAGATATCGTCATCCCTTCGGTGGCGCGCATCGTCGAGACCGTATCGGCATCGATGAACGCGTAACGATGTACCGGGCCGCTCCCATCGCCGAGTACGGCGGGGGAGCGGCTTCGTCGTTTCTGGGCGCTGGCCGTGACGGCTGAACTTCCGCTCCCGCCGGGCGCTCAGGCCCTCCTCGAGGCGCCCTACCCCCAGTTCTCGACGGGCGAACTGCATCGTCGCCGTGAGGCCGTCGAAGCGGTGTTGGCCCGACTCGAGGTCGACCATCTCGTCGCCTACGGGATCGGGACCCGTGGCGGTGCGGTGGGCTGGCTCAGTCAATGGGTGGCCACCAACGAAGCCCACCTCATCGTCTCGCCGGGCGAGGAGAACGAGCTCCTCATCCAGTACTTCAATCACGTGCCCCTCGCCACGGTCATGGCCCGCGACGCGCACGTTCGTTGGGGCGGTCCCTCCTCGATTACCACCACGATTGAGATCCTGCGGGCCCGCGGCGCCGCGAACGGACGAGTCGGCGTCATGGGCCCCCTGCCCATCGGTCAACTGCGAGCGCTCGAAGCGGCGGTCGGTCCCGTCGTCGACTGCAACGCCGCTTACGGGCGCCTGCGCCTCGTGAAGTCCGAGGAGGAGCTGACCTGGTTTGCCCTCGGCGCCCACCTCGGAGACCGGGCCATTGCTGCTCTCCGCGATGACGCGCACGTCGGCATGAACGAGCGCGAACTCGGCGCCCTCGTCGAGTCGACGTGGCTGCCCCTCGGGGGCGTGAACGGCCTGCACTACTTCGCTGTGAACGACATGATAGATCCGCAGTACTGCGTGCCCCGTCAGCACCCCTCGACCAGGGCCTTGCGAACGGGCGATGTTCTCACCACCGAGATCACGGCCAACTTCTTTGAATACGGCGGCCAGGTACTGCGCACCTTCAGCGTCGGCGCCGAACCAACGCCGCTCTACCGCGAACTCCACGACGTCGCCGAGGCGGCCTTTGCGGCGCTCAGCGCGCTTCTACGACCGGGCACCACGGCAGCGGAGTTGGTGGCCGTGTCGTCGGTAATCGAGGAGGCCGGCTTCACCATCTACGACGATCTCATCCACGGCTACGGCGGTGGCTACCTCGCCCCGATTCTCGGCTCAGCCAGCCGCCCCAATGAGCCGGTGCCGGACTTTGTCTTGGAGGAGAACATGATGCTGGTCGTCCAGCCCAACGTCGTGACCACTGATCACCGCGCCGGCGTTCAGACGGGTGAGTGCTTGATTGTCGGTCCCGACGGACCACGTCGCTTGCACCAGGCCCCGCGTGGGCTGTTGCGCATTGGCTAGCGCCCTTTCACGCTCCTCTCTAGGATGGAGCCGACCAAAGGAGAAGGCATGAGTGAGTTCTTAGAGGCCCGATTGCGCGGCATTGCCCGACAAGAAGAACTCCTCGTCCTCGACCACTTCGACGCCACGGTCGCCTTCTCGCTAGCTACTCACATTCGCGACGCGGCCCTGACCGCCAACGTCGGCGTCACCATTGAGGTGGTGGTGCGGGACAACCCCATCGTCGTGATCGCCATGGACGGCACCACCTTGATGAACAAGGACTACGCGCGTCGAAAGCGCAACCTCGTCAACCTGATGGAGCGTTCGAGCTACGCCATCGCGACCGATGCACTGCTGGGTCGCGACTGGATTGAGCGGATGTCGCTCGATCCCCGCGACCACGGTCTTCACGGCGGCTGCTTCCCACTGCGGGTTCGCAACGCCGGCATGATTGGTTCCATCGCCGTCTCGGGACTGGCCCAGGGTGACGACCACCGACTGATTGTGGAGGCCCTCGCCGACCACTGCGGCGTCGACCGCGCGCTGGTGGCCCTGCCGATCGAGGGCTAGAAGCCGCAGTAGGTCGTGGGCGACGCGCTCGCGACCTGGTGACTCACCAAGGCCGCGAGGACCGGGTTTGACCGACCCAGGGAGTAGTGCCAGGCCCCACTGACGTAGTCCCAGTAGGTGGTGAAACGTGACGTCCCACGCTTTTCGTGGACCGCAAGAAATCCCTGGGACTCCACGGGGGCAACACCGGTGACGGTGGCGGGCGCGGTGATACGTGTGCAGCGGGCGAGGGCCGCGGCCACCGACTGCTCGCTCGCCAGTGATCGACTGTGGGCGTCGAAGGCCCGGTAGAGGGCGGTGACGTTGTGCTGGGCGGCCGCCTCAGCGAAGGACTGGGCCTCGGCTTGGAGTACTTGGGGCGAGAGCGAGGCCTGGGCGTTCAAGGACTGGTTGGCCGAGGTGTTGCCGAGCACGACCACCAGGGCAATTAGGGCCGCCCCGCCAGCGAGGAGACCCACGATGAGTGTGGTGGTGCCTCGCGTGCGCAACAGGCTCCGGGGCTTCGTCATGCTGGCTGCAGTGGGGTGATGGCCGACGTGGTGATCTTGAAACCTCGACCACTCGCGACGAAGCAACGAACATCGGCGGCGTCGACGACGCAGCGAAACGGTCCCGAGGTCACGGTTGTGCCTCGGGCCAGCGTGGGCGTGCCCAGCCCGGCGTTCGAGCCACAGGCCTCACCAACGCACTGCTTGATCGCTCCATCGGTGCGAAGGCGGACATTTTGCGTCCGCGAGGGCGTGATCGTGACGCAGTAGGCCTCGGTAAGAGAAACAGTGCTGCCGTGGCCATTGTCGAGTTCGCACGAGATCTTGTCGGGCGTGCCGTAGAACTCGTAGATGGGGGCGGTGACGTGAATCACGGAGGAGTGGTGGTGCCAGGTACGGTAGGCCGCCGTGGCGAGGAAGAGCACCACCATGAGGATGAGCGCGCCCCGCACCGTCGCGGAGCCCCGCTTGCGCAGTCCGGGCTTGGCGTTCGTCATGGCTGCTCCTTCGATAACTCAGTCCATTCTAAAGAAGGCGGTGCAGCACTAGGGGATAGGGCGACTTCGCGTCTGTCGCGCCGCCGCGAGCGCCTCGTCGTCGAGGGTGACGTCGCGAATGGGGTGAATGAGAGTGAGGTGACGACCCACTGGGCACCACTGCACTCGCCACGGGCCGAGCCGCACGCTCTGTAGTGAGAAAAAGGGAATCCACAGGGTCGTGAAGTGATGACCCCGGTGGCAGCGCACGAGGGTCCAGCTGCCAACGCCGCGATAGCCGGCTGCCCGCGCGGCCGCAGTGCTCACCCCTGACGCCAGTAGGCCGAGGAGCACCCAGCGCGTGACTCGGGCTCGACTCATTGGTCGCTCGGGCGTCGAGTGCGCGGCGGCGGGTAGACCGAGCGGGCAATAGTGGCCGAGGCCCAGCCGATGGCCCAGCCGCCAAAGACGGCCCAGAACGTGTGCGCTCGGTGTTGGTGGGTCAGCGTGACGACGCTCAGGAGAATCGACCACACCCCGACCGATGCGAATGAATAGGTCCAATAACTGTGCAGGCGACGCATTCCTACCTCCAACCGAACCATACTGCGCCGACGACAAACGCCCGCCACCTTCGGGTGGCGGGCGTTTGTCGGGCCTGTCGACAGTGGCGGTTAGGCCGCGGCCGGACCCCCGTTGGCGTCCGGCTGACCCGGACCGGCACCGAACTGTCCGGGCTGACCGCCGGGAGCGGGCTGTCCGGCCGGACCGGCACCGAAGCCGTCAATCGTCGCGACGACATTGAAGGTCGAGTCCAGCTCTACCGTGACGAAGCTGCCGTCGCTCTTGCCCAGGTGCACCTCGTAGGTCGAGGCGCCGGAGGAGTTGGTTTCGGTCCGGACGATGGTCGCGCCCGGCACGGCGGCCGTGGCGGCCTGGTCGGCGCTGATCAGGTTGCTCCCCGTCAGGAGCGTTTCGTCCGGTCCGTGGGTGAGGGTGGCGGGGTTC
>Ga0007804_1000565_pt1 | contig 13357 bp, 8 predicted proteins | sample CryBogCBE25Aug07_FD_60367 | JGI IMG/M metagenome (GOLD analysis project Ga0007804, IMG submission 60367) | Freshwater microbial communities from Crystal Bog, Wisconsin, USA - CBE25Aug07 | ecosystem: Environmental > Aquatic > Freshwater > Lake | place: Crystal Bog, Wisconsin, USA | collected... | reverse complement strand
TCTCCGCCGGAATCCGCATGCTTGGGAAGGATCCCGTCAGATCGGGGATCAGTTTTCGTGGTTTGCCTTCGTCGATCCGGACGCTCGCATAGACCATCTCATCAACGGACTTTCCCGATTCTCCCGATTCTTCCGATTCATGTGGCCGATGTAGGCCATGACTCGTATCCTGCCCCAAGACCGGCATGAGGGAGAGGCAACTTCCTGCAAAAGTTAGAAGAAGTGCCTCGGTCAGGTTGTGCATGGATCAGGAGGCATCCTCCTACAAGCCACGCCCTCATGCGATCGGAATATGAAGATGACAAGACCCTTGAGGACTAGAGATCTCCGAGGGGGAAAGATTGTTTACTACTTCACGATCAGCGTCTGTGTGGCAGAGGCAGGTCCGAAGTAAGCGTTACCAGAGTTGGTGGCAGTAATCGTTGTGCTACCCGTTCCGAGTAGTAGAAGCACATTATTAGAGATCGTACCGATTGCTCCATTACCGATAAAATAGGAATTGCTCAGTCCCGCTGTTGATGTCGATTTAATCGTGTAAGTCGCATTAGTTGCGAATGTCTGTGTCGGAATCGACGGAAACTTAATTGTCTGCATTCCCAGATTTACAACGAGCGGTTGAGTTGCTGTGACTGGATTGTAAAGAGAGTTTCCTGCCTGGGACGCCGTGATCGTTGTGGAGCCAGATCCGAGGAGCTTGAGAACATTGTTGGAAACCGTGGCAACCGCAGTATTGCCGCTCGTGAAGATGATCGGAGTCTGGTTTGCCGACGAGATCACATTGAGAGTAAGAGAACTCGTTGGAGTGATCGTCTGTGCCGGGATCGCTGGGAAGTTCAGTGACTGACTCTGCTTTACCGCAAGTCCATCGTTATTGCTCGCAGAGAGAATCTGTGAAGCAATTGCCGAGATGAAAGCTGGGTTCGTGGGCGATGTCTGAGCCGCGAGTTGGGAGATCGCATTACTCAGGGCAGAGGAGAATGAAGCCGCATTGTTTTGCAGAGCGTAGCTCAGTGCATTTGAGGCAGATGCAATCTGGGAGGAGGCGCTTGCGGCAGAGGAAGCGATTGAACTGCTTAAGGCGTTAGACACCCCACTGACTGCAACAAGCGCATTGCTGACAGCATTGGAGAGACTAGCCCCCTGTATAGCCAAGCTAGACGCCAGAGCGTTAGAAACTCCTGCCGTCTGAGTGGTTATGCCTAAGCTTAGGACATTAGAGAGAGCAAGCGTGTTAGAATTGATCGTTTCAGCCAATGCATTGGATGCACCAACCAATGAGTTGGAAAGGGCAGATCCCTGACTTGTGATAGAGGCAGTCAGGGCATTGGAGAGGGTTAGGCTATTAGAGGTGATCAAATTGCTAAGGGTGTTTGAGACACCACTCACCGTAACCAGAGCATTACTTACAGCATTGGAGAGACTTGATCCTTGCGATGCTAGGATTGATACCAAGGCATTCGAGACACCAGCGGTCTGGACGCTTATGCTTGTGCTGAGTACATTCGAAGCTGTAGCCAAAGCATTGGAGAGACTTGATCCCTGGGTCACGAGACTAGTGGCGAGCACGTTTGAGGCTGCGGTGAGAGCGTTAGAAAAGCTCGAACCCTGATTTGCGATCGATGTTGTCAGTACATTAGAAAGGCTTGATGAGTTAGTTGCTATAGATCCGCTTAAGGCATTCGAAACCGAGTTCAATGTGACTAACGTATTACTCACAGCATTAGAGAAACTTGATCCCTGTATCGTGAGAGATGTGGAAAGAGCGTTAGAAACTCCTGCCGTCTGAGTGGTAAAGCTAGTACTCAGTGCATTAGATAGACTGGTAACCTTATTGGAGATTGCCCCACTAAGGACGTTTGATAGTGATAGCGAATTTGAATTAATCAATCCAGTCAACGTGTTAGATGCCCCGGAGAGAGAGTTTGAGAAGTTCGATCCTTGATTCGAAATCAAAGCTGCAAGGGCGTTGGAAAGGATCGCGTTGTTAGAAGCAAACGACCCGCTAAGGGAATTCGAAACACCGCTTACCTGAACCAATGTGTTGCTTATAGCATTAGAGAGACTGATTGCCTGACTATTTGCAATTGTAGTTATGTCGCTCTTGGTGGCCAATCCATAGTTGTTGGATGTAGCCAAAATTTGTCCCGACATGGGAGTTAGGAATGTTTGACTAATTGCAAGCCCAGATACAAAGGAATTGTTCGAGAGCAAGCCACTGATAAGAAGGGGAAGGTATGTGGAAAGGGTTGGAGGGACAAAATCACTGACAGCCTGCTGATTTAATCCAAGGGCAGTTTGATTCTGATTAATGTATCGCATCAGGTCATCGGAAGCGGTGACTGTGGTTAAGTTGGGACAATTTGAAAAAGCATTCTGGCCAATTGAAATGATGCTGTTGGGGAGCGTGATGCTTGTAAGGTTTGAGCAACCAGCAAAAGCATTCTGGCCAATGGATGTGACCCCAGGGGGAATCACTAAATTGGTGAGACCTAAACACCCATTGAAGGTATTAGCTCCAATTGATGTAACGCTTGGAGGAATTGAAACATTGGAGAGTAATGAGCACCCCGAGAAAGCATTGGCACCTATGGTGACAACGCTAGATGGAATTGAGACATTCGTCATACCGTAGCATCCGGCAAATGCGGAGTTGCCAATGTTTGTGATCCCTGTGGGGATCACAACGCTAGTAAGGTTCGCGTTAAACTGAAAGGCCCCATCCCCGATTGAAGTCACAGGCAGACCATTATTGGTGGATGGAATTACCGCCGTTCCACCCAGGTTATAATAAACAACTGAAACATTAGAACCGTTGGTGGCATAGGTAACAGGAGTGCTTTCCAAATTATAAAGAGTAGCAATCTCATTGGTTGAAAGAGCGCGATTATAGAACCTCAGGTTACTAATAGCCCCATTTTGAAAATAGTTGGAAAGAAGCATAGGATGACCTCCCTCCCAACTTGTCCCTACACAATAATTGCAATCAAAAGTTAAAGGTCCGACTTGATTAGTCAGGGGCGCATTAGCTGCCCACTGACATTGAATACCATCTAAAAAAAACTGGGGAGTATTACCAACCGTTATAACACCAATTATTTGATGCCAAGAACCAATTGGGAGCACTGATGTTGTTCCAATATCAGAACCTCCAGACGACCCAACACCCCAGTTACCCAAATCACCACCAATGGGCGAAGCCCCTATTCTTATGGATGGTGCTGCTTGATTTAGTGGATTTTGAATGAATCCTGAATTAAAACCAGACGCATTGGAATTTAAGTAGTACCAACCTGAGACAGTTACTCCGCTAGGTGAGCCACTTAAAACTCCACCAAGCCCACTAATAATAGCGTATTGGGAACCACTGAACCCAACTGCACCATTGGAGTTTCCGAATCGATCTGCTTGAAAAAATGATCCGCTATTGGATGCTGCTGACAGGTTTCCATATGCATCATTAAAATTTCCATTAAATGGGAAGTAGGCCATAAGTCCGTTTGTAAGATCGGTCGCCTGCGGAGTTGCCTCTAAATTATAAAGTGTAGAAACCTCGTTTGAAGATAATGTTCTATTGTATACACGGATATCATCAATCGTTCCATTCCAGACCTGTGTTACTTGAGTAGTTAAATTTGTTGGACTATAAGACTGATTACTATAAATAGCTCCAATTAAAGTCGGCATAGGCTCATCATAAGTTATTGTGATTGGAGGAGATTGATTTAACTGACCGATTTTGATTCCATTTTGATACACATTAATTTGCGATGTTTTTGTATCTATTTGTGAAAGTGAAATAACTAACTGCTGCCATACATTAGGCTGAAAATTAAACCAAGGTGTATTAGAAAGAGAATATCCAATGCCATTTCCATTATATAAGTTATCACAAAAACCAACATCTTCTAATCCATCACCTCCCAACCTGAGACTTAAAGGATCATACCCCCCCCTCCCATCTCCAACTGCAATTACTTGACCAGCACCTGCATTCGTTCCATTAAATTTATACCATGCCGTAATCGTAACTTCAGAAAAATTATTTAATAAATATGGATTTTGAATTTGTATATATGAGTTGTTTCCATTAAAGTTATAAGCACTATTTCGCCTGCCAAAGCGATCCATATCCAAAGTTGCTCCATATATTGTCCCATTATTGCCATTTCCGCTTTCGTCATCAGCATTTCCATTGAATGGATAGTAAGCAATTAAACCGTTTGTAAGAGTATTTGAACCGGTCACGGGCAAATTATCCGCGTAAACACGAACATCATCTATATGAGCTCCTAATCCAGGCTGTGCCAAATCCGAATCAGTAAAAGCAATTAATGTTGAGGTGCTTGTAGCAATAAAGTTAGTAGTCACCTCTTGCCAATTCCACGCACCCCCGGTGGGAATATTGTCAAAATAGGTTCCAATCATATTTCCACCAACAGTGACTGTTACAGTGTTATTACATCCCGGGCGTCCACTATGTAGGAAACTAAACGTGTATAAACGGCCAGGAACGGTTGTTATATTTTGAGAAACGGTGGCAGTTGCTGCAGAATTAAGAAGTTCTAGGTCTTGTGATCCATCAGGGGGATTGTCTGATGGTGTGGGTGACGCCCAAATTTCGAATGCGGACTCAGTTGTATTCCATGCACCAAGCGGATGTTGAGCACTAGTTAAATAGTAAATCGCATTCCCACCGATGTTTTGAACTGGAGACTCAAAGCTTCCATCGCTAACAAGATTCTGTGCATGTGCTGTCAACAAAATCAGACTGATAAAAACTGCGGCAAGAAGATATTTCATTTAATAATTTATTTCGTATCTAATTTACGGTTAGAGACCGCATACAGGCCTTTCGTTGATAAATTAGGTGCCCGATTGGTCCGTTAAAAAATGGGCAACTAGAATCAGCCCATGAGATTTACAGCAAAGCATTACAATGCTGTGAACTATGTAGTGATTTGGGTCAAGGGCATTGTTAACAAAATACATCGGTTAAGTATCATTGGGAGATAATCACACACTCACCCGGTCGCTGAGTGTCCTACACTCGGAATTATTCTGCACTGCAACACGGCAACTGGGATGTAGGACATGTTGTAAATGAACCTAGCTGAACTACCCAACCGAGGCATATGATCACGACGTTCGTACAGAATTCTACTGTTTGCCCCAAAGAAAAAAATCCCCGATGGAGGAGTTGGTTTTTGAAAAGAATGTTCCCGAACTCGGGAGGAGAGCCTCTACTTGTGCAACTAGCAAAATACCTAGTTTCACCTCATGGTTTACCGAGGCTTGTAAACGCTTGGTGGAGCCATGGGGATTCGAACCCCAGACCTCCTCAATGCCATTGAGGCGCTCTACCAACTGAGCTATGACCCCAAGCGTTCATCAGAAGACCCGCAACGCGTTTCCCCGATGGAGGAGAGAAGGTAGGGGGAATCTGCAGATCGGGCAACATGATTCCATAAAAATGAACGCCTGCTAAATCATCCATTGACACCACCCCCTCCTACGTCCATTCTTTCCGACCCGATTCCAAAAGATTTTTAAGACATGAAGCGCACCTACCAACCTTCCAAGCGCACGCGCAAACGCCAGTTCGGCTTCCGTGCACGCATGCAAACCAAAAGCGGTCGCGCCATCCTGAGCCGTCGTCGTCAGCGTGGACGCAAGCGTCTCCTGCCGAAGGGCGTTGAGATCCATTACGCACGCCACACCCAGGCCTAGGATCCTGCTGTCGCGTTCGTCGCGGCTGCGGTCAGGATACCAGCATGCAAAGGTCCGCTCCGCGGGCCTTTTGTTTCATGGGAGCCTGATGAGGATGGGACTGCTGGAAAATCAGTCCACCTGCACCCAGGGAGCTGTCGTTGTCTCCCGGCGCGTCGGTTCGGCAGTGGTCCGCAATAAGGTGAAGCGCCGCCTGCGGGAGATCTATCGTCTTGCACTCCCAAGCCTCAAGCCGGGACTCTGGCTGGTAGTGACGGCGAAGCCCTCCGCGGCAACCGCATCGATGGAAAACCTCCGCTCGGAATGGTTGCGTCTCGGGGAGCGTCTCTCTATTTTCTTGGAGTCCTGACTGTCACGATCCGATGGCCTTCTTGCTCCGTATTCCCATTCATCTCTACCGCTGGATTCTCTCCCCGTTCCTGCATGCCCTTGCCGGGAGCAGTGCAGGAAGCGGATGTGGCTGCAGGTTTCACCCCAGTTGCTCGGCCTACGCCTTGCAGGCCCTGCAGGATCATGGCGCTCTCCGGGGATCCCTCCTGACCGTAAAACGCATCGCCCGGTGTCACCCGTGGGGTGGCGGTGGATCCGATCCGGTTCCCGTCCGTGAATCAAGGACATCCTTGAGAAATCATGCTCGCCCTTCGGCTTACAACCTTTAGCCTTCAGCTTCCTTATTTTACCACGTTCTTATCTGACTTATGTTTGACCGCACCACCTGGATCGCCCTTGCCCTCTCCGTCGCCGGACTTGTCGGTTGGCAGTACTACTACTCCAAGACCTACGCCCCCTACATCGCCCATCAGGCCGAAATGCAACGGGAGCAACGCTTGGCCAAGCTCAATACTCAATCGGCGAAGTCCCTTCCCTCCCCGTCGCCGGGTGCCACGGTCCTCCCGATCTCGGCACTCACCACTCAGGGAACCCCCTCCCAGAGCCCGGCAGGAGTCTTGGGAAGCACCCCGGTGACTGACAGCCCCGTCATCCCGGAGATTTCATCCAAGCGCGCCACACTCGATACAAGCCGTGCCGAGTATCTCTTTGCCAATAACACCGGCGGCATCGAGGCTGTCACGCTCTTCCTTCACCTCGGGGCCAACGAGCAGAGCCTCTATCTGAACAAAGACTCCGGCCTCCCCATCGGTGCTCTCTGCGATGCCAACGGCACACCGGTCGGAGGGTTCACGATGGATGCCGACAAGGGGAAGGGATCTACAAGCTTCAGCCTGATGGCTCCGAGTGGCCTTGCCATCACGAAGACCTTCACCCTCCCGCGGACCGTCGGTTCACCGGAGGAGTATGTCGTGAAGTTGGATTTGACCTTCAGCAACAAGGGAACGAACCCGCTCACCTTGCCCGGTTTCAGCGTGGCTGCGGGCGGGGAGGCACCGGTTCACATCAAGGATCTTCCTACCTACACCTGCTTTGACTGGTACAAGGATGGCAAAATCATCGATGGGAAGATCGACGGGGCCAAAATGCCCTCCCCGATCAATGTCACTTGGTTTGAGGCAGGAAAGATCCCCCTTGTCGGGATCGAGACACATCCGGCACGCGATCTCTACACGGAGGCGGATTCCGTCGTCTGGTGGGCAGCGGTCACGAGTCAGTACTTCTGCACGATCGTCATCGCTCCGAAGGACCAACCGGGCAGCGGTGTCTGGTCACGACGCTACCTCGCGCGGGATGCGGTGGAGTCATCCAATGGTCAACCGGTTTATGGGATAGCGGGCGGACTCGGCACCGGATCGATCACACTGGCGCCTGGAGAGACCGTCACCCGGAGCTACTCAATCTATGCGGGACCCAAGGACTTCTACTCCCTCGGTAAGCTTGGTGAGGACCAGCAGAAGATCATGAACTTCGGAATGTTCCACCTTGTCTCCGAGTTCCTCCTCTGGGCGATGAACGCGATCAATAAAGTCACACACAGCTTCGCCGCAGCGATCATCATCCTTACCATCCTGATCAAGTCCGCTCTCTGGCCTCTCCAGAACAAGGCCACCGCATCCATGAAGCGGATGCAGCAACTCTCCCCGAAGATGACCGAACTGAGGGAGAAGTATAAGGACGACCCGACCAAAATGAACGAGGAGTTGATGAAGCTCTACAAACAGTACGGGGTGAATCCCTTCGGGGGATGTCTTCCGATGCTGGTCCAGATCCCGATCTTCTTCGGCTTCTACTCGATGCTGGGAAGCGCGATCGAGCTTCGTAACAGCCACTTCCTATGGATTCACGATCTTTCCCAGCCCGATACGCTCACGCATGTCATGGGATTCCCGATCAACCTCCTGCCGCTCATCATGGCGGGCACCATGGTCTGGCAGATGACGATCTCCCCGAAGAGTGGCGATGCGGCCCAGCAGCGGATGATGTACTTCATGCCGGTGATCTTCCTCACCTTTGCCTACAACTACGCCTCGGGACTTGCCCTCTACTGGACGACTCAGAACATCTTCTCGATCGTTCAACTCTACTGGACACGGAATCAGGAGGCTCCCAAGCTTCAGGTCATCAAGCCCAAGGCCGCTCCAAAGAAAAAAGGGAACGGCGGCTCCAACTTCACGAAGAAAAGCTGAACGTTGACGTCAACATTCCCCCCCACCCCAACGAACGATGAGCCAATCGCCCCGCGAAATCCTCGAAACTCTCCTCGGTCACCTTGGCTTCTTTGTCGAGATCGAGGAGGAGCTCCGCGACGGACATCTCATTCTCCAGATCAGGACGAATGAACCCGAGCGCCTGATCGGAAGGCGCGACGAGAATCTTGAGAGCCTCCAGTTCATGCTCAATCGGATCCTGCTCGCCCAGAGCCCGGGAGATCAAAAAGCTCCCCGAGTCATCGTCGACGTCGAGTTCCACAGGAGCATGAGGGATAGCGCTTTCCTGGAGCGTATTTCCCTTCTGGCCCAAGCTGTCCGTGAGAACGGGCGACCCGTGGAAACCGAACCCCTGAACTCCTACGACCGACGATTGGTTCACAATGCCTACCGCGACGATCAGGAACTCAAGACCTCAAGCCCCGAGGGGATGGACAAGATCAAGCGCATCACGATCAAGCGTCGGGAGTAGGCTTTTAGCCGATCCTGCAAGTCGCCTCATTCAGAGGGAGAGAGAGCGATATCCTTCGCACTGATAAATACGAATGCTCTGCTGCCTTCCGTTCACCATGATGGGGACTTCCTTGAGAAGCGCCACCGCGTTAAAGGCCCCCGTGATAGTCTGGGGAAGCTCCTGCTTGGACTCGGTCGTGATATAGAGGGCATTCCTGCCCAGGAAGGGGCTGACCGATTTCTCCTCCGTGTAGAGGGGATCCTTCACACTCGCCGCGACGGCATCAGCGTAGCCGGGCCAGAGGGCGAAGGAGCTATTCAGACTGGGTGACTCGGCCATCAAGACCGAGGGGGCACCCGGGCGCTCCGGATAATTGATCGGAATAAGGCTGCCAAGGAGAGCAGCGAGGCCCGGATTCCCGGCAATCAGAATAGACCTTTCCCCCTTGGTATCGGGTCTCTCGTCACGAAGTGATGTCACCGAATCTGCAAGCCCTTGCATCCCTCCGACGCCTATCGGAGATGGGCACCCTGCCGGAATCAGGGAGGGAGAGAGCAGGAAGAGGCCACTCAAGCCAGCGGCTGTTAATCCTACGGCAAGAGTGAGCCATCGCAACCAGAGCCTCTGGAAGGCAAGCATCACCACGATCGGTGTCAGCAGTGCACTCACGGCCAGAACAAGCCCCAGGGATACCGTGAAGCTACCGATGTGGATCGCATCGAAAGCGGGGGCGACGCTACTCCACTGGAGCCAATCGTGACGGATATTCCAGGAGAGTGGCATCACCCAGCCAAGCAGGAGGAAGGCAAGGGCCAGAAGCACTCCTCTCCACGGAAAGGAGTTTACTCCCTGAACGTAGAATCGTGCAGCCAGTGCGATGGGGAGTAACCAGGCCACCGGATAGAAGAAGAGCGTGGCCACACCCATCGTGATTCCGAAGAGACTCCAAGCGGTCAGAATAGCGCTTCCAGAGCTTCTGGTAGCCCGCCATCCTGCCACAAGTGCGAGGGTAATCGCGGAGGCAATCACCAGAGATCCATCCATCACAAGAGAGGCCATGGTGACCTGAGGAAGGAGATTGAAGGCCAGTACGGCCCAGAGGGCCACGGCCTGACGATGGGGAGCCAGGTGCCGACCGAACCACCAGACACACCAGGAGAGAATCAGAAGGGCCACAGTAGAAATCGAACGGAGGGACCCGATGCCTGATCCTGTGAAAATTTTCTCCAGCGCAATCAATAATGGAACCCCGGCAGGACCCTCCGGATAGCCCCCGGCGGGATGGTTGGCACAGATCGTTAGGAGGGCTTCGGAGGGATTCAGGCTCCCGGAAAGAGCCACGGAAAGATGCAGGAAGCTCAGTGCCAGCACTGCACCGATCAACATCAAAGTCATCAAGGGAAGCCAGTGATGTCGTGAAGTGGAGGAGGCTTTTTTTGATTTTCTGGCACTCATGGCTGAACTGGTTTGGAAATCTCTAGGCCTCCCTGATGATTTCGGGGTGGAGATCCGCTAGCTTGGGAAAGAGACGCCTCCCAAAGCTTTTCCAGAACCATTGGAGCAAGCGTGTCGCCAACCATCCACCGGCAACTCCGAGAGCCATCCCAGCCAACACATCGAGAGGCCAATGGGCACCCGTATAGATTCGCGAGTAAGCAATCAGGAGCGCAATCGGGAGGTAGATCCAACCTCGTCGGGGATAGAAAAGAAGGAGCACTGTGGCCACCGCGAGATTGTTCGCGGCATGTCCGGAAGGGAAGGACTTCCCGGTGACAACTTTATCAGGGTTTGATCCCTTTGTTGGAATCACATTACCGAGGGGATAGGTTACTCTTGGGGGAGAACTCAGACCGAGGATCCGTGGCAAGGCTCGGGAAACGCCCCCCATCTCAACAACCCTGACCCCTGGCTCAACCTGACTTGGCCTTGGTCTCTCCACGAGATGCTTGAGTCCATTCACACAGATGCCATCACTGATCCCTACCGCAAGGCCAGCAGTGAAGATCATCATGCGGAACTTGAAACTCCCGAAAAGAAGCCCCAGAGCCACCAGAATGAGCAAAATCGGAGCCCAAGCCGCGTAATTGGAAATGGAGGCAAGGAAGCGGTCGGCCCAAGGCGAAATCCATACCCGGTTAATGAGGATCTGCAGTTGCTGGTCCATATGGAAGATTCTGAAAGGCAAAATCAAAAATGAAGAATTAAAAATCAGCTTTCATCAGGAACTCAGAAAATCAAGTAAGGAGAACTTGAATAAAGTCCGTTCTTTCTGGCTTGAGATCCTTTTTTCTCAACTTGAGAGGCAAACCTTAAAAGCTCCCTGTAAGGAGAAAACTGCCAACGCCTGATCCCTTGATTGCCTGATAATTTATTCAGCCTGCTCGCTGATTGTCAGGAATCGTCTCTTTCCCTAGCCTTGGAAGGATGTCCTCCGATGGCACCCCGATCACACGCCCCCTCTCAAGGACTGGCATGATTGCGGAGCGGCAGAGGCGTTATCCTCTCTGGAGGCTGATTCATCTGCTTGGTTCCCTGAAGCTGGCTCTCCTGCTACTTGCCACGATCGCCATCGCCATTGGGGCGGCCACCTTCACGGAGGCACACTTCGACGCCGCCGTGGCCCGTGCCTGGATTTACAAGGCTCCTTGGTTCATCGCCTGGCTTGGAGTCCTCTGTATCAACCTCTTTGCGGTCACACTCACCCGCTGGCCCTGGCAAAAAAAGCATACGGGATTCATCATCACCCACTACGGAATCATTACACTGCTGATCGGAGCCGTGATCGGATCGAGGCTCGGCTTTGAGGGAAATGTAACCCTCCGCACGGATGGGCAACCCCAACGCCGTATCATCACCGATATCAGCACACTCCAGATCGAGAGCCCCGCAGACAGCTATCTCTATCTCCTTCCCTTCGATGCGAAGTTGGCTCATCCCACGGAAAAACATCCGAAGAGGCTCTCCATTCCGGGAACGAAACTCGAGATGGTCATCGACGACTCGTCGGAACATCTGATCAGACACCCCCGTCTTCAAGAGGGCACCTCTCCCAACGTAAAGTCACTGCTGCTGGATTGCTCCAGTAGCAATCTGAATCAGGAGCTTCCGATCGGTCTGGGCCTGAAGGCAGGATCCAATCCCGTGTCAGGAAGTCCTCCCGCCGGCGACGCACCCGATCGCTATGATTTCTTCGGACTAGCCTCGATCACATTCCACGAAGAACTGCCCCATCATGGAGAGAAAGGAAACGAACTGCTTGATGTGACAGCGGGGAGCCCTCCCGTTCAGGGTGTATCACTCTCCCGGGATGGCCGTCTCGTGACGATCCGGTCAGATGCCGACCTGTCGGCGACATATGACAGGTCGGAGATCATGAATAAAGTGTTGGCGCTCGGAACGCATCGGATCGTTGTCAGGGAATATCTCACCAACAGCACCCCCGTCACCCCTCCTTCAATCCGCGTTGAGATTCAAGCCCATGAGGATAAGGGAGCGGGAGTTGGTGAGGGAGAGACTACCGCCGACTCAAAGCCGTGGCTGGAACTCGCGCCCGCCGCAAAGACGCAAGAATACGGGCATTCAGGTGAGATTGCCTGGCAACTGGGACGATCAGGAGAAGTGACCTCCTCAGGCATTCTGAAGCAGGGCGATTCGATGCCGCTGGGTTGGGCCGACTGGCGATTGAAACTCAGAGAAGTTGCCACCGGCAAGAGCGTGACCTCCGTGATGGAACCGGGGAGTTCCAAGGAGCAGGGCGGGGTCCCGGGATTCCATGCCTACCTGATCGATCCATCGGCCAATCCCCCGCTCCGGGGCGATTCCTCATGGGTCGCCTCTGGAGAAGTCACTCCGCTACTCTTGGGAAATGATCTCGTACGCGTCGGCTACGGCCTCGAGTTACGTCCGATTCCCTTCTCCATCTCACTCAAGGATTTTCAAGTCCCGCGTGACGAGGGGACGGAGACGCCGTCGGATTTCAGGGCGACCGTGCAATTCAAGAACCTTGCGACAGGAGCAGAAAGCACTGGCCTCATCCGGATGAATCATCCGGCCTCCTACCCGGGTGGCCTTATCGCCAACATGACCGGTATCAATTATAAATTCTCCCAAGCGGAATGGAACCCGCGCGATCTCAAAGAGACAACCCTTCAAGTGCTCTACGATCCGGGTTGGTTCTTCAAATGGACGGGATCGCTTGCCATCTGTCTCGGCATCGCCACCATGTTTTATATCAAACCCCGCTCATGAATCGCAGTACCCTCGCCCTCCTCTTGTCATTCCTGGGATTCTTTTTGCTGCAACCACGCACTTCGGCGGCTTCACCCCCCGCAGCTGTCCCGGGCATCGCTCACTTCTCCCCATCCGTACTTGAGATGCTGACGATCCAGGAGGGGGGCCGCAAAAAACCTTACCTCGTCTTCTCCGAGGAAACACTCCGATCCCTCTCCGGAAAAGCCTCGTTGCTGCTTGAGGGGGCTCGAGTGGATGCCCTGTCCCTAATCACCGGAATCTGGATGGATCCGTCAGCCATTTTGCCCTCTTGGAAGGAACGTGAGCTCATCCTTGTCTCCAACCG
>Ga0007804_1000563_pt1 | contig 13388 bp, 12 predicted proteins | sample CryBogCBE25Aug07_FD_60367 | JGI IMG/M metagenome (GOLD analysis project Ga0007804, IMG submission 60367) | Freshwater microbial communities from Crystal Bog, Wisconsin, USA - CBE25Aug07 | ecosystem: Environmental > Aquatic > Freshwater > Lake | place: Crystal Bog, Wisconsin, USA | collected... | reverse complement strand
ACGGTGTTCTTAACGGTTCGATCAAACTGACCGAACAGGGCGAAGTCATCTCCGACAAGTACCTGTTGCCGAGCCTGGCGCGGGAAAACCTTGAACTGCTCCTCGCCGCGGTGCTCGAAGCGACGCTGTTTCACGCCAAGCCCTGGGTTGCTCCCGAGAGGCTCGATCGGTGGAATGACACCATGGACACTGTGGCCGACCGCTCCCACGTCGCCTACCGGGCTCTGGTCGATGACCCCAACCTGCCGGCCTACTTCACGTCGTCGACCCCAGTGACCGAGCTGGCCAACCTCCACATGGGATCACGGCCAGCCAAGCGCGTCACCGGAGACGACGGCATTACGACGCTGCGTGCGATTCCGTGGGTCTTTGGCTGGACCCAGTCTCGACAGATTGTCCCCGGCTGGTTTGGTGTCGGGACCGGTCTCGTGGCCGCGCGCGACGCCGGTCACGGCGACGACCTTCGCCAGATGTACCGGGAGTGGACCTTCTTCTCGACCTTCATCAACAACGTCGAGACCACATTGTCAAAGACCGACCTCACGGTGGCCCGCGAGTACGTTCAGCGCCTCGTCGACCCGTCGCTGCACTACCTCTTCGAGCACATCGTCGAGGAGTACCAGCGCACCGTCGAGCAAGTGCTCTGGGTCACCGAGAAGGAGTCGCTCCTCGCCGACCAGCCGACCCTCGTCGCGACACAGGCGACCCGAGACCACTACTTGCGGCCCCTGCAGTTGCTCCAGATCCAGTTGCTCGAGCGCGTGCGCGCCGAACGGGCGGCCGGTCAAGTGGTTGACGACGTGGCCCAGCGGGCGTTGATGCTGACCATCAACGCCGTGGCGACCGGTCTGCGCAACACCGGCTGATTGTGCTGACCCTCTACGGCGTCTGCGCCGTCCTCTTTATGATGACGACCTACGCGCTCGAGCGCCGGGGCCGCCACTTCATCGCGCTCTTCGCGCTGGGCTGTCTCGCCTCCAGCCTCTACGGCTTTCTCGCCGGGGTCTGGCCCTTTGGTCTGGTCGAAGGCGTGTGGGCCGTAATCGCCTGGCGACGCTTTCGGGCCACGACCTGAGGTGCACCACGCCGTCTTCGACGGCGGCTACGTTTTTAGTACGCACTACCGAGAAGGATGCCAATGAAAGTCTTTGACCACATCGCCAACGCGTACCGCAACTACGCCCGCTTTTCTGGCACCGCGACCCGCGCCGAGTACTGGTCCTTCCAGATTTACTTCATCGTGGTCTTCTTGCTTCTCGTCACCCTTATTCCGATTCTGGCCATTGTCTTCGCCATCGGCTCGCTCCTGCCGTTGTTCTCCGTGGGCAACCGTCGCTTCGCCAGTGCCGGTATGCCCAAGGGCCTCTACCCGGGACTGCTCGCCCTGGGCGTTATTTTGAGTGGTGCCCGTCAGAAGCTACTCGGCACGGTGCTGGAAATTGCGATCGCGGTTATCGCCAGCCTCCCGGCCAAGGTCGACGCATCGGCCGTGACGACATACCAGCCCATTGACGAATCGGCCGTGACGAATGCGGCCCAGTACTGCAGCGCTTGTGGCAAGATTCGTCTTCCCGGCCAGATCGTCTGCCAAGGGTGCGGTCAGGCCTTCTAGGCCTCGGCGAGCAGGCAGTGCGTCTCGAGGTAGGCAACGACCTTGGCCGCTGACTCCTCCGGCGTTTCACGATCGGTGTGCAGGTGCACCTCTGGGTCCAACGGGGCCTCGTAAGGCGAGTCGATGCCGGTGAAGTTGGCTAACGTGCCGGCCCGGGCCCGGGCGTAGAGGCCCTTGGTGTCACGACGTTCGGTTTCGGACATCGGCGCGTCAACAAAGATTTCGACGAACTGCCCAACGTTGCAGCGTGCCCGCACGTGCTCGCGACTGTCGCGGAAGGGCGCGATGGCCCCGACGATGACCGACTCGCCGTGCATCATAAAGAGTCGGGCCACTTCGCCAATGCGGCGAACGTTTTCACGACGGTCCTCGTCGCTAAAACTGAGGTCGCTGTTAAGGCCCTCGCGCAGGACGTCACCATCGAGTTCGAGGAAGGAGATGCCGCGGCGCCGAAGCTCGTCGCTCACCAGGGCTGCCACGGTCGACTTTCCCGCTCCTGAGAGACCCGTGAACCAGAGAAAGAAGGGACTGGCAACGGCCACGCTGTTCTCCTCGCCGGGCGACCCCACGGGTCGGGTCAAGCTCTTTGACACGTACTCACGCTAGCCCACTCGGTAACGGTCGTGTTACGGCCAATGCCCCGCTCACCGGCGTTCTTCTCAGATAACAGCAAGAATCGGGGGCGGCGCGGCACGCGCCGCACCGCCCCCGATGGTGGCCTACTTCTTCTTCGGCAGGGAGCGGCGCACCGTAATGAGGAGCGATCCCAGTACCAGCACGGGCAACAGCACCGTGGCTACTGCATTAGCGTGCCAGAGCTTGCCGAGGGCCGAGGTGATGGCAATGATGACCACTGTGGCGACGAAGAGTTCCGGGGTGTCGCCCACCAGGAAATCCCACCAGAACATGGCGAACCCCTTGAGGAGACGAATCGGGAGCGAGGGGCGATTGTTCATGCCGCCACCGTCTTGGCTGCCGAGGTCGTTCCCTGGACCATGAGCCAGGTACCGAGTGAGTAGATACCGACGAGGGCGGCGAGGAAGCCGTCATTGCCGGGCCACTTAATGCCCATTCCTTCACCCACCCAGAAGGTGCCGTAGGAGATGAGGAGAATGCCGACGGTCGTCTTCATCAGATTTTCGGGCACCGTTGAGAGTTGCTTCGAAACAATGACGCCGGTAATGGCCACGAGGACGACGGCGATCGCGGCGGTAACGGCGGCCAGCGACAAGCGGTGGGCCGAAGTACCGAGGGTCAACACCGTAATAACCACCTCAAGCCCTTCGAGGAAGACACCCTTAAAGGCCATCGTGAAGGCGATCTTGTCGCGATTGGCGGTACCGTCGAGACCCTGCAGTTCAGCCACCGTCTCTTGGTAGATGGCGTCTTCGTCGTGCTTGGCCTTGAGGCCACTGGCACGCAGGACGGCCTTGCGAAGCCACTGCAGACCAAAGACCAACAAGACACCGCCAACGATGAGGCGCAGCCAGCTCAATGGGATGTGTACGAGTGCGGGGCCGAAGGCGGCCACGAGCGCGGTGAGGACGACGAGGGCGACGGCGACGCCTTCGAAGGCCGACCGCCACCCACGGGTGTGACCGACCGCGAAGACAATGGTGAGTGCCTCCACCATTTCGACCGCGGAGGCCAGGAAGACGGCACTGACGAGGACAACCACGCCAGAGGAGAGGGAAGATCCAATCATTTAGTTCCTTTCATTTTCGTTCAACATCAAGAAGCACGATCTCGGGTCGAGCGTGAGGCCAACGGCCGTGCCGCGCTCGAAGCGACGCTCAGAGAAGACCTTGGTGAGCGTCATTCGTGGTGCTAATTCAACCACATGTTCATAGCCACGGCCCGTGAAGGCGGCGTCGAGAACTGTACCGTGAAGGCCGTCCTCACCTGCCTGCTCACTGAGGGCCACCCCGGCGGCGCGAACGAAGAGACTGGCCGGCGCGCCGTCAGCAAGGGGTTGCGGCACGCTCGCCACGATGCGGTGCTCGGGGGCGAAGGGCAAGGTGACCTCAACCAACTCCTCCGTTTGGCGCGTAAAGCGTTCGACGGCAAACTCGCCCGAGACCCCCGTGAAGTGGGCCACGAACGCGTCGGCCGGACGCTGGTAGATCTCCTCAGGCGTGCCGAACTGGACGAGCTGGCCACTGCGCAGCACGCCCACACGGTCGGCGAGAGCGAAGGCCTCGGACTGGTCGTGCGTGATGTAGACGGCGGTCGCCCCCGACTCGCGCGTCAGCGTGGCAATCTCAATTCGCAACTGTTCACGGCGGTCGGCGTCGAGATTCGACAGGGGCTCATCAAAGAGAATTAACCCCACGTCGGCCGAGAGGGCGCGGGCCAGGGCCACGCGCTGCTGCTCGCCACCGGAGAGTTCGTTGGGGTACCGTTCGGCCAGGTGAGCAATGCCGACGCGCTCGAGGAGATCGTTGACGCGAGCGGCCCGCTCCGTCTTCGACCACTTCGAGGAGGCCAGGGGGTACCCGACGTTTTGGCGCACCGTGAGATGAGGCCACAGGGCGTAGTCCTGGAACACCATGGAGAGATGGCGCTTTTCCGGACCGACCACGGTGTGGTCGCTGCAGACCACCTGGTCGCCAATGGTGATGGTGCCGGCGGTCGGTCGCTCGATCCCGGCGAGGCAGCGCAGCAACGTCGTCTTGCCCGACCCCGAGGGACCTAACAGCACATTGAAGGTGCCGGCGGCCAGTTCGAGGGAGACGTCGCGCAGCGCGAACTTCTCCCCGAAGGACTTGGTGACGTTGACGATCGAGACGGCGGAGGGGGTCACGCGTTCCTCGCTTCGCCCAGGCGGCGCCAGCCACCGGGGGTCACCAGTCGATAGAGACCAAGGACGAGCACAATCACTCCTAACATTTCAACGAGGGTCAAGACCGTGGCGGCCGAGCCAATGGTGGCGAAAATTGTCCCGAGGTAGGTCTCGATGTCCACGGAGACCGGTTCGTGGCCTGGCTGGTAGAGGATCTGGGCGATTGCCAGCTCCGAGATGGTCTTGGTGAAGGTCAGCAACCACGCCCAGACCACCGCCCGCGACAATAGTGGCATCGTCGTCGTGCGCCAGGTGCGAAACCGTGAGGCCCCGTGAACACGAGCCGCCTCGCTCATCGTGGACTGCAACTGGGCGACGGGGCCAGTCAGCAGTCGGGCCTGGCCGGGGGTGGCGGAGGCCACGAGTCCCATGATGAGCAGTGGCATCGTTTCGTAGAGGTCGATGACGTGCTCGGTGATGAAGCGCTGGTCGTAGAAAAAGATGTACCCAATACCCAAGACAATGCCGGGCACGGCCACTGAACCCAGCAAGAAGGAGTCCATGATGCGCTGGGCCAGTCCGCTCGTTCGTGAGGCCAAGCGCTTGGCCAGCACCAGGGCCAAGACGGCCGTGATCGTCGCGGTGATGAGACCGAGTTCGTTCGAGGTCAGCAGCGGTGGACCGAGTGGGGTGAAGGACGGCGGCGTTGAGAAGACCTGCCGATAGGCGGCGAGGGTCCAGTGAATGCCCGTCGGGGTCACGAGACTGGCCGTGTTGGTGAACGAGCTGGCCACGGCTCCCAGCAGGGGCAGCCCCAGGACCAGGAACATGACGAGGGCCACACCGATAGTCACGAGCACTCGCATTTTGGTGGAGAACTGGTGGCGGCGAACGCCCTTGCTGCGGCCACTCAAGACGGCGAAGGAACGGCCCCGCATGACGCGCGACTGGAGGTAGACCGGCGGAATGGTGGAGAGAATGAGCACCGCCGCGATGACGGCCGCCACCTGGAAGTTGGCCGGGAAAGAGTAGATCGCGTTGAAGAGGACGTAGGTGGCAATCGGGAAGTGCGCGGCCGAACCCAGGGTGAAGGCCACACCGAAGTCACTCATGGACTCGGCGAAGCTAATGGCGAAGGCCGAGAGCAGGGCCGGCGCGATGATGGGGAGCACGGTGCGAATGGTGCGCCACCGCGAGGCCCCGTGCACCCGGGCCGCGTCCTCGAACTCCGAGCCCAGTCCCCGCATCGCGACGGAGATGACGAAGTAAGAGAAGGGCAGCGCTGCAGTCGACAGCACGAAGACGATGCCGTCGGGCCCGAAGAAGTGGTGGTACAGAAACAGCGTGTGAATGCCGACCGCGGTGCCGAGCTCACCGGGCTGGATCACGTCGATCCAGCCGAGCGTGGTCATCCACGTCGGTACGAGCAGCAGCAACCACATCGCCCCCGACCAGACGCGGCGGCCCCAAATGTTCGTGCGTTGCACCAGCCAGGCCAGCGTCGTGGCCACGGTGACGGCGATGAGTGAGGCCAACGTGGCCACAAACAGTGAGTCGAGAATCCCTTTTCGGGTGTAGCCCGTGAAGGTTGTTCGAATGGTACTCAGCGTGAACCACTGGGGACCGACGTTAAACAGTCGGGGTGAGACCGCGACGAGCAAGAAACCCCCGACCGGAATCACGATGAGCAGAAGCAGCACCACCCAGACGGTGATGCTGCCAAGCCGGACGCGAGGTCGAAGGGTGCGTAAAGAGCGTGTCACGAAAGTCCGAGTGATAGGCCGCTGCCCCAGTCGCCGAGGCGACTGGGGCAGCGACACAACGTCGTTACCTATCAGTTGATGATGTTGTTGGTGAACCAGGTGTTGATGGTGTTCTCCAGCGGGCCCCAGACGTAGGGGTTGATGGCGTATGCGTGGGTGACGCTGTAGCTGGGGAGGTAGCTCTCCTGCTGCACGCCCGAGATGACTGGCCAGAAGAGGCCGTCACCGTAGGGGTCACCGTGCTGCATCGCGTGCTGGCCGGTGGTGGTCAAGACGTAGGCCACAAACTTCTCGGCGTCCTTCTGCAGGGCCGGCGAGAGCTTGGCGTCAATGCCGAGGTTCGAGGGCAGCGCCACCGAGTAGTCGAGGTACTTCACGGCACCCGTCGGCCAGTAGGGCGTGGGCTTAGCGTTGATGTCGCCGTAGCAGGCCGAGGACTGGATAGTCGCCATGTCGAGCGTGGCGGGGTTGGACTCCATCGCGCCGAGCGTCGGGCCGTTGGTCGGGTGGACCTGGAGGCCGTTCTTCTTCAGCTTGAGGTAGAAGTTCTCACCATCGTTGACCGCGGCCAGAATCTGCGCGTTGGTCGGGTGCATCGAGGCCGTGATGCCACCGAGGTGGGCCATCACACCGGCAATCAACGGGAAGGTCGGACCGGACTGCGACGGGTCGTTCATGCCCAACACGCCCGAGGGCAGCGTCGTCAACTGCGACATCTTGGCGGGCAGCGTGATGTTCTTCGCGGCCACGGTGTCGTAGCAGAGGGCACCGGTAACGGTCAGACCGGTCGGAGCGAAGCTGCCGTCGGTCGGGACGTTGCTCTTACCAGCGGCGTTGTACTTGGCAGCCGTCGGAATGATGTTCTTGACGAGGTAGCCCTTCTTGTCGAGCGCGGCAAACTCCGTCGCGCCGTCGGCCCAGAAGATGCCCCACTTCGGGCTTCCGGCAGCCATCTCGGCCTGGATCTTCGTGAAGAGCGGACCGGTCGAGTCGTCGTAGACGACGACCTTGAAGCCGGGGTTGGTGGCGTTGAAGGCGGCGGCCACCTTGTCGCCGTACCCCTGCGCGTTGTAGAGCAGGATGGTGGGTTCTGCAGCACTGGAGTGCGTCGCCGCACCCAAGCTGACGAGGGACAGGGACGTCACTGCAACTGCGGCCAGCACGCTCGCGACGGTGCGTCGCGAACGAGTGGTGGGGGTGTGGTGTGTGGTGAACATGGTCTTTAGTTAACTCATTCGAAGTGAACTCAACGTGACGAGAATGACACGATGGACTATGCCAAAGCCAAAACTTGCGAAACAAGTGCGCACCGTGAAGGGTGGAACGTTTTAAGCAGGAGCGCGTGTGCGATTTCGTTACCAGACTGTTACGGCTCGGACCAGATTCAGAGCGTGGGTTCACGAGGACGAGTGAAATCCAGTGGCGGCTCGACGAGACAGTCCCGCCCCCACGAGCGCGACGAGCGCACCCACCGCGAACGTGGACGAAAGCGCCCCGCTACCCCGGGCGAGCTGGGCGCCACCGAGCAATCCGCTGAGTCCCCCGACTGCGTACAACAACGTCACGACACCAAAGACCGTTGTCGTCGCATCGCGCTCCAAGGACAGACTGCTCATACTACCCAACGCCCTCGACGCATCCCCGCTCTGCTCGCGATCCCTTCCCCTTGAACCGGCTCGGTTCGGACGACGGAGAGATGATCTGTCATAAACAAAATGCCAAGTGATACCAGGGATATTCAACAATCTCACCCGTAGGTCGTGATGAATTCACTCGCGCCGCAGGGCCCCGCCTTCCGATAGCTATCGATCAAATCTGCTCGACTTCCGCTTTCGCCTCAAAGTTCAAACCCGTTTGATTGGTCGGTGGGAAGACGTGAAATGGATAGACCCGTGAGGCAGTGGTTGCAACGGACATAATCGTGATGGCAGCTCGCCCTTCATGACACTGCTCGTCGGGAGGGTACCGCCCGCTGGGCAACTGACCACGGTGGGTGCTCCACCGGACACTGGCCACGCCACCGAGAAGTGCGGGCGCACTACCGGCGGGAGGGGACCATCGACGACGAGACAGAAAACGGCCACATGGTCGCCACGAGTGGAATTATTGAGCGACATACGTGAACGCCGCCACTATTTAACGCAACCGTTACATCGCTTTGGACCAGTTTCCTAGAGAAACACCGGAAAAGAAGGTGAGCCGGGCGAGGCTACGAATTGCGCTCACGCTCCGCTCACCCTAAGGTTCGTGCAGGAGGTGAAACTTTCGCCTCCTGAGACGCCAAGTTCGGGTCCGGTGCGCGTGCAGCGCATTGCCCTTCGGGTTCGACGCCTTCCTACTGCTGGAGGCTGAGTATGTGCCCGGTGTCACCTCGTAGTTCTTTCGTCGATGACGGTCCGCGTTGTTGCGCCGCAACGTCACGCCCAACACGCGTATGAGTAGCGCTTTCTTCGCCGATGAACGAAATGACTCACTCCATATAGGTCTGGTGTCGAGCACCCTACCGACGCGATGCGGGATCGCCACTTTTAATGAAGCGCTCGGGAAGCAACTCCAGACGCTCGGCCATCATGTTGGTGTCGTCCGCGTCGAACGTTCGCGAAGTGAAGAAAGCGGGCAATCGAGTTCACTCTCCCAAATTGGGCAACTCGTCGGCGCTAACCCTGATGATCGCCGGCGATCGGCGGCGGCGCTCAATCGTTGTGACGTTGTCTTTGTTCAACACGAATTTGGCATCTACGTTGGCCCCGACGGCGATTCGCTTCTTGACTTGTTGTCACTCCTCGAGGTGCCCGTCATCGTGATCCTGCACACGGTGGTAGCGCATCCCTCATCTCATCAGTCCGCAGTCATGAAGGCCATTATCAACGCCGCCTCGGCGCTGGTAGTCATGACCAACGGGTCACGAACCACACTCGCCACCACGTCCGACCTGGGTGACGTGCCCGTCCACGTCATCGCGCACGGGGCTCGAGTCGATCGCATCGTTCATGCTCGGTCCCGGGGCACACGACCACTTATTTTGACCTGGGGCCTCCTCGGCCCAGGCAAGGGAATTGAATGGGTCATTGACGCGCTGACCGAACTTGTCGATTTGACGCCCCTCCCCCTCTACGTCATTGCTGGTCAAACGCACCCCAACGTGGTCGCTCGAGAGGGAGAGGTGTATCGCGACATGTTGCGCAATCGCGTGCGGGCCCTCGGCGTTGAATCGATGGTGGTCTTCGATGACCGCTACCGCGATCTCGGATCGCTCCATCAACTCCTCGCGAGCGCTGACATTGTGGTGTTGCCCTACGACACCACCGATCAAGCCACCTCCGGCGTCCTCGTTGACGCCGTTGCCGCCGGCCGTCCAGTGGTGGCCACAAACTTCCCTCACGCCCGCGAGCTCCTCGCTGATGGAGCGGGCTACGTGGTGGCGCAACAAAGCGGACACGACATTGCCGAGATTCTCCGTCTCCTTCTGACGAATCCGAAAGTTCGGGCCCAGGCCGCCGCCGCCGCCCGGCGCAGCGCTTTCGCGCTCGATTGGCTGGTCGTGGCGACGGCCTACACCGCCCTCGCAATCGACGTGCTCTCTCAAACAAAGGTCAGCCTATGACGCACTATCCCGCACCAAACTTCGCCCACTTGTTCGCCCTCACCGGGCCGTACGGGACATACGAGCACGCCAAGTTCGACCAGCCGCGAGTGGAGCAGGGGTACTGCGTCGACGACGTCGCTCGCGTTCTGGTCGTTGCGTTGCGTGAGACGTCGATGTCCACACAATTGTCAGCGCTTGTGGAGCAGTCACTTGATTTTCTGGTTCAATCGCAGACACCACTGGGGATCTTTCGTAATCGCCGCAGCGCCGAGGGGATCTTCTGCGACGAGGCCTACTGTGACGACAGCTGGGGTCGCGCGATGTGGGCGCTCGGCGCGTGCATCGCGAGTCTCCCGTCACACGAACAGCGGGCCACGGCGCTGGCGCTGTTCAGCCGCGGGACACTGGTGACCTCACACCATCATCGATCCCTGGCGTTCGCAATTCTCGGTGCATCTGAGGTCCTCTCGGTGTACCCCACCAACGTCGCTGCGCTCTCGCTCATGCTTCGTGTTCCGTCGCCCACGAGGGAAGAAGCGGGAGTGGGCTGGTTGTGGAGCGAGCCCCGACTTACCTACGCCAATGCCGTCCTCCCCGAGGCGATGATGATTGCTGGTCAGGTGTTAGGCGATGAGGCGCTCGTCCTCACGGGATTGGAACAGCTGGCGTGGCTCCTTAATCGTTCGACTGCCGAGGGATATCTGTCCGTTACCCCAACAGCTGGGGCCGGCCCCGAATACGACGGTCACCGATTCGACCAGCAGCCGATCGAGGTAGCGGCCATGGCGGACGCCTGCAGCCGAGCGCACGACCTGACGGGTCACCCCGCGTGGCTCGACGGCGTCACCGCGGCGGCCGACTGGTTCATGGGAGCCAACGACGGCCGTGTCGTAATGTACGACCCCTCGACGGGTGGCGGCTTCGATGGGCTTACCCCGTGGGGCCCCAATCTGAACCAGGGCGCCGAATCAACGCTCAGTTTTCTTTCGACGATGCAGCGAGCGCGCCAGTACGCCCTCGGCGCCTCGTGAAGGAAATGGGTCTCGCGCGCCGATCATCGCTGCGACTTCATGCCGATCCTTCGCGAGTGCTTTCCTGCCTGTTTATCCCGGGGCAAGAGCTGGTTGGCGGAAGTGAGTCGCGCGGTTCGGTTACCGTCGAACGAGTGATGGCCCTCGCGGAGGCTGACGTTGATGAGGTGCTGGCTGAACTTATGAATCGCTTCGGTGCGCGCCACCGAAATCTGGCTGAGGTGTTCAACGCCCACGCTTCGCGATTGGCGGGATTAGTAAAGACGCCAGTAACGGTGAATCGCCGGTTACTGCTCGGGGCCTTTTTCACCAATGAGTACGCCATTGAAGGCGCGGCCATCTGTAACCCGAGCTTGGTGACAGCCCCAGACCAACTGAGTGCTGATTCTGGTGCGCTCTCCGTCGTGATGAGTTATCGGGCCATTGGCGAGGGACATCAGTCGTCTATCGGTTTTCGTGCTGGCACCATTGATGCTTCTGGTCAGCTCACCCTTGACCAGGCCGCGCCGTTCCCCGAAACGGCACGCATCTCTGATGGAGTGCTTGAATCCGATGTCTTTCATGTCCGACTACGCGACCTGGGGCTGGACGGCGAAACCGCCGCCTTCGTACTCGACGGACTCCCCGCCACCTTTAGTCGGCGTGATCTTGAGAAGGGACTTTCCCACTTGGCGGCCGAGAGCGACATTCGCCTGAACGTGACCGACACCACGGCTCGGCTACGGGCCTACGCGGAAAACTTTTACGTCGCAACGTTCCCGAAGGAGCTTTCACTGTCGCAACGGACCCTCTGGCCAGCAACCGCCGCGGAACGCAACGGTATGGAGGACGCGCGATTTGTCGAGATGCACGAGCCGGGAATTCCCCGGTACCTCGCGACGTACACGGCATTTAACGGCCAGTCCGTCTCCCAGCAGCTCCTCGCCACCAATGACTTTCTCGTCTTCATCTCAACACCACTCGCGGGCCTGGGGGCCAGGAATAAGGGGATGGCCTTGTTTCCCCGAAAAATCAAGGGGCAGTTCGTCGCTCTATCCCGGCACGACCGCGAGTCCAACGCCATTGCGTTTTCAGAAAATTTACATCACTGGGAATCCGTGGCGACCGTCCAGCTGCCGTCGAAGAGCTGGGAACTCGTGCAGATTGGCAATTGTGGGTCGCCGATTGAGCTCGAAGAGGGCTGGTTGGTAATTACGCACGGCACGGGCCCGATGCGCAGCTACGGACTCGGCGCCATGCTGCTCGACCTCGACAACCCCCGACGAATACTGGCGGAATTGCCACGGCCGTTACTGTTTCCAAATGAGAGCGAGCGCGATGGCTACGTACCGAACGTGGTCTACTCCTGTGGTTCGCTGCTACGAGACGGCACAATCTACGTCCCCTACGGCATGGCCGATCAGGCCATAAGTTACTTCACGGCTGATGTTGGTGAACTAGTGGCGGCGATGGAACCCTCGTAAATGCACGGGTAATCGTCGCACGAGAATCACGAGCAACTTCTTTCCCTACCGTGCGAACCACATCGGGTTGAACCTTGCACTGTCACATGCCGTAATTGACGGCAATTTGAAGTGCCGCGCATACATGGCGCACACTCGCCCTCTTCTCATGTCATAAATATTTCATTGAGGTGGCATGAATTCGGCGTTCTGGACGGGGGCTCTCTAAGGAGCGAGCGGGTCATCACCAAAACGCTTTGTCGTCACTTCACGCGTAGGCCGCGCAGCTACATCATTCGCAAAAGCACAAAGACCCAGGCAATTGCCTGGGTCTTTGTTATTCGTGGGGTATTTACCTAAGCCTTGGTATTGACGATTGGGGCCGTTTTTTGACGAGTTCTAATCGAAATTCGTTTGATTTTTAACTGGTCTACGCATTGGTATCGTAGAGGCATGACCGATCTGCCCCAGTGCACCAAGAGTCACCCAGAGTACGGAACCTGTGGGCACAATGCGGGCGTCGTTGGGGGCGAATGTGCCTGCCATCGCGGAGATGTTGCACCAGAAGTGTGCGAAAAGTACACGCAGGTTAACAACGCTCGTCATCGTTAAACCAGGTGAGCGAGATGCCGCCCCAATTATTCGGGTCAAGGTCGTAGCGACGCAGCTGAAGGAGTTGGGCCAGCCGATGAGCGTCTTTGTCATTGTCGACATCAATTCGGCGTTTCCACGGCGGGGGCACTTCTTCTGGAGCCCACTCGCGCCAAGCTTGACAGCTATTCGAGGTAGGGATTTTATTTTCCCAGGCGAGCTTAAGAGCCCAGGCGATCTCTACATCGACGCAGAGCTGGCGTTCGTCGACAACGAGATGCGTAAGGGGGTGCGCACCGCCAGAGTTGCAACTAAAAATTCGACACCACTCACACGCCTTTGCCATAAGTCCAGCATCGGACCTCACGGCACTGGCTTCCCCCAAAATGCACGAAGTCCCGGTTTTCTTTCAAAAACCGGGACTTCGGTAAACATGGGTATCCACCTTAGGTAAATACCCCTAAGTAGGGCCGGTGGGGATCGAACCCACGACCGAGGGATTATGAGTCCCCTGCTCTAACCACTGAGCTACAGCCCCTCCACACTGGCTCCGCAAGCGATTCCAATGCTCGGTCATCCTA
>Ga0007804_1000562_pt1 | contig 13417 bp, 22 predicted proteins | sample CryBogCBE25Aug07_FD_60367 | JGI IMG/M metagenome (GOLD analysis project Ga0007804, IMG submission 60367) | Freshwater microbial communities from Crystal Bog, Wisconsin, USA - CBE25Aug07 | ecosystem: Environmental > Aquatic > Freshwater > Lake | place: Crystal Bog, Wisconsin, USA | collected... | reverse complement strand
CTATTAACACTGGTGATTTAGAAGATTTTTCAATTCCACCTAATCCAATAACTTTTATTACAAATAGTGCAGGTACAATAGGTAATAATTATTCAAATGTATATGCAGTAAATCCTACAATAGCACAGGATCTTTTTGCTTTCTTTAGATCAGTTGGTGCGTATACACAGAATCAAGAAAACAGCGGAGATTCATATGATGTAAACAGATTCAATGCTTACATATTTAATGTAACATGGGCAGCGGGAAGTACAGTAACAAGTGGTTTAGTAAGAATGAGTTATGATAGTAACTACGGTAGTCTTTATATTAGTACAGTAGACCCAACCAACACAGCATATGAAACTTCAAACCCTTCTAATGTCGATCCAGGTGGAGCTACAATACCGGGTACATTTAACTTCCCTGCAACATTCACACTACGCACACCTGTAATTCAATCAGGTGGAACTTATTGGTGCTAAATAAAGGATAACAACATGACATATTTTACAGATACCCCAGAGAAACAGGCTGCGAGAGAACAATTCAGACAACAGGCTCAAGCAAAAGTAGCAGCATTTAAAAATACTGTTAAACTACTATCAGCAAACACAAAGCCTGCTGAACCAGAGAAGCCAGCAAGAATTCTTTTTAAAGGAGCAGGCAAATGAGCGTTGCAGGAATACAAGTAGGCGGTGGCATCACTATGGGCGGTGGTATTAGTCTTGGGGCTACTACATTCACCTTGTTCGCAGCAGATTTTACTAGTGTTAGCGTTGGTACAGGTTGTGAAGGTGATACTACAGGTTTTAGCATTGGCGGTGATTTTAACTCTACTCAAGCATGTTACAACCCTAGTCTGACTAGCGCAAAGATTACTGAATTAGCAAACTTCTTTAACAATAATAGTCTGTCTATCGGTAGTGCTAGTTATTTGTTTGATGTTACTTGGGCTCCGGGTAGTAGTACTAATACTACCCGCAATGTAATGGTTGTAATGAACGAGACAAGTTTTCTAGCTATGGGAACAGTTGACACTAATGTTACTGGATGGGATACACCGGGTCAGGATCCATTATTTTCAGCTAATATGAAGGCAGCGAACGGAACATTTTTGTTCCCTGCAACATTTAGATTGATTCAGCCTCCTATTGCTGACACGGTAAACTGGTGCTAAAAATAAACAAGGATAAAAAATGAGTGGAATAACAATAACAGGTAGTGTGACGATTGATCAAGGAGTAAGAATCGGAGCTTATACTCCTGTTGTAGAATTGATGCTAAGTCTTGATGCGGCGACATATAACAACACAACAACAAGTGGCCAACAGAATGTTTCTGGTACTAGTGATAATGTTGGTTTCTTCCCGTATGCTTGGCCAGGATATAATGTGATTCAGCCGGGATGGACCTGCGTTGAAACAGGTGCTGAAGTATCAGCAGTAGATGGTACTGCCCACACAATAACAACGGTAGGAACAGCATTCACATCAGGTTCAACTTATTCATTTACTAACGCAAATACTTGGTTCGATAGTGTTAATAATCTTCCATTCATATTATATAACGGTGTTACATATAATAGCAGTAACGGTGGCTATTTAAGTTTTAACCCAACATCAAATCAATATGCTCAATCTCCCAGTATTGCTGGATTAACAAAGTGGACTGTAGAAACATGGCATTACTATGCTGGCACTAATACAGGTGGTAGTCCTTGTATACTCACAGAAGTGTTTGGTGGCGGCGGCATCAACTATACACTAGGTGCTATAAACGATGATAACAGTGGTTTATGTGCTGGTTGGTTTAATGGTGGAGGTTGGGTGTATACCGGGACTAGTTATAATTTAACTCCAGGTAATTGGTATCAGATAGTAGGTACATACGACGGAACATCAGTTAAATTATATGTTAACGATACTTTAGTAGCCACAGGAGGAAGCCCCGGTTCAGCATTTGGTAGTGGATACGGTATAAGACTTATGCGTCGGTGGGATAATCCTGATTACTGGGGCGGTCGATTAGGCATTGTTAAAATTTATGATGGTGCCATGAGTTCTGCAGGAGTAACTAGTAGTTGGAATGCTAATAAAGATAGATTTGGATTAGCCTTACCTACATTAGATATTACTTCACATAATTTCCCTAGCAACAATCCAACCGGATCAATAACATTTAATATCACAAATACAGGTAGTAGCCCCATTACTGAAACTGGTGTTATATTTGGATTACCCGGACAAACAACTTACGCAATAAGTGTGGATACTTGTACTGGGTCCAGTACTACAGCAGAAAGAACTGCCATCAGAACAGGTGGTTGCCCTGGTCCATATACTACAGGATTGACTGGAAGTCAAACTGTTAGTTTTAACGCCAGTGAGTTTGTATATCCTAGTGAGACAATCAATGTGCTAGCTTATGCTGTGAATAGTGTTGGTGTTGCGTATAGTCCTACAGTATTATCTTGGACACCGGGCATCTGCTTAGCCGAAGGAACATTGATTACATTAGCCGATGGAACATCTAAAGCTATTGAAAATATAGAAATGTTTGACAACTTGAAAGTTTGGGACTTTGATAACGGTGTGTTTGCTACTGCCAATCCATTATGGATCAAACAAGAAGAAACAACATCTCACTATAACTTATTAACATTTAGTGACGGATCAACACTTAAAACTATTAATCAGCATAGAATTTTTAATAAGCAAGCAGGAGCATTTACTTATCCAATGACTGATGACACTCCAATTGGAACTATCACTGTAAATGAACACGGTAAAGAAGTTGTTTTGGTTGATAAGATAGTTGTAAAAGAAACTGTGAATTACTATAATGTAATAACTGACTACCATATGAATTTATATGCTAATGGTATATTAACTAGTTTGAGATTCAACAATGTGTATCATATTGACGAGATGAAATTTGTAAAAGACAACCGTGCATTGCGTTCATTGTCCGAGTTTGCTGATATTGATAGTCGTTGGGTTGATGGATTGCGTTTGCGTGAACAACAACAACCAATTGAATTGATTAACAACTATGTGGCTAGACTAGAGCGACTTGAATCAGAAATGAGTTACGCTTAATTTAATGATTATACATCGTCCTGCTAATACTAGGGGTAATCCTCGTGCAGATTTTATAAACAGCTACCGTACTTTTAGTTTTCCAAGTTACTTTGATGCTCGCTATATACACTATAGCGACCTGCAAACAATCAATGATGACCGTGTACAATATAGTTGGCAAGTGCCGTGGCATGAACATAAGAACATGGAAATCTTTGGCTATGTAGTTGAGGGTAGTAGTCATCACGTAGACAGTCTAGGTAATGATGTTGAAGTACCTGCTGGTGGTGTACAACGTATGAGTAGTGGTCGTGGCATAAGTCATACAGAAGGCAACACAAGTAACACACCTAATCGTTACTTACAACTATGGATCAGACCCAATGTGTTTGATACTGAGCCTACACATGACTGGCATCAGTTTACCCGTGAAGATAAACTAAACAAGTTTTGCAACATCACAGAGAAACTTCCAATCAAACAAGATGCTAAACTACTTGCAGGTATCTTTACTAGTGATTACACATACGACCTGGACACTTTGCGAAAGTATTACTTGTATGTTGTTTGTGGAACAGTGACTATAAATAATATAGAGTTAATTGAAGGTGATGGACTGAGCTTTGATACTGAATCAACACTCAACATAACCAACACAAACGAATCAGAGATAATATTGTTTGATCTAAAATAACTAAAAGGAAACATATGAAACAAAATCCAACCATAGACATAGAGCAAGACCCAGGACTACATCGTAGACCTATACCAGCGATACAAAAACTAAAACCACCTTTTAGCATTCCTAAGTATCATTGGAAAATGGATAAGGTCGATACAAGAGATCATCCATATCTATTAACCGGTAACACTCAACCTAATACTGTTGACTTAAGAGTATTCTGTTCAACAATTGAAGATCAAGGTAATCTTGGCAGTTGTACTGGTAACGCTATCGCAGGCGCGATTGAATTGATGGATCGTAAGAATGGTAGGAATCTTGACGTAAGCCGTCTGTTCATTTATTATTATGAACGACTACTAGAAGGTACAGTAAACTATGATAACGGAGCTTATATACGTGATGGTATCAGAGCTTGTTATACATACGGTGCTCCTGTAGAAAATTTATGGCCCTACAATATAAGCAAGTTTAGAACCGCGCCAACACAAGCAGCAGTAGTTGATGCAGCAAAACGTAAAGTAACATCATATCAACGTGCTGATAATTTTAATGCTGTGATGGATGCTCTTACAGCCGGATATCCTGTCGTTATAGGGTTCAGTGTTTACTCAAGTTTCGAAAGTAATGCAGTAGCAAGAACAGGAGTTATGCCTTATCCTAACACTAGCAGAGAACAACTATTGGGCGGACATGCTGTATTGATTGTTGGATATAACAAAACCAATAGTACATTCATAGTACGCAATAGCTGGGGAACAAATTGGGGTGATCGAGGTTACTTCTACATGCCGTTTCAAGTTATACAGAATACAAGTATGAGTAGCGACTTCTGGGTTATAAAGTCCATAAGCAATCCTTAAATTGGCATAAATAAAAGTGTAGTTCGCGGCTGGCAGGCCCAACTACTCTAACGCTATTAAGGAGCATCAGCATGATTATTTATCTGTGTGTCAAGACCCACATAACAACTGGTCTAAAATACCTCTGTCAGACAACAAAAAGTGACCCCCATAAATACTTAGGTTCAGGTAAATATTGGAAATTACATCTCAAGAAACACGGGGCCGAGCATAGTACTGAAATTATAAAAGAATGTACATCAAAGGATGAATTAAGAGAATGGGGAATTCATTATAGTTTATTATGGAATGTGGTTGAAAGTACCGACTGGGCCAATTTAATGGAAGAAAATGGGGGAGGTGGAAAAACAACACCTTATCCTTGGAATAAAGGAAAAAAATTATCTTTTGTTCCCAAAACAGAGAAGCATAAAGAAAATATGAAAAAGGCCTGGGTGAGGAGAAAGCAAGAAGGTAAAAATCTTTCACAAGCAACAAGAGAAGCAAGTCTTAAGATACGCAGGAAAGAATACAACTTTATACATACAGATGGCAAAATTGAATATAATTTATCGGTCACTGAATTGATCAATAAATATAAAGAACAAAAGTTAGAACCAAGTAACTTGCGAAGGGCGATAGGATGTAATACCAAAGGATTTAACACCTACAAAGGTTGGAGAATACTAACTGATGAGCCATTGCTATTAAAGACAAGAAAAATAGACAAAAGAACATTAAAAAGGCAAAACAATGAGTAATAAATTTAGGTTTCATATTTTAGGGTTACCTCATACAGTCACTAATAAAGAATTTAATGCGTGTGCTTATACCGCTAAGGTTTTGAAATTTGGTAAAATGATGAAAGCCCGTGGGCATACAATCATTCACTATGGACATGAAGATAGCGATTTAGAATGCGATGAACATGTCACAGTAATCACCAATGAAGATTGGAAGATTGCGTATGGTGATTACGATTGGCGAAAGAACTTCTTTAAGTTCAGTACAGACGACCATGCTTATCAAACATTCTATGCTAACGCAATTAGAGAAGTTGGCAAACGCAAACAAAAGAATGACTTCATATTACCCTTCTGGGGTAGTGGTGTCAGACCAATCTGTGACGCACATCCAGATATGATTTGCGTTGAGCCAGGCATTGGTTATGCAGGCGGACACTGGGCACGATGGAAGATATTTGAATCTTATGCTATCTATCACGCATACTATGGACTAGATGCGGTTGGTACTTGTAAGCAAGATTGGTATGATGCTGTCATTCCAAACTACTTTGATACTGATGACTTTGAATTCAAAGAACAAAAGCAAGACTACTTCTTATTCTTAGGACGTGTATACAATGGCAAAGGCATTCAAGTAGCAATACAAGCAACAGAAGCAATTGGTGCTAAACTTATCATTGCAGGACAGAATCCAGAGAACTTAGAATTTCCTCCTCACGTAGAGTTTGTAGGTTATGCTGATGTAGCTAAACGCAAAGAACTAATGAGTAATGCTAAGGCTGCGTTTGTTCCAAGTATGTACATTGAACCCTTCGGCGGAGTACAAATTGAAATGTTGATGAGTGGTACTCCTACAATCACAACTGATTGGGGTAGTTTCACAGAGAACAATCCACATGGATACACAGGCTATCGTTGTCATACATTCGATCAGTTCGTATGGGCAGCAAAGAACATTGACAAGATTGATCCAAAGAACTGTAGAAAGTTTGCCGAGAACTTTTCATTAGAGAAAGTCGCACCTATGTATGAAGAATACTTTCAAATGGTATTAGACGTACACGAAGGCAAGGGCTGGTATCAAATGCACGAGGATAGAACAGATATGAATTGGCTAAAGAAAGACTTACCAAAATGAGCGACCACCATGATGACCACAAATTTGAAATAGAGTATTGGGGCAATTGCGCTAATACTTTTGACGAGGATCAAAAGCATTATGTCTATGCTAAGTTTATGGAGATACCACGTATGGGGTATTCGTTTGATGCTAAGAATAAACGCATACTTGACATAGGTGGCGGACCAAGTTCTATGCTACTCAAGTGTAAGAACCTAGTTGAAGGTAAAGTCTGTGATCCTATCGACTATCCTGAATGGACTAAACTACGATATGCTGGACATAACATTAGTGTCAATGTTCAACCAGGTGAAGAAGTTAATGAAGAAGGTTACGATGAAGTTTGGATTTACAATTGCTTACAACACGTTGAAAGCGTAGAACGAATCATTAGTAATGCTAAACGTGCTGCACCAGTACTACGACTATTTGAATGGATTGATATTCCAGCACATGATGGACATCCCTTCGAGTTAAGTAAAAAGATGCTAGATGATATCATTGGCTTGCCAGGATCAGGCACAGTTACACTAGGTGAATCTGGATGCTATGGTAAAGCCTACTATGGCGTATTCCGTCAATGAAATGAAACCGATTAGAATTTATATTTCGTGTAACGAGTTACCGAATACAAAAGCTAGTCTGTTTCATATCATTAGTAAACTAAAAGATAGTAAGCTACGTGACGAAAAGATAATCATAGTCCATTCAGTTGATTGGACACCTTATGATTATTTAGATGGATTAAACATTGAGTACGTCAACAGCGGATTTACTGCGTCACACTATGAATTCCCTGCAATAAGAAAGTTCTGGCAAGATAGTAATCAATCAGACTTCTATGGACTATATCTACATTGCAAGGGTGCTAGTAAGACAGACGAGTTAGAATTTGAAAATGGATTACGCTGGGCATCACTAATGATGTACGGTGTGATTGACAATAGCGATACTTGCTTAAGCCACTTAGAAGAAGGTTGTGACTTAGTTGGTTCAATGTGGCACTGGCACTTCAAGGGCAACTTCTATTGGTTCAATTCAACATATGTTAAGCAGATAGTAGACCCATACTTGTTTGATTTAGATTACAGAAACAATTGTGAATTCTGGGCCGCGTATGCGTATTGGTGGGGCAAATTTGAATTACCAAAGATAAAAAATCTATTCTATCTTCCTGATCTAAGTAAAGATACTGAGTTTATTAACATAAACACATTGCCCTCATTACATACAAAGAAAGTGTTAGCAAGTAATTTCAACGATTACTTGCTAACACAGGAACACTTTGCGTTTGATATTATAGCAATAAAAATTGTTGAGTTCATTCAGTTCAGAGGCACACTTAAAAAGGTTTTGAACTATGATGGAGTTGTCATAATCACAGACACTGGAGAAGTACTTAGTTACGATATGTTATGAAAAAGATAGTATTTTATATGGAGCCCACTTGGGCGTTTGGAACGATTCACTATGAGTTGTGTAAGTATCTATGGGGCTATGGCTTTGACTGTCAACTACTACCCTGGAATCAAAGCTATACACTTGAGGAGATGCAGGAGTTAATTGACACTACTGACTTGTTTGTCACTACTCCCCATGGTTGGAGACTGCTTGGTTACAGTTACAAGATTGTTGATCCAAAGCAATGTGTAATCATTGCACACTCTAAACTAGACATAGAAGAACTGATTCAGCTACACGGGCTAGATGACTTTGATAAGTTTCACAAGTATGGCGCAGTTAGTGAATGGTTAGGTGAGGTCAGTAAACAGTTAGGTGTAACAAGACAAGCAACAGTTACACCATTAGGTATTAACACTAACAATTTCTTTAATAAGCCTAGTGATTCACTGCGTACTGTTGGCTGTATGAATCTAGGTCAAGTAGGCGTGCATCAGAAGATTAAGCGCCCTTGGTTACTAGAGGTTGCTACTCAACGAGCAGGATTGGAGCTTAAAGCGGCAGCGTCATACCATCATAGTTTTGTAACGATGCCTGGCTTCTATAAGAAGGTCGATGCTGTACTAATTGCTAGCACGGAAGAAGGAGCAGGACTACCACTACTAGAAGCAGGCGCTGCCGGTAAACTAGTCATAAGCACACCAGTTGGACACTACCACAGAGTTGGTAAGTTTGGTGCAAACTTTGTTCCTATCGTTGAACATGAGTTTATAGAACAGACTGTGGAATTGTTAAGCTACTTCAAAAACAACCCGGATAAGTATCGTCAACGTTGTGCAGAGATACAACACCATGCTCAATCATACGATTGGAAATATGTCATTCATAAATGGATTGAAATATTGAGCTAACAAAAAAGCCCCTTTCGGGGCCTTTTTAGTTTTTCAGCTTCGTGAGCATATAGTCAGTATACTTTGACATACACATTGCGGGAATCTCCAAGAACGGTTCCTCTAGATGAAAGGGGCAACCCACTTTCCAAGTATTGTTTTCTTTGAAGTATTTCAATTCTTTGAGGTCGTTGACATTGGTTGGGTCAAAGTTCCTACGAGGATTGAATTTCCGAGCGAATGTGTTTAGCACTGACATATATTATTCCTTATTCACGGGGCATTGAGCTGGCTTCGATGATAACTTGGGTTACTTCTTCCAAGGTCTCACACACTACCTTTGCAGTCTTCCAATCGTCATTGTCATCACGACCGGATACTTCAACCATGTAGCCATTGTCGTACATATTGACAGTCAGGCTGTCATTGCACTTTTTGAGTTTGTCAGAGAGGTTCATATTAAGCTACTGCCTCATTCACTTCTGCCAAGATTTGCTCGGCAGTTACAGACTTCTTAGCACGTGCCTTGATTGCATCAATGCTAGGAGTAGTCTTAGCCTTTGCGACTTTGACCTTTACAGTGCCCTTGCTTGCCTCTTTAGTCTTGTCTGCAAGACTGTCAGCAATAGTTGCCTGATCGCCTGCTGATTGAAATTCAGCATGAGTAGCCAAATACGTGAGAGCTTCGATCTTGTCCATTTCAGTGGGCAATTCAACCAAGTCAATGCGAGTTGCACCACCTTTAGTGAACTGCTTGATACGGCGAACCATGTCATCAGTGAAACGAACCTTAGTGTTACCATTGTGAGTAGTAATACCAGCGACTTTGAAAGTTTGTTTAGCCATTTTGATTTCCTTTAAATAAAGCTAAGTTTAAAAATGTACTGATATCACTCAGCACTGACATAATGATAACACAGAATGGTATTATTGTCAACCATTTGTGCTACCAAAATCTATTAAAATTCGATGCGAACAGAACCCTTAACTACCGATGAATCGGGGTTGGTTGGGTCTGTAAATTCTTTTACCAATTTACCGCTATTTTCTGCGGCAAACTCGGCCATAATATCAGACAATTCACTACCGATAATGGTATCATAGTGAGCAATCAATACTGCCATTTGGAGTCGAAATGCTTCGGACACTTCGGTGCGATATACCGATTTACGTCCGGCAAATTTATAAGTAGAAAGAATACCATAAACAATATTCTTGTATTGAGTGCGATCCATATACATAAAAGTTTCCTTTAGAGAGATTAAAATTAAATTATAACACCAAAATAGTTTATTGTCAACTATTATTTGCCCGAAAGAGCAAATTTTTCTAGGACACTTTTTGCATCAGCAAGGTCCTCAACCTCATCCATTGTCTCGGCAATGAGCATATTCAATTCTGTTCCCACTTGTTGAACAACATGGCGAACATATTCCGATTCGTCTGGACCAAGCATGAGGAAATATTTTTCCAATTGCACTTGATCCAATGAGGTCAAGAATTCAAAAAAGTTAACTTTATCTGGGTTCATTCTTCAACTCCAAAATGCTCTTCAATATCAAACATTGCTGTGGACATTGCTTCATCCACGTTCCACTCATCTTCAATAGCCTGATCTCTTGTCTTAGAGACAATATCCCTACATTCCTTGACAATCAACTCGGCGAACTTTCCAGCGATAGTTCCTTGAAAGTATGATGTGTTAGCATGTTCTTTGCCTATGGTTTCATAGGCAAATTCTGTTGCTTGCTCATAAAGTTTAATTGCACGTTCGTTCATATTAAGCCTCAACAACGTAGTGCTTGTCCCACTTACCGATGTTAACATCAATGTACCAACCCACGTTGAAGTAGTCGGATTGAATGTCACTCTTGTCCCAATTACCGTCGTTCATTGCAACAACGATTTCTTTCAAGCAGTCCAGTGCTACACCATCATAATGATTTTGGAAATGATAGGGGTTGATCTGATCGTAACTACCAGTGTTAGGGCGAAAACCGCGAGACACTTGGTAGAAGTCATTACTGCAAACTTTATTAGAATTTGCAATAAAGTCAATAGCGCCCGATTTCAGAGTCAAGCACAGGGTCATGTGACTACGCACAGAGAGCGAACCTTTAACCTTGTACTTAGCAAGAATTGCCTTGATTTTGGGGGCAATCTTTGCTTTAGTTTCTTGAGACATGTAAGCCATTTGAAAACTCCTTTAACTAACTGAATAAGACTCTATTATATAGCCAAAACCATTTAATGTCAACCTCAGGAGTTGATAGTATTGAAAGGATTCAATTCCTCAAATTCCTGATCGGATTCCAGAATGTCGTATACAAAGTAAACAGGGATTCCCAGTCGTACCGAGATTGCTACAGGGCCATAACCCTCGTCCAGCATATCACGGATACCACTATCTATTTCAGCCATTTTGCTCATTTTGAGGTGCTCACAGTAGATTTAAACAAGATACCACACAACAGAGAGATACCCCAGGCTTGAGTCCAAGACACTTCTGCTACACCAGCAACAGCGCCTACCAAGCAACTATTCCACAACGCATACACAGGCCAACTCAGCAAGAAACTAAGAAACACCAGACCAGCAAGAGCTACAACAAGACCACCAACAACAACAATAAATTTTTCCATGATTTTTCCTAAGAGTTAAAAATTAAGCGGCAGACAACATGTTAGCAGGCATAAATAGATATGAGGATTCAATCATGTTTATACCCAACAAATACACAAAAATATACTTTAACATAATATCAAGATCGTTGTCAAGAGAATTGGTTAAAAAATTTGAAAAACATCATATTATTCCTAAATCAATGGGTGGGTCAAACAAAAAAGAAAATCTTGCTCCGCTTACTATAAAAGAACACCGACTTTGCCACATTCTACTAACTAAAATGGTAACAACTCCTGAACATAAAATTTCAATGAACTGCGCCGCATATAGAATGGTATGTTGTAACAAATACTCTGGGTTGAGTAAAGGTGCATACTATCAGTATATAAGAGAGAAATTCTTAGAATTCAATAAATCAAAAGTTCTTTCCGAGAAAACAAAAGAAAAAATCAGAGAAAAAAGAGCACTACAAAAAAACATATCTAATCAATATCTTTCCGGTAATCAAACTGAATCACCTAGAAAAGGAAAGAACAAAGATAATGATTCCGGTTACAAAGCAACCTCTGAGAAACTTAAGGGAAGAGAAATCACCTGGACAGATAAACTTTCAGAAACTGCAAATAGTAGACCAAAACTATCATGTACCAAGTGCCGAAAAGTGTTAGTGGTAAATTCCACCACTAACCACTATAAAAAGTGCTTTCAGACTGCTTGAAGCATATTAGCGGGGACGCGCCAAGAGCCACCGAAGGCTTTGCCGTTTTCACGCACGATAATGAATTTACGATTGACCTTCTCAACAGTACCTAGCACAACCTGACCACTACGGCTAGATTTGAATTTCACTTGCGAACCTGCTCGGAATGTAAACTTGGCTTTGTCAGCAAGTTGATTACGCATAAATTTGATTGCGTCACCGATAGAATTCAGTTCTTCGTTAGTGAAAGTGCCACAGATGATAGCACGATTGATTTCTTGCAAAGTCATATTAAGTCCTTTAGTTAACTGATTAAGATTCTATTATATACCCAAAACCATTTAATGTCAAATTATTTTTCGTCTGTTTTCTTATATTTTCCATGAATTTCATCAACCCGTTGCTCATATTCCAACTGACCGAGGATTATACCGTACATAAAATACAACAATATAACTCCAATGATACCGGCTAGTGCGGTTTTAATTGTTTCCATAGCAACATTCGTTACAATATAATCCAATGTAAGTATGCCGGCAACTGCGATACAGATTGTACCTACCAAAATGAGTAGTGCTTTAAGTTTAAGAGACATTTTGATTTCCTTGTTAAAATTGTATTATATACCCAGAACCATTTATTGTCAAATACCCTTTGGTTGATATTTGTTGGTCAATTCTGCTATTTCGTCAGTAGTGGCCAAGCCTTCAGTAACCAATCTTTTCTTTTCCTGCGAGATAGCACTCAAGCTAGCAGTGCCCCTTTTCCAGGCACTGTAGTCATCACTATAGTCGTAATACCAATCATGGTGGGCTAATAATAGCGCCAATGACTTGAGATTTTCGTTCATTACAACTCCTGCTTAGGATGCTTGGGTTTACGATTATACAACAGTTTGGATTGTACAACCTTAGGTTTGAACGGAGTGTTGTTTTGAAACAACATTTTATGAGCCCTGTGTTTGGGCTGTTCAACAGTGAAAGAGAGAATTTGCTTTTTCATAACCCATAGTATAGCACATTCTCTATTTATTGTCAAATAGCCAAACTGATATGCTTAATGTTTTTGATGGTGAAACTGCGCCACTCATTCTTTTCCAAGTCAAACACACGCAATGCCTTTGTGCTTTCTGACACTTTGCGAGGCTTGGCGTCCTCTTTCAATTCAACTACTGGAAGTTTAGTTGGCTCCAATGTACACTTCATAACACGTTCAGTACCATCAACTTTTGTGAAAGTAATGGTAGCTTCTGTTACTGTAAGAATATTTTTGAGCCATTCATGCAGCATTGGCTCGACACGGTCGTCAATAGTAATCAAGTTGTTATCATCAGTCCAATTAATCATTTT
>Ga0007804_1000557_pt1 | contig 13476 bp, 8 predicted proteins | sample CryBogCBE25Aug07_FD_60367 | JGI IMG/M metagenome (GOLD analysis project Ga0007804, IMG submission 60367) | Freshwater microbial communities from Crystal Bog, Wisconsin, USA - CBE25Aug07 | ecosystem: Environmental > Aquatic > Freshwater > Lake | place: Crystal Bog, Wisconsin, USA | collected... | reverse complement strand
CATGTGGGGTGTTGCAATCCGGAAAGAATTCGGAGTGAATTCTCCCAATGAAGATCCCCTCCCTCATTCTCCCCGTTGTTCTTTCTCCGTTGATGGCGTTTGCCGCCCCCTTGACCCAGAATCAACTTCAGATCGCAGTCTCTTCCAATGATGTAGTCTGGAATGAACCGGGTCGTTCCTCTGCCGATTCGATGCCCCTGGGCAACGGCGATATCGGTCTCAACGTCTGGACCGAGCAGAATGGGGACGTCCTGTTTTACATTGGGAAAACCGATGCATGGTCGGAAAATCCTGTAAAGACAACCGGACTGGCCAAGGTAGGCAAAGTGAGGATCTCGACTTCACCATCTCTTTTCACAGGAACGAATCATTTTGAGCAGGCCCTTCATCTTTATGACGGGGAAATGACGATCAAGGGAGAGAATTGCGAAGTTCGTCTCTGGGTTGATGCCAATGCACCAGTCATCCATGCGGAGGTTAAAGGAAGTAATCCCTGCGTGCTGACCGCTTCGCTTGATCCCTATCGCGTGCCACAACCCGTAAATCCCGCAGCGACCAATCCCGGAGACCTCTTCCGGAGTCCCGGTATGGATGAACTCAAGCCCGACTATCACGCCGAGGGACTCAAGGACCGGCTTGCGTGGTGCCATTTCGACGGAACGACGAACGGCCTCGGCAAGCCAACCGCTCCCGAAGTGGTGAACTGGGGATTTGGGGCACTGATTCAGGGGCCTGACATGACGGTTTCTGGTGCCGGAACTCTCGTCTCAACTTCCGGCACCAGTCACGAGATCGCGATCTCGGTCGCTTCTGGAAAGGCAGCGGGTGACAAAGAGTGGATTGATCAGGTTCTGCATGCCTCTTCGGCGACTTATCCTGTATCCGATAAGAAACAATGGCAGCTGCACGCCGATTGGTGGCATGCCTTCTGGGATCGTAGCTACATTTTCGTGAGCGGTACGCCCGAGGCGAAAAAAGTCACCCAGGGATATGCCCTCCAGCGCTTCAAGACAGCCTGCGCGGGACGTGGTGCCTGGCCGATGAAGTTCAATGGATCTCTTTTCGTCATCGACTGGCCCGCAGTCAGTTTCGGGAAGGACAAGGTGACTGGCGTGGAAACGATCCGTCCCGTCACCGCCGACTACCGGGCCTGGGGAGGCCAGTATTGGTTTCAGAACACCCGGGCCATGTACTGGCCGCGTCTCAAAGCGGGGGATTATGACATCATGCAGCCCCTCTTCCGGATGTATCTCGGCGAGATCCAAAACAACGAGGCTACTGTGAAGAAGCTCTATAACCACGATGGCTCCTACATCGCGGAAACATCCCCACACTGGGGTGCGCTCCCGAACCTCGTCGGTAAGACCAACGGAGCATACACCGACTATTACTTCACTCCTGTTCTCGAGCTCAGCACCATGATGCTCGATTACTATGATCAGACGCAGGATAAGGCGTTCCTTAAAGAAACGCTTCTGCCCTTTGCCAACCTCGGCCTGACCTTCTTCACCAATCACTTCCCCCGCGATAAGGATGGAAAGCTGCTCCTCTCGCCTGATAACTCGATTGAGATGTACTGGATGGTTAATAACCCCCTTCCCGATATCGCCGGGCTTCACTATGTCCTGGGTCGCCTCAATCAGCTTCCTGAAGACGAAACCACGCCGGCGATGAGGAAGTCTTGGTCGGATCTGGAATCGATTCTCCCTCCGCTGCCAATCGCCGATAAGGATGGCAAAAAGGTGATCTACCCCTATGACCCTGCGCTGAACACCGGGGTCAAATCGCATAACATGGAGAACCCAGAACTCTATGCAGTCTATCCCTTCCGACTCTATGGGCTGCCTGAGTTGGGCAAGGGAGATCTGCAAATCGGTCTCGATACCTATGCTGCCCGCACCCAGAAAGGGATGCACTGTTGGGGACAGGATCCTATGGACTGCGCCTACCTTGGTCTCACGGACGATGCCAAGAAGTTGGTCATCCATGATCTCACCAATCAGGACAAGGCTCAGAAGTTTCCGGCCTTCTGGGACAAGGGGCATGACTACTCCCCGGATGAAGATATCGGCGGCAATGGGGAACAGGCCCTTCAGCTCATGCTAATGCAGACCGAGGGAAAAAAGATCCTCCTCCTGCCAGCATGGCCCAAGGATTGGAACTGCACCTTCAAGCTTCACGCCCCCTACAAGACGACCATATCAGCTCATGTCGAGGGAGGAAAGATTCAGGATCTCGTTGTCGATCCCGAGTCCAGAAAAGCAGACGTGATCATTCGTCAGTAAAACCTCTGGAATTTGAGGCTCCGACGTCTACTTGCGGCAGGTCATCGCGGAGCGGAGTTCCTTCTCAGCCTCAGGTGACCAGTACCCGCACTCAAGTTGCAGGAAAACCGAGGTGTAAGGCTGGGTGTGATTCGTCTTCAGAAGGAGGACGTGAAAGGTTTTTCCAGCCTCGTCCAGCTTCCTGATGATTTCCTCGTGGGGGAGCGATTCAACTTTATGTGAGCTGAGCAGTTTGGTTAGAGCTTCGCGGTAGGCACTGATGCCGGGAGCATTTTTTTCCGAGACATAGGGAAGCTCACTGTCGGTCATGATGACTGGGCGAATATGCTTGGTTCCTGCAAGGGTTGAGAGCACGGCGCGTGTTACCTCAATCTGCCCCTTGCCGGTCTCGACTGTCTCAACCCCCTGGGCGGTCTGCCAAGGGTAGGCGGAGTCGGCGATCACGATCCAGTTTCGGTGACCAAGGAGGGGTAGCTCTTTAAGCAAGGTCTGCTTCCAATCCGCAGCATGAAGTGCAGGGGTGAGTGCTAGGAGAAAGCCAATCAGGATTTTTGCTTTTTTGTTCATGGGGGTTATTACTTCGCAAAGCTGAGAACGATCCTGACTGTTTCACCAGTCTTGATCCGAGCTTTATCCTGAAGGGTGATGGTGCTTTTACCGTCCACAGTTTCAATTATTGCATCGATTGGCTTTCCCTCACTGGTCACCGTGAGCGATAAGGGGGTCTTAGGTGCAGAGAGACTGAAGGAGTGGAATGTTACCGATCCCCACTTCACGGCCAAATCAGCCGTCATCGTCTGGCCCGTGATTTTCTGCGAATAGGAACCCCACCCTTCGGCGGCTGTGAAAGCGGATTTAAAGTGATCCGGATGGATGCGCGGGGCAAATCCGATATGACTCTTCGGACCGTCATACTCGAATCCGCAGGCGGCTAAGAAGACACCATAGCTGGCCATCGAGCGGCCGTAGTGATCACCGCACTCAACCTCATTGTAAGGATTGCGCTTGGATGCGCCATAACGGTCATGAACTGCCCGCTCAATCGCCAGGCCTTTCGAGACGAGATCACTGTCCGGGGAGCCCTCCCAGATCATGTGACCAGCAACCTGATGCTCGAAACCATTCATGCACTCGTTGAAGTAGCTTGCATACATGGCATTCCCCTGACCGCTTGCCTTTGCCAGATCCCAGTCTTCTCGTGGAAAGGTGCACATGATCAAGCCACCTTCCCCGGCCACGGCATAGGTGCGGCCTTTTTTATAGACGTTCTTAAAAGGCCCGACATCGGTAGCAAAGTTGTACTTCCAGAGAGACTCAAGCGAGGAGACGGTTTCCTTTTTGGGTAGCACGCGCGGCAGGCCCACCTGAAAAGCCCAACTCTGCCCCAGCACTTGATCAATCTCGCTGCCGGAACCCGAATTGATCGTTTCGGGGTGAGCAGGATCGACCTTGTTCTGGAAGTATTCTCCGTTGAAGAGGTTCTTCTTCATGAATTCTTCTCCGGTTCCGGCAATCCTGCGGTAGCGAGTTGCCGTATCGGGTTCGTTCATCACATCGGCCATTGTTGCGGAGGCGTGGAGTGCGGCCAGATAAAGGCCGTTATACCAAGCAACCTGACCGCGCCAATCAGCGTCGAGCGTGTTGTGCTGTGCTCCCTCAATGACTCCTTTTTCACCTGGGTCCTTCCTGATCATGTACTCCATGGCCTTTTTTACGCCCGGCCAGATCCTGCCCAGGAAGGCATTGTCGGTGGTCATCTGGTGCTCGCGCAGGGCACGCAGGATGTAAAAAGCTTGGGCGTCGATCGCTGGGCCACCTTTGTTTTCCCCGCGGCAATCGATCCATCCCTCGGGGGAAAGGGAGGTGCCGAAGTCCACCCGTTCTCGTTGATCACGCTCGATCGCGGGGAAGAGACGTCCGATGGTCTGGGCGTATCCATAGACATGACCGCAGGTTCCCTCGCACGCACCCACCCCTTCCCAAGCCCACCAGCGACCGTTCTTGAACCGGTAGTTGGCGGAGGAGGCCAGATTGTCTATCGAGAGCAGAGTGCGGTCCAAAAACCACCACGGAAGGGTTGAGTCATACCACGTATTATTCCATTGACGGGTACTCTCCTCGAGACGATCCCTGTTCTTGACGAAGTAACGCATCACATCGCCCGCAGAGGAAAACTTCGAGGCATACCATCGCCCTTGCTGCTTGATCTTCGGGATGTGATTAAGATTCGGGAAGAACCAGGCGATAGCGAAGGTCAGTTTCTTTGATTCACCCGGTTGGAGGGTAAGGGTGCGGCCTAGGAATCCTGTTAGTTTTTCAGGTGCCCGAGCCTCCTGCTTTCCGGAAGTCAGATCCGCAGGGCCGTCAAGCAGTGCGAGAGCCATGGAGCCGTTGTCCTCGGCGTCAGGATGATTCTCAACCGATCCCGTTTTCGGATTATGGAGAATCTCGCGATCACTCAGAAAGATTTTTCCCACCGTGATCCCTGATTTCGGCGAGGTCTCATTGTCAACAATGCGAATAATGCCCTGCTTTCCAGCCCAAGGGGTGAGATCAAGTGCCTGGAGTCGCAGGTCGCGGACATCGTTATAAGAAGAAGGAGGGCAGAGGCTTGCCACGACAATCCCGTCCACCAGCAGGTCAATGCCGGAGCTGTTGCTGGCGCGGCTTTCCGGACGCATCCAGGCATAGAGATGAGTACGGTCTATCGAGAAGGGGGAACTTGAGAGCGATCCATAGGGCCGTGCCCCCCCAGATCGTGAGGTGAAGGGACGGGAACTGACAAAACCCTCAGTCTCCTTGCCCAGATGGTCTAATCCTAGGCTCCTCTGCTCCGGGCTTAGGGCGCTGGCCTTGTAGGCCCCCGGACCGAAAGCTTCTCCCTCGACCTTCCAGCCTGAGAAACCCTTGGACCAATCCTCGATCACATGGTCCTTGCTTGTAGGGGATGCAGTCTCCTGCTCGACCGACTCCTCCAGGAGAGTCAGTGATCCTTCGTTCGTTGTCCTGTTGATGCGCTTTCCATTGAGCGCATCCCGTTCACGCGACAGCACGAAGTTCTCAAGGGTTCCCTTCATAGTGACGGTCACGGGGTGGGGGGAAGTGTTGCTGATGGAGTACTCCATGACGGTCAGCGGAAGACTGGAATCATCCACATCAAGCGGAATAAAGGGTGAAAAGGCGGTCAGGGCGATTTGCACCGGCACGTTCGGATCCTTGTATTCGACGAAGGCCATCGGAAACTCACCGCGGAAGGTGATCCCTGAGAAGCCATTGGTCGAGAGGGGGATTTCCTTGCCCCCGACAACAAGTCCGAAGGTCTGCTCAAGCGGTTTCACAACAGGTCTCGGGCTGTAATTTCCCGACCAACCCGTGAACGCGGCCCCGTTGAACACATCCCAGAGCCAGAGTTGGCCGTCACCTCCCAGATAAAGCTGACCCGCGAAGAGACCCCCAATAGGCATCCCGATATGAGCTAACTCAGGACCCGTGAAGACCTGTGGCTCGCCGCGCTCCGTGAGAGATTTCACCCAACCCGGATCGAGTTTTTTATCGGCGGGGACAAGATCAGCCAGAGGAACGTTCTGGGTATTGGTTGTCTGGGCATCTCCCGTGGGAACGGAAAAAATACCGAACAAAGCAACAAGGAGAAACCTGAGACGGAGTGATTTCATGGCGGAAATAAAAGAACTGTCTTTAGTTTTTGAATGATCACTGCAGGCTGATGACCTTGAAACCGTTTAAAGATACGGGCTCTGAACCTTTGTTCACGACTTTGATCGTGTGATTTCCCTGAGGGAGTCCCTCTTTGGCGAAAACCGGGATTTTTGTCAGCGTTGGGAAATCGTTCGTTTTTAGAGAAACGTTCCCCTCCGATTTCTCGTCGACGAAGATTTCCAGCGCGCCGCTAGCCGATGATTTCTCGGCGAGGAGAGAGACTCCGGTTCCCGTGAAGTTGAATTCCACAGAGTCTCCAGGCGTGGTGCTGGTGCGGACAGTTTCCCAGTTTCCATGAAACTTGGCTGCCGGATCATCTGAGGGGATCCCCTGAATCCGTGTCACTGAATTTGTCTTCAGGATGAGCGGAATACGCCAGTTCTTATAGAGTCCGGTCTTCTCTCCACCGAAAGGACAACCCGAGGTGTAGAGATCGATCTTCACTCCGTCGCCAGTCTTTTCCTGATACTTGGCACAAAGATTAGGGCCGTACATGTGCCGATCGGCATCCTTCAGGAAACGGTCGTTGAATGAAGAAACAAAACTCCAAGGACCCCATGGATGCTCCGACTGATAGAAATCATAGGTGACCAGCTTGGGATCAAACCAATGGGTTAAAGTCGGGGAGACATACCAGGAAACGAGGAGATACGTGCCAAGAGCGGGAATGTAGGCGGGAGAGGTCCATCCGAGTTTGGCGGGGATCTTTAGGATTGGCTGTGCTCTCGAAAGATCGTGACTCCACGACTCCTGTAACGCGCCTTCACCACCGGTAAAATAGCTCCAGTCCGAGGCTTTTAGATTGGGTAGATCCGAACGCAGCACCCGTGCCACGATCATGTCATCACCACCATTCCAGAAGCCGTTGTTGGAAATCGCATAGACATATTGGTCTGCTCCATCATGCGTTTCCGTTCCACCATTCTTTCCAAAGTGGAAAAAACCGGGGCCCCCGAATCGGGATCCCGGCCACATCGGGGAGTCGTAGTTTTCCTTGGCCGTTCGGGTCCATGTTTTACCGTGATCGGTTGATTTGATGAGGCTGGCGTTAAAGGAAGTCTGCCGCATCAGGGGATCCTTCGATTTGTGGCCATAAATGTTCCTTACAACGAAGCCATAAAAAATCCCGTCAATGCATTCCTGGCCGCAGATTTTCCAGGTCGCCCCGTCAGGTCCTGCTCCATCGCTTTTTCCATATTCATCCATGGAGTTGATGAGTTCCCCTTTGAGATGGTCTTGATTCGGACCGGTCAACTTGTTGAGGCAAAGGTTCCGCCCCTCCTTGCCGAAGCCAGGACCATCACAGGTGAAGTGGTAGAGGCAGTCGTCATCTGCCCAGAAAGGATCGGCAGTATCGCCTTTCATATCATCCCATTTCTGGAGATGATCCAGATCGGGGTAGACCGAAGTGATCGGAGCGGACGGCTTATCCTCTGCCGCGAGAAGAATCCGATTCGCGGCTAAAACCGTCGTGAAAAAGAAGAGGATGAAAGGGGGGGCTTTCATACCTCCAAACTATCGTAAGGCTAACGCAAAGAGACAATCCCTCATTCGACTTGTCGGGCTTGCCACATCGAAAAGAGTGCGATCCAATTCTTTTTGCCATGAACTACGTCAATCTGGGCCGCACGGGCCTCAAGGTTTCCCCGATCTGTCTCGGCACCATGAATTTCGGCCCCCGGGCCAATGAACCGGAATCCCATGCCCTCATGGATGAGGCACTTGATAAGGGCATCCAATTCTTCGATACCGCCGACATCTATGGATGGAAGACCTACGAGGGGTACACGGAGCAGATCGTGGGTGATTGGATCGCTGCGAGCGGCAAGCGTGCCCGGATCGTTCTTGCCACGAAATTCCAAGGCGAGATGGGAACCGGGCCGAATGACCGAGGTGCCTCGGCCAAGTATATACGCTCTGCCGTCGAGGCCTCGCTGAAGCGCCTCAAGACCGACTACATCGATCTCTACCAGATGCACCACATCAACCGTGATGCTCCTTGGGATGAAGTCTGGCAGGCCATGGAAGTACTCGTCCAGCAGGGGAAGATCCTGTATGCCGGATCCTCCAACCATCCCGGATGGCAGATCGCACGGGCCAATGAGGCCGCGAGCAGACGGAACTTCCTCGGCTATGTCTCCGAGCAGTGCAAACTCTCTCTCCTCTGCCGCTTTAACGAACTGGAGGTACTACCCGCCTGTCAGACCTATGGACTCGGAGTCATTCCCTGGTCTCCCCTGGAGGGAGGTATCCTCGGTGGACGCCCTCAGGTTAGCGAGATCATGCGCCGTGGTCGTGTCGAGAGTGTCGAGCGGGTGAACAAGATCGCTGCTCAACTCGATGCGTGGGAAGCCCTTTGCAAGGAACTCGGTCACACACCCTCTCAGGTCGGTCTGGCCTGGACGATGCATCTCCCGGCAGTGACCGCCCCAATCATCGGCCCCCGGACGATGGAGCAGTTGAACGATGCCCTCGGTGCTGTGGAGGTGAGGCTCGACCGTGCGACACTTGATCGCATTGATACGATCTTCCCACCCGCCGGTGATCCGGAGATGATCCGCAAGAGCACAAACCCCTATCGCTACGAGACACCCGAGGCGTTCGCTTGGTAGTATTCAGCATCCCTAAAAAATCCCCCCTATGAAAAAACACATTGCCCAAGCCATTGCCGGCCTCATCGTGCTGGCCTCATCTGCTGTCGCAACAGCCTCTCAGTCCTCTCCCTCGCCTTCCCCTGCAGTGATCGCACACGCTGATTCTGGTCGAGAGGTTCTCTCCTTCGACCAGGGATGGAGGTTTCATCTTGGAGACATCCCTTTCCCAGAGATCAAGGGACATGGTGCCACCTACGGCAATGCCAAGGCAGGCAATGCTCCTGGTGCGGCAGCCACTATCTATGACGACACAGGTTGGAGGGTTGTGGATCTCCCGCATGATTGGGCCGTCGAGGGGCCTTTTGACAAGGAGGCGAATGTCTCCCAGGGATACCGTCCCCGTGGATTCGCCTGGTACCGCAAGTCCTTCAAGATCGACCCTTCTGACAAAGGTAAGCATTTGGAGCTCCAGATCGACGGGGTATCGACCCACTGCACAGTCTGGCTCAACGGAACGGAGGTGCATCACAACAACTGTGGATATACCGGTTTCAGCGTGGATCTCACCCCTTCGGCCCGTTACGGGGAGGATCTGAACACAGTCGCTATTCGCGTCGATGCCAACGCCATGGAGGGATGGTGGTACGAGGGGGGCGGGATGTACCGGCACACGCGTCTCGTGAAGAGACCGCCAGTGCACATTATGACGGACGGGGTGTTTGCCCAGCCAGTCAAGGAACCCTCCGGATCATGGAAGATCCCGGCCGAAGTAACTGTCGAGAATATCGGAAAGACGAATGCTTCTGCCTCCGTAACGGTTACCCTCCGTGACCCCGAGGGTAAACAAGTCGCCACCCTAACAGAGACCAATGATATTCCGGTGCTTGGATCAAAAGTCTTTCGTCCTGTTTTGAATGTCACCGATCCGCGTCTTTGGTCCCAGGATCATCCTGTGCTCTACAACGTTGAGACCAAGGTCGCTTCACCCGGAGAGTCGGAGGATGCTGTCACAACCAAGGTCGGTTTTCGGACGATCAGTTTCGACGCGGATAAGGGATTCTTCCTGAATGATCAGCCGGTAAAACTGATGGGGACCTGCAATCATATTGACCATGCCGGCGTGGGGGTAGCCGTCCCTGATTCACTTTGGGATTTCCGGATCCGCAAGCTGAAGGAGATGGGATCCAATGCCTATCGCTGCTCTCATAATCCTCCTGCCTCCGAATTCCTCGATGCCTGCGACCGCCTCGGAATGCTCGTCATGGATGAGAACCGCAACTTCAACTGCTCCCCCGAGTACATGGATCAGCTCCGATGGATGGTACGCCGTGATCGCAATCATCCTTCGGTGATCCTCTGGTCGGTTTTTAACGAGGAGACGATGCAGGGAACCGAACAGGGCTACGAGATGGTCCGCAGGATGACCGCCGCTGTCAAAGAACTAGACACCAATCGTCCCGTGACGGCCGCACAGAGCGGAGGGCAGATGAATCCTGTCAATGTCTCCGCGGCGGTTGATGTCGTGGGTTTCAACTACCAGCAGGGGAACTACGACACCTTTCACAAGGCCCACCCTGATAAGCCGATTACCAGTTCGGAGGACACCTCCGCTGTCATGACTCGCGGCGAGTTTGAGACGGTGAAGAGCAATAACATCCTCGGCTCCTACGATGACGAGCATCCGGGATGGGGCAACACCCATCACGATGCTTGGAAGGCGATCGACTCACGCCCTTTCGTCGCTGGTGGATTTGTATGGACCGGCTTTGATTACCGTGGGGAGCCGACACCCTTTGCATGGCCGAGCGCCGGTTCCTTTTTCGGTTGTATGGATCTCTGCGGTTTTCCAAAGACGGCCTTCTACATCCATCAGGCAATGTGGATCAAGGATCGTCCCATACTGGAGATTGCCCCCCACTGGAACTGGAAAGGGAAGGAGGGAAAGCCGGTCCGGGTGATGGTCATCACCAATGCCAAACAGGCTGAACTTTTCCTCAACGGGAAATCACTCGGAGTGAAGGATGTCGATCCCTATGCCATGGCAAGTTGGGAGGTGCCGTACGAACCCGGCACCTTGGAGGCTGTCGCCAGAAACGACGGAAAGGAAATTGCCAAGACCAAGGTCGAGACGACTGGGGATGCCGTAGCCCTCAGGATAACGCCCGACAGGGATTCCCTCGCGGGGGATGGGCGAGATGCCCTGCCGGTTACCATCGCTGCCGTTGATGAGCAGGGCAGAGTTGTTCCTGGTGCCGCACCGATGGTGACGCTCAAGGTCGAGGGTGCGGGCAAGTTGCTAGGCCTTGGCAACGGTGACCCGAACTGCCACGAACCCGAGCAGACCGAATCGCACTCGCTCTTCCACGGACTTGGCCAGGCTATTGTTCAGTCCGTCACGGGGGGCTCCGGCGCACTTCTCCTCCATGCTTCGGCTCCGAACCTGAAGGAGGGCTCCGCAAAGGTGGTTCTCTCCAATTCGCCCCTTCTCCCCTGGGTTCCACCGGCACCTCCCATCCAGATCCTCTCGAAGTGGAGGATGTCCGAACTCACCGAGGCAAAGCCCGATCCCGGCGCCAAGGTCGCCGACAATGACATGAACACCTGGACCCAAGTAAAACTTCCGCGTCTGGAGAATAGACAGAAGCAGGGATGGATTGCGTTCCGAAGCGACCGCTTCAAGCCGTTTGAGCAGCAGGCGAAGGAAGGTGGGATGATCCGCTTCCATGAGATTCGGGGCAAGGGAGAGATCTGGCTCGACGGGGTCAAAGTCTACGACAAAATCCAACCCTACACCCTGCCCGTGGAGATTCCTCTGCCGCCGGGAGATCACGAGCATCAACTCATCGTGCTTCTGCAGAAGGGGGACGATGCCAAGGAAGCCGGACTCGGCGGCGTTGTTTCCGTGGAGTCGGTCTCAAGGCCAACGCCGTGAGGTTGTTCGTCATTCCCCGCTGGTCGAGGGGAATGACGCCACCATCGCGGATGCCGTCCCCTTAAACGATCTGTTGCCGGATGCTCTTGATGAGCAACGGCAAGGACAGTCCGATATCTGCAATCATCGCATCCTGCGGTTCCTCCAGCGTTGCGAACTGACTGTCGAGCAGCGAGGTGGGCATGAAATGATTCTCGCGGGAGGCCATGCGTGATCGGATCAATTCGGCTGAGCCCTTCAGATAGATGAAGCGAAGATGAGGGCATCCTTCCGACAAACGGTCGCGATAAACCTGTCGGAGTGCCGAGCAGGCGAGAAAAAGAGGCTTCCCGGAACCATCACGCGTTTTCAATTCACGATTCAGAATCTCCAACCATCCCCAGCGGTCCTCATCGCAAAGTGGAATTCCGGCGGCCATTTTCTCCCTGTTGGCAGGCGGGTGAAAATCATCAGCATCCAGAAAGGATCCCCCCGTCTCCTGCGCAAGCATCTCCGCCACGGTGCTTTTTCCGCATCCGGAGACACCCATGACCACGAACTGTCCTCCGGTGGCGCTCATTTCTTCAGGTTCCCTCCGGCCCAATCAGGTTGTTCTGTGAGGTGATAAAGCATTTCTCCCGCCTTCCGTACCAGCAGGACCCCCTCGTCCTCCCGGTTGGCAAAGCTCTCAATATCGATGGTCGCGGGATCACGGTAACCCATGTTGATCTTATCGCAGATCTCTTTCGGAATGCCGGTGGCCAGGGTCACGCGGATGCGGCACTTTTCGACGCCATCCACCATCTTCCCGATACCGCGCACATGGGTACTGTGGGCGAGGGTTCCCCACGGGATATCCTTGAAGTGTTCCCACTGTTCGAGGAAGTAATCCCGGCAGTGGTAACCGATCGACTCGATCAGCTTGCCATGGACCACGGAGATCTCATGGATATGGGGGGCATAGATGATGAGTTCCCCGCCGTCGGCGACCACAGGCTCCAGCTTGTACATGCATTTTCCACCCACCCAGAGTTCGTCGTACATCGCCGGCGCACACGAGAGCACGGTGTGAAAGGGGCGGTCCTTACGGACGATATGGAGCTTGCGCGAAAGTTCGGAGGCCTCATCCCAGGCATCAACCGGGGAACCGGCGTAGAGCCCCGCCAATCCTGCACCTTGGACGACCATGCAAAAGCAGAACTTGTCCACCTTGACCATCTCGGCGGCGCGGTCAACGACCTTACGGACCGGCGTCCATTTATTGCCGATGATCATGGGATTGGTCACAACAGCCCCGAGCCAATGGAAGAAATTCAGAACCTCCGGTCCGCTGACACCGGGGAAGAGGTACTTGTTACCGCCGGAGCAGCCGACAACCTCGTGGGGGAACACGGGGCCGATGATGATGAGTCTGTCGTAGTCGAAAAGGTGCTTGTTGACCTTGACCTCCACATCCATGGCAAAGAGCCCTTCAGTAAGACCGGAAATCTCCTTGGAGGTGATGGTTCCGATGGTTTTTAGTGCCGCGGGATTGTCCCATTCATGATTAAGAAGGCGGACATGTCCGTAGGTTTCCTTCCTTTGTTCCGCGTCGATCTCAAGGCGTTCACAGATCGCCTCCTCGCTCATGGGTGGATGGGTGCCCAGCGCGATCATGACGTCAAAAGCCGATGTTGAAGCCCCAATCTGATCGTGCAGTGCCTTGAACATCAGCCCCACGGGAGCTGTTCGCGTCGCGTCGGGGACGATCAACAGCACTTTCTTGCCCCGATAGTCATCCGGAACACAGGCCTGTGCGACCAGTTCACGGACTTGCTCGGGGGAAACGCTTTCACCCTCCTTGGCGATACTTGAAAAGACTTGTTGGCTCATGGGGTCAAGCATCTGTAATCTTCCGAATAGATCCAATATAATCGTTTATCTCTTCTATTTGTCATGAATTCCCTCTTCTCCGTCAAAGGCCAAGTCG
>Ga0007804_1000554_pt1 | contig 13499 bp, 26 predicted proteins | sample CryBogCBE25Aug07_FD_60367 | JGI IMG/M metagenome (GOLD analysis project Ga0007804, IMG submission 60367) | Freshwater microbial communities from Crystal Bog, Wisconsin, USA - CBE25Aug07 | ecosystem: Environmental > Aquatic > Freshwater > Lake | place: Crystal Bog, Wisconsin, USA | collected... | reverse complement strand
AAACTCTATGGGCTAATCGCTTCCACCAAGGCCGGTGCTGACGGTCAGAAGCTCGGGACCGAATACCAGTCCCACATGTTCTCCCGCATGGTGAAACTCGAAGAGGAAAATACCCGCCTCAACAAGATTATCACAGACCAAGCTACTCATATTGGGTCATTGGAAACCAAAGTCGCAGACCTCACCCACAAGGTTGCCGGGTACGAAGAAGCTAAGGGGTTGCTCGCAAAGATCACCACCAGCTACGAGAAGCTGAAAGGTGAAAATGCCGAAATGACCCGACGACTCGAAGCCGCATGCTTGCACAAGACGGGGCGAGACGGTCGGCCTTATCTCCCATCGGGGGAACGGTCATGAGCATGGACTTTGACATGCTGGCGATGTGGGTTTGCTCGGCGATAGTCATTTACCAGTATGGTCAGATAGCCATGCAAGCCAGTTGGTTGCTGTGGCATCACTCGGAACTGGCGACGGCGCGCGAAATCCACGAAACGGGATCGGTTCTATTCTTTTCGGTGCTATGCATTGTGACGCAGTTCGTGGCGTCGTCGAGTGGGTCAGTATCGTGCCAAGGCATCCGTCTTAAGATAGCATTGATTGCGGTAGTATGGGGCATCGGGCGGTATGTGAACCGAAGTCTTGACGGGCGGTTGCGGTGGTACCTTTTCTGTCGTCAAGAATATGACCGGCTTCGTGCTGCGGGGGAAATTCACTGATGCGCCCTTTCCCGAAGGTCATAGCGACGTCGATTGCGGCTTTTTCAACCGTGGCAGCAGTCGGTTGGGCGTTGTTCCATGAAGCGGAACCATTGCGTCTCGTCACTCAGGTTTATCCGCCCTACCAACTGATTAACCCCGATGGCAGCATCGGCGGCACCAGCGTCGAAACTATGCGCTGCGCTTTGAATGGCCTGGGGCAGGACTACAATCTAACTATCGTCAATGGGTCACAGTGGGAACAGGCGCAACAGGATACTAAAGACGGTAAGTTTGACGGGTTCTTCGGAGCATTATTTACCGTCCCTCGTAGTCAATGGGCCACCTGGACCACCGCGCTCGATGTGAGTCGAGCTTACTATGTTCGCCGCAGGGATCACGACAGCGACCATCGTGACCTGGATATGCGATGGGGTGTCAAGGCCGGCTCTGGTATTCAAAAGACCATTGAGGCTAGTCCCTATCATTTTACACTGATAGCGTCGGATAACCCACAACTGGTGAAGGCGTTGCATGATTGGGACGTAGACTGGATTTACATGGATGTACTGATTCTACAATGGGCGTCACGAGTTAATGGGTATGAGGACGAACCCCTCGCTGCCACGGTGGGTAGCCCCAATTTCGAGTTTGACACGCGAATCTATCATCTCGAACCCGCCTCGGATCAGCTTTACGGGGCGTATTTCTCTCATGCATTCTTGAACACCCACCCAAGCTTTCTGGATAAATTTAACGTCGCAGCGGGAGCATGTCGGCAGGAACGGGAGGTGAGTAAATGAGCGAGTCATTGACGCAGGAGCTGAAAGAGTTGCGCGTTGACGTGCGATGCCTTATCGATGCCCACGCATGCCTGCGCAAGGAACTGGTGCTACAAGACGAAGTCATTCGGAAACTGATGGGGCGAACTCATGCGTTGGAGAATCGCAAATGATTTCCATCGGGTGCCACGCCATCGTCCTGATTGCCATCTATGTCGTGGCTTGTGCTTATATCAATGAGGACCCTCATGGTTAGAGTGCCGCTGATCCCTATCCACATCCAGATAGCGCGCTGCTACGCTACCTGGAAGCGTCTTTACCTTTTGTGCTGGGGTGTCGTGCGATGAGCCGCCCTGTCCCACAATGCGCCGTTGACTTGGTGAAGTCATTCGAGGGTTGCGAGCTGTTGGCTTATCCCGACCCTGGCACTGGCGGTGCACCGTGGACCATCGGCTATGGCTGCACCGGTCCCAACATCTTCAAGGGCCTGACGATCACCCAGGACGACGCCGAAGAATGGCTCGTTGCGGATCTTCAGAAGGCGGGTGATACGGTCTTGCGCTTCACTGGGGCAGTTGGTTTGACCGATAACCAATACGGCGCACTTATCAGCTTCGTCTACAATGTCGGCGGCGGAAATTTCGCCACAAGCACGCTGCTGACCCACGTCAAGGCGGGGGAGTTCGATGCGGCGGCGGGTGAGTTCGGCAAGTGGAATCATGCCGCAGGGCGAGTGCTACCGGGACTGACGGCGCGGCGAGCGGCGGAAGCGGAGCTGTTCAGTGCGTAGCCTCTCCATGCACGAGCACAAGCTTGCCATCGGTGTGATCATCCTGGTCATGCTGGCGGTCCTCGACGCCTCCGCGCTCGCGCTCGTCATCTGTATTAATTGGGCTACTCTCCCCGGCCCCGAAGCTGGTATTGTGGCGTCGATCATCACGGCGGTGGTCACGGGGATCAACGGCCACGCGGGGAGCGTGGTCGGATACTATTTCGGGGCAACGCCGCCCGAGGGGAACTAACATGCCGAATATCAACCTCTATGCGCTTGGTGCCGCCGTAGTGGCGTGCTTGTTGCTTCTGACGTGGGGTACGTGGGAACGGGCCACTATCGCCGACTACGAGACCCAGATCGCCACGATGAATGGTGAGATGGCTCAGGCCAAGGCATCCCACGACCTCGCCATCGCCAATCTCAATACCACGCTGGAGACGACCCATGCCGCGCACTCCCAGGAAATTACTGCTGTTGGCACTGAGCTTCAGCGCGCTGCTGCTGAGCTTGACCGCCTGCGGGCCAACCCTGGCCCCGGTCGTTGTGACCAAGTGCGACCTGCCGCCGTTTATCAAGAAAAGCCCCCCGTCGTCGGCGCAACTCCGAGCGGACATACAAGCGTGGTATCAAGCTCAGGCAGCTACGCCTTCCGCGCCGACATCGATACTCGATGTCTCGAAGCTGCCAGCTACGCAGAGGATGCCCGCGCCTGGGCAATGAGTCCCCAGGTGTCACAGTGACCCTCTTTCAATTCTTCAAGGAGCTACTACACATGTCCGACGAAACCGTTGTTGATGCCCCCGTGGTCATTCCGCCGCGTCCTCTGGACGCCATCGCCAATGATGTTGATGCCGCCAAGGCGCGTCATGCCGCCGCTGTTACCGAGCTTGCTTCGGCTACCGGAGTGCTGGGTACCGTCGTCGCCGAGTATCGTGCCGCCATCACTTGGGCAGACGAGAAATGCAAGGAAGTGGAATCCAGCACGAGTGGCCTGATTGTCGAGGCCGAAGCGTGGTTGAAGCGCGTCGTCTAATGCTTAAAGTGGCCGGAGCTTAGCGGCTCCGGCCAACCCGTGCGCTTGTCCGCCCGGTCGGTCCTCGATCAGAATGCCGAAGATCTCGGCCCTCTTGGCCCAAGCCTTGCGATAGTAGTCAGCCCAGTCGATCATGATTCCTCCGCACCGCACAGACTTATCGCCGCGCTAATCTGGTCGCGTAGCCACACAAGGTCGTCACGTTCAAAGACCATGAAGATGTCTTCGGCATCGAAGCGTCCGTCACGCCCCGCATCTTTTTCACAAGGATACGACGCTCCAGTCTTGAGGCTGTCTTCCAGCCTCTCATCTGCCTCTCCACTGTCATTGGCATCAACCCAGCTTGGATTGGTGTAGACCCAGTCATTCAACAGGGAGTCGTGCTTCACGCATATGCTGTCGAAGTACCACTGCTTGCCCCTGGCGTAGATGGTGCCGGAAGGCAGGAGCAAGAACACTTCCCTGGATACGATCTTCATCGCCCACCCTCCACAATGTGCTTCACAACCGGGTCGGCCAGGGCTTCCCGCGCGGTCTCAGCCATCCAGCATTGGCCGTACCGATATTCGTTGTCGTCAATCCTCTCCAGCGCCCCAGCCAGCCGCTTGACTGCCTCGCGTGCCTCGTCGCGCTCGTCCAGCAAGGCCAGGACGACTGCGGGGGATGCGGCGGCGATGAAGGCGGCGTTGGACTTTGCTCGCGCCTCGTTCGGACACTCGGGATCGCCGCCTGTCCACCATGATCCTTTCGCCACGTGGGTATTCAGAGGGTGGGCCTCTTGTTCGGCGGTCCCCACCGTGAAGGTGGTGCTGCTAAACCAAGCCCGCCATGGCCCCGGCGTAGCAGCCTCGGCCAGTCGGCGCAGTTCGTTGGTCATTCCGGACTCCTGTTTAGGCTCACTTCATACGGGTCTTCCCCCGCCACAACAGCGGCCACCATGGCCTCGACAAGTTCTGCCATATGTTCTTTGATCCACTCTGCGGGGACCTCATCACTGCGCTTTCCGGCCCCGGTGACAGCCCTTTGAAGCCACTCAGCATCCGACAGGCAGCAGTTATCAAACATCCCGTCTTGGGCAGAGTGCCCAGTGCAATAGGCATTCCAGACAATGTCCGAGTAGGCTTCGGTCAAGGCGGTTTTCAGCCGTTCTTCCGACGGGGTCATTCGCTCAACTCCTTCCTCGTCAAATCGCGTTGCACCAGCCCAGCCCGGCCACCAGGGCAATAGTTGTATAGCGCCGTCTTGCTGATGCCGTAGGCGCTGGCGATGCGTGACAAGGGCATGTCGGTATCCCGGATATCCTTGACCATGCGCTCGGCCTGCGCTTCGGACAGGGCCGCGTGGCGACCGCGCTTTGCCCCGAGATAGGTTCTCATCTCTCGATACCGGCGCGTTTCATGGCGTCAATCTGCATGGCAATCTGCTTCACCACATCCCGCGACAGCGGCGCGGCGGCGCAGTTCGTTGGTCATTCCGTGCTTAATCGCTTCAACGAGAGGGCTGACGCGATCAGCAGCGCTCCAAAATCTCCACGTCGCGGCTTGCTTGACGGCCATGCGCTCGCGCTCACCGTCAACCACGATCTTCGCGTAACACCCAATGTCGTGGTTATAGCCCATGCTCTCAATCACCTTGTAGCGTTTGCCGTCGATTTCGATACCTGCCGCCATCATTCACTCCCTTTCTATGCTCTCTGGTTCCACGCGGCGACTGCCGACGCTCTGTCTTTGCCAACGCGGGAAATCATGCGTGGCGACGGCTGACCGGCAACGGCAGGGCACCAATGCCGAACATCGACGCTAACCGGATCGCTGTACCCTCTCGTCCCGTTCCAGATGCGACCATTCTCCTCGATGCGAATTTCACCGAGGGTGCCGCAGAACGGACAAGGCTTCAGGTCTTCGTCCATCTCACGCTCCTTCGATTTACGCCGCATCGCAGGGCTGTTTCGTCCGTCCCTAGCGCCGGGCGGCGGCAGAGATGTGCTGGATTTACCGTCAAGCAGTATACCACCGGTGAGCACATTTGTGTACTAATTTCTTTACGCTCTAACCCGCATTATCCTGCGGTTTGTTCGTCGCATTTCTGGCCGCACTCACCGGAGGCAGTATCTTTCAGCGTTAGCATCCTCTAACGACCCGCTTCACTAGTCGGATTGCACACATGCGTCGTACCATGATGTGGGCATCCCTCGTCTTCGCAGAGGTGTTCTCCTCGCCCCTCCGTGCCGGCGATGAAAGATCTCAGCGCGTGGAATCGATTACGAAGCTCGTTGAGCGCATCATATTGCTCCTGGATCACGTCCTCGCAGCCCGCGATGCGCTTGGTCTGAGCCGCTACGGTATCGAGAAGCTCTTTGATTACAGCGCGCTTCTCGTTGGAGAGCCGATAATCGGCAATCACCTCCCGGATCAGGTCATCATTCATCGGTCTTCTCCATCTCGGAACGTATCGCGGCGGAAACAGGGTCCAGGCCGACGTATGTGTCGGTAATCTCTGCCGCTCGTTCCAATCCGCGCGTGAATGCCCAACAGAGCTTTTCGTCCTCACCAAGCGCGTCCCACTTGTTAAATTCATCGGCCTGCGCGTCCCAGGTAGTGGCAAAATCAGGTTTCATCGGCCGTCTCCTTTGCGATCAGAGTCGCCACCAAGGCGGGGAGACCCATCCGAGTTCGTCCCTATAAACTCCTCCGATGTGATCCAGACACCCTTGCGGTTCTTGGCGAAGCGCGGGTCTACCCGGTGCCACCCGGCAAGTCGGGCGCACGCGCTGTCAATCTCCCGGCTAGGCCCAGTAACAGCGTCCAGTATGTCGCGCAGTTGGGTCAGTTTACCCGCGACCCCGACCGCGACCCGCGACCCCGACCGCATTCATACTGGTGTTCTCCTGACTGGTAGATTTGGTCATTCTGTCCACTCGCTGTAATTGTTGCACTTCAGGCACGGCGACCCTCCCTGAATAGGCACGCAGTAGCGACAAGTTGCACAGCACTTATCCGCCATCGCATCGTGGCTCTCGCTGGAGGCGGGTTGCTGGTTCTGGTAGACACGGACAGCGTCGATAACGTCTCTGGCTTCCGAGAAGGATAACGCCGACCGACTAACCCTGATGGCGAACCTTTCCGCCGCGTCAACCACGGGCTTCATAGCTTCGACCGTAGCATGTAGGCACTCTAGCCTCGCTTGCTGGAGTCTGTTGTCGAGCAGTAGACGTGATACCTTGGTGATGAGGGCATCGCGGTCGGCCACGAGTCGGTCCCTCTCAATAACCCATGCTGCCGCTTTCGCTGCCCATTCTTCGCACTGCGTTTTCCACGTGCCGCGTTTAGTTTCCAAGACCTTACAGTTCGAAGCGAGAACCTTGGCTTCGGTCCCCCAGTGGTCGAACTCCTCTTGCAGGCGCGTATAGTTGGCTTTCTCAACGTCCTCCAACGAGCTTCCGTTGCCGTATAGGTTCACCCAAGCCTCATGCCGCACTGGCGGAGGAGGATTGTCGGCGACGATGGGCTTAGCTTTCTCGCCCTCAAGCAGGGCGATGCGTACTTCCAGCGAACGGAGTTTTGGGGCCAGGGGGCAGTGGGTCATGACTTCCTCACAATTTCACCGGCCTAAACGAGTTGAGCCGGTATCCGAGCGCACCCGTCGCAGGTTCCGCCCTGCAACGCTTCATGCTGTTCTTTTGACGTGAACGCGCGGCACCACATGGGGGTTGTCCCCGGTCGTTCTTGCGTCCAATTCGGACTGCTTCCAAGGGCGGTGCGTCTGGTTGGCCGTGTGGCAGTCCATGCGGCGCGTCGGGATGTGCATTACGTTCTCCCCGCCAGCAAAGCGCGGTTGCGCTTCCAGCCTTTAGAAGATGCCCGGATACCGACGCTGGCCGGCGAGCGTCCGAGGATGGCAGCCACGACTTGCGCTTTGTGTTTGGAGTGGACCCACAGCGCGTAGAGCCATTGGTCGTCATCGGCGCTCCAGGGGTAGTAGCGGCGGATCATTTCCGAGCCTCCCGCTTTTCGGCTGTGGGAGCGCAGACTGCGAGGACGGAATAATCGTCCTCCTCCAAGCTGGCGATGGCGAGACGTTTCATGGCGTCGCAAACCTTGACCGGCTGTGGGTCCAGTTCAATCGAGCGACACTTGCCCGGATCGTCGGAAATGCCACCGAGGCAGGCGTAAATCACCAGGGTATAGAGCATCATAATTGTTCAATCTCCCGATACGCTTACTCCGTAATTAAGCCATGTCGGATTATTCACGTCAACGATATAATCCAAGCCGTGACGCTTTAGCTCGGTCATTTTCGACAGCCGTCGCGCATTCGCTACAATGTGGTGTGTTAGGTAGCACAGCCAGCCGATCCGATTCGACGGCGTCACCACAGATGCGGCATACCCCATCCCCCGTGGCGAGCCTCTGACGTATGATCGAGGCAAGGGCAGCTTGCCGGTGGAATTCTTCACGATCACTGGCGTCATCCGCTTCATCAGCCATGATTAGTGAATTACCACGGTGATAACACCAGCAATAGCTTGCCCGATCAAAAAGCCGCATGCGGCGATTACAGCGATCACAAAAACATATCTCATTGTATCACATTCCTCAAAATGATGCCCCAGGAGAGCATAAAGCTCAATCCTGGGGCTGGACTGGGGGATAGTCCGCTCGCATCATACCAATTTGGTTAAATTATTCACCAATTTTTTAGCAGCCTCAATGTAATATTCGCGGTTCAAATTAGCCCAATTGAATGATGATGCATCATTGCACAGTGCCACGCTCCATCCAGCTTCAATGCTAGTGCGGCGCGTTTCGTGTCGAGATTGATTGCGAGTATGCAATTCAGCATTCCACACGGTATTGTCCCAAGCCTCGTATGCTGCTTTAGACGCACCATTAGCTCGCTTATAGTGCCCGGCAACGCAACCTTCAACCGGTGGACTGACTTTAACCAAGTCCTCGCCCTGAATTGCGATATAATATCGCACGGTTTTAGCCGTCTTGTTTTCAGTAGCGATGTTGTTAACCCGTGACCAATTACTCCGGTCGTATTTATCGACGTTGGCGAGATAGGTGACATCATTCTTGGTTTCGGGGATTCCACATCGGGTTTCACCCGTTACTGAATTAATCCAGCGTTGTTCAAGCGAACCACCTTCGTAGGTGTTGAGGGTGAGATATGCCGCACCCGGTGCCTTAGCTCGCAACATGAAATCAAACGGGTCGGTATGCTCGGTCACAAATTGAGCTACGTCAACGCCATGCACAAGTGCGGCTTCGGTTGCTTTGGCTATGACCAAAGCACTGGCGTCCTGATGCCAAGCGCGGACATATTCATACCGTCCCTTGCGCTTCACTTTGCCCTTGTCAGTCACGGCAATGTATGAATTTACGTCCGCAATGCACATCTTACTGTAACGAGCGTACTCAAGATCAAGCTTAGTTTCAATTTCCCACGCCTTGCAAATAGTCCAGTAATCATCTACTGCCCATTTTGGAATTTTACACGTCAGACCGTCCGTGTTGACTTGCAGCAACATGATGCCCGGAACCATAAGCAACCGTTCCGCCAACATACATAGGCTCAACTGACCATTTACCGTAATTGCCATTGTGTATTGTGGATCGTAGAACGGACTATATTTATTATTGCTATCACCGTACACTCCATTGAGCGCAAGCTTGAGCATGGCATTCTCAGGGGTGCCTTTGGCGAAACCAACTCGCTGCGCTTTGACGTCTGCATAAATATCGCAGAAACGTTCGCCGAGATGCTTCGGGTACTGACCATTAACGATGGCTAGACTAGGGTACATACTAGTCACGTCGGCATCGATAATGACGTGATATTCATCCTCAGTGACGATGGTATTTGCGAGTGACCCATGAATGCCGCCCGTACCGAAATCAAAGGTGAATCCGGCAACGGTGCAACTCACATCCTTGAACACACCCTTGGTCTCAGTGATTTCCTGCTGTCTGAACCACTCTAGGATGCGATTAAACTCCGGGTGGCTGAAGTGAATATAAGGAAATATCACATCGGCGAGGTTGATAACCGGGCGAAGTGTCTGGCGCGGGGTTCGGCTTCCGGGATGATAGCAAACATCATCACCCAAGCGCATAATGAAGTAGTCTTTACCGATCTTAGTATCATTATGATTCATAAAGTCGCGGTCATACTTATCTGAGAGATAGCGTCGAAATTCAATCATTTCGCGGCTTTTGTGATAAAACTTCTTCGTCTCCTCTACGTCATGCATGTTGTAATGAATCAGGGTGTCAATCTGATCACTATCAAGCATGGTGCCGACAGGAAACGGGAGGTCTTCCACGCTATCGGAACGCATGGTGAATTCTAACGCCTTCAACCCTGTGGACCGCGCCTTGTTATCGAAATGATGAATCTTGTATAGATCAATCTGCGGGATATACCTATCCCGAGGCCAGATGATTGTACCGAAACGGTTCTCACTCTGACCCGAGATAATTTCCATGCATTTACGATAGGCAAAATCAGCCGTGGCACCCCCTGGATTATTCATCATGGCGTGGATAATCGGATAATCAAACCCGATATTGTTAAATCCGATCATTTCGACTCGATTGGTCCGCAGAAAGCTAAGCCAGCCGAACATATCCTCTCGGTCGTCGCGCCTAGGACTGATTTCAAACACCACTCGGGTGTCATCATCAGCACCCATGGCCGACAGTGTGAAACAATTGGGGAATGTCTCACAATCGTAGACTATAGGCATAGTGCCACCAACTTCTTCCAGTTGCGGTCATCGCAGAGATGTTTACCGTCGTCCTCATGCTGATATTCGGCTGCGCACATATCTTCGACGCATTCGGTAACGGCAACGCGGAATACGTCGTCAAAAGCACCATCGCGGATAGCCTCAATGATGCGGACCACATCGGCGTTGTCGCTATTGCGTAGTTCAATGTCGAGAAGTTCATTCCATGTAATCACGATTATCCCTTTATTATTAAGAATAGGGGCGGGTTACTACGCCCGCCCCTACTGGTTACATCCCGAGCGCAGACTGATACAGTTCCATTACCTGTAACATATCATTACGTTCGTCAGGGTCCATTTTACGAAGCGCGATGATTTTACGAACCACCTTCACATCGAACCCGGCACCCTTAATCTGAGACATCACGTTTTTCTGCCCCTCCGCAACGTCCTGCTTCTCTTCTTCCAACTTCTCCCAAGCTTCGATCAGACCCTTGAGAGTGGAGGCGCTGTTTGCACCAATGGCTTCGACGTCCATTAGCGCGGCATTCCGGCGTTGGTGACAAAGTCATGTGCCGGAGCGACACCCGGCATGCTACCAGGGAACGCAGTCGTCATACCGGGCATGCCCGCAGGCAACGTCTGCGGCGCGGCACCTGTAGGCCCCATGCCCGGCATGCTACCAGGGAACGCAGTCGTCATACCGGGCATTCCAGCGGGTGCACCGGGCATGCCCGCAGGCAACGTCTGCGGCGCGGCACCTGTAGGCCCCATGTCCGGCATGATACCAGGGAACGCAGTCGTCATACCGGGCGTAGCGCTAGCCACCGTGGGTGTAGCGCTGGCACCGGGCGGCAAGGCGACTTCACCGGAGCCGAACACATCCTCAGCATTGGGGGCATTGCTGATTTCGTCACCAAACCCGACAAAACGGACCATCTTGGGATTGATGTAAAGACCCGGCTTCGACATGCGCACGGTTGGTTTCACACCATGACCGACGATATCTATATTGACCATGACATAATCGCCGGTCTTCACGCCTTCGGTCATGTCGGAATACGACCCATTGACGTATTTTACCGTCTTAATCGGAAAATTACTTTCCACGGCGATCACGACGCAACCAGCATAACCGGTGCGCTGGGCGAAAGGCTTCCCCTTTTTATCCAAGCCATCACCGTCCTGATACTTCCAAGCGAAGTCAGCCGGAACGCCACCGCTCGGATAAACACCCTGCGCTTCAACCTGCATTGCCTGGAAAATCGGACCAGCGTCAGTCTTGGCGATGGCGATACCGAATGAATAAACCATGTCGGGTGATCCATCCACCTTGACCTTAGGTTTATTATTGTCGTCGCGGCGCTGCTTCGCGATCAGCGGATTGCCCCACACAATGCGACCAACCGGGGTTGTTACATTAGTCATTTCCAAATAACTCCTTAGCGTGACGGTCAGTGTTGACCTGTACAAGTTTAAACCCGTTATCAGGACGCTCGGTGAACGCCTTGATCACTTCCTCACTCACACCTTTGCGTTTAGCAGCAGCGGGAGTGACTAGCTTCGGCTCGGTGAGTGATACGCCAGCCATCATCTCAAGCAAGGCAATATCAGCACCCGTGAGCCAACGTGAGTTACCAAGTTGTCGCTGGACACCCCAGCCGGGGATAATCGTCCCCGTTCTGATTTGTTCCTTGGCAACCTCTTCCAAACCGGCGATTCGAGCATCAAGTACCGCTCTGGCTCGCGCCAGATTGGAAAGCTCCATACTCAGACTAAGAGGCGACAATACATCGTTGCTTCCGGTCATGACCACATCGACAGCGTTCATGCCTGCCGATTGCGCAGCGGGGCATTCGTTGAAGGCACCACAATAGCGGCAGTGGTCCCCTGTTGTCATCGGCGCATCCGGGTCGTTGGCGGCAATAGCCGCCGCCCGCAACACATCGAAACGCGCGTTTAATTCGTCAAATGTAATCGGCCAAGAGCGGATCAATCCGCTCGAATGATAGGGGCGTGGCTGGACGATTGTCATGACCACCGTGGTCGGTCGCGGATCAGGGTGAAGTTTAATCATCACTCCGATTGCGTAGGCTAACAATTGCCAATTATCGACCGGATCAACCAATCTGTACCCAAATTTAAGATCATCAACGTAGAGGGTATTATCGCCCACACCGACCGAATCGGAAGTGCCCTGTACATTGATATTCGGGGCAAGATTGTACTCAATGCCAAACTCAACGTGCTGTACAGGCAGATTGCGACTGCGAATGTGGTTAATGTAGATATCCACATAGTCAGCCATCTCAGCAGTGACGCAGACGCCGTTGGGTGCGAACCGATCCACCAGGGAAACGGTGTCTGGTGCTTGATTGGACAGCACCATTTCAGCAAGCCAATGCGCGGCGGTTCCCTCCTTTGCATCATCGCTCTCAGGGCGAGGAGGAGCGTTGCGCTCCATCCTCAATGACCTGGCGCACTTCACCATGCGGCTACTCGATGAAGGTCGAATAATCATATCAGAGAGCCGCGATACGAGCGTGGAACGCAGGGATCAGTTCCGGTTTGCCGATCAGCATGGTCATATTGTCGATACCGAATTCCATCTGGAGCGTACCGAGTACAGCACCGTTGAGAGCCCCCGTGGTCATCTTCTGGCTGCACAACGCCACAATGTCGGCATAAGTCGGCGCGACAGTATTGACAATAGCGGCAGCAGTGGTATGCGGCATCTGAACTTCCCCGCCGCCGCGACGCTTGCGCCAGACACCGGCCTCGGTTTTCGCCTTGCTGCTCGAATGAATTTCAGCATTCCAGGGTGTTCCCTCGGCGTCAACCTCATACCCCGCCTTAAGTACGTCGGTCGAACTGTCAATTTGCAGGGAGGAATCATTCCTCTCCGCACGCCCAACCTGCTGTACTGATGGGACATGCGGCGTAGCGGTATCAACCACATTACCCACGGGGATATCGCGGATAAGAGCGAAAAGCTCCGAAAACGATTCGGCTTGGATGGTAACTGTGATGGTCATGACATGTATTACTCCCGTTCGACATTAAACATTTGGTCCATAACCCACTCAGCACTCACCACCTCGCGGATGATATCCGCTTGGGCAGCAGCGCGGGCAGCAGCGTCGGCAGCAGCGCGGGCAGCACGGGCAGCAGTATCGGCGGTAAGGGCAGCAGCATCGGCAGCAGCATCGGCAGCAAGGGTAGCAGCAATGGCAGCAGCGCGGGCAGCAGCGTCGGCTATTGTTTCGTCAACCCAATCGACCCAACAAGCGGTGTCGGCAGCAGCGCGGGCAGCAGCGCGGGCAGCAGCGCGGGCAGCAGCGCGGTTATCTTCAGTCGGCTCCGCAAGCCAGCGCTCAGCCGCTTCGATGGCGAGACGGGGGCGCTCCTCGCCAGCAGGCACCAGATGCAGCACCGAACGGGCGAAGCGTATCGCCAGAGTGACACTAACATCCTTGGGT